>Ga0272441_10004400_pt1 | contig 25568 bp, 20 predicted proteins | sample SSMProp6N_FD_193582 | JGI IMG/M metagenome (GOLD analysis project Ga0272441, IMG submission 193582) | Marine sediment archaeal communities from Little Sippewissett salt marsh, Falmouth, MA, United States - SSM-Prop-6N | ecosystem: Environmental > Aquatic > Marine > Wetlands > Sediment ...
TACTCCCATTTCATGTGCAAGAAGAAGCCACGTTACCTCGGGAATAATGGGTGCAATCAGATGTTGAATGTTCGATGGCACAGCCAAGGTTACTAAACCGGCACCGGATCTATATGCCCCCACTCCTGCAAGCGCAGCTGCTCCAGGGAAGTTTACCGAACCGGCAATAATTAGTAATCGCCCAAATGTGCCTTTATGAGCATCCAGAGGCCGTGCGGGCATCCATCCCCTGATATCTTCTTCTTCTGGTATTTGAATGTTGAGAGATGTGTGTTCTGGCAGTTCTGGTGGAATTCCTATATCAACAATTTTTACTTGCCCTGCCATTTCAGCGCCAGGCAGCTGAAAAAAACCGTGCTTGGCCACTGCAAATGTTACTGTCATATCTGCAGGTAAAATGCTGGACTCAATATCACCTGTATCTACGTCTAAACCCGATGGACAATCGACAGCAACAATGAAAGGTTTGTCAATAAGCTCTGAAAGGACAGACTCTACTTTCTTCAGAATTAACCCTATCTTTCCTTTCAGTGGTGGCGAAAATCCCGTTCCCAGCAGTGCGTCAACAATAATATCCGATTTCTTTAGTTCTTCTTCAAGCTGTAAGTGATTTTTATCATTTTCAGCTTCAATCACAGTACAATTAAGATTAAGCAAGTTTTCATAATTCTTATCAGTCATTTTTCTGGGATGAGACAGGTAGAAAATTACATTTGCACCTGACTCAATCAAATACCGTCCGGCTACCAATCCATCCCCGCCATTATTCCCGCCCCCCACCATTATCAACACATTGTATCCATGCAAATCCTGGAAGATGGATGTGATTTCCGCGGCAGTACAACGGCCGGCATTCTCCATCATCTGATCAAATGAAAGACCACTCTCATCTGCCGCCTTTTCCAGCTCAATTATCTCGACCTTCTTTGCGAGTTTTTTCATATTGATGACCTCTCTGCATGGCTAAAGCCGTATTTATTTATTGTATTATAGTTTGATTTTCTTCGAATGAAGAAACCGTCTTTCAGATAAACATCAGATTTTTCGGTATTGCTTTTTTACGATAGCCTTGAGATTTTTTTCCAATCCTTAACTGGTTGAATTTCCCAACATTGCCTTCTCTGAACTCCTCCTAAAAATAGGATCAATATAAATGATTTTCCGCAAAATCAACCGGGAATATGTTCTTAACCTGGAATAATTTTTACAAAATAAGATTTATTATCTTGCCATTGTCAATTACAATTGATACTTCGTTTTCTTTTATGAATTATTTTTAGATATTCAATTTATTACTACAGGGAATGGTATGAAAGAAATTAAATATAATCTGACTACAGAAGGAAAAAAGAAACTCGAGGAAGAGCTAGCCTTGTTAGAGGGCCCACGCACTGAAGAAAATATCGCCAGGCTGAGGCATGCCATAGAAATGGGCGATCTCTCAGAGAATGCTGACTACACTGCAGCTAAAGAAGATCAGGCATTTATCGTTGGACGGATTCAAGAAATCAAGGCCATCCTTCGTGATGTAGATATTATTGATGATAATGTGAAATCAGAGAAAATTGTTCTCGGCAGTAAATTTGTTATTTCAATTGACTCTGAGGAAACTGAAACATACAAACTTGTCGGTGCTGCCGAAGCCAATCCTCGTGAGGGGAAAATATCGGACCGCTCACCCATTGGAAAAGCGCTGATCGGTGCCACTTCTGGCCAGACTGTCTATGCTAAATCTCCTGCAGGTAATATGAAGGTTACAATTCACGAGATTCTTTAGTTGTTTTAAACAAAAAAGGGCTTTTTAATAATAGCCCTTTTTCATTGTGACTTTGTACTTACAGGCTTAATGCTTTACCCAAGTGTTGCCCTTGGCCATGCTCTCAGTTCAATAGTAACTCTTTCAAAGAAGCTGTTATCTGGCAAAGCGCCCTCACCATAGATCAATTCTACAATACGTGCTTCGACACGCAAGGATGCTGTTTGCAATTCAATCACCCCTCCATCCTCAGCCATAACAGGATCACCTTTAGCGGCAAGACGATTCAATGTTGCTTCATCTCGTGATCCATATTCACTCAAGATAACTTTTGTTACTGTCTGGATATCATTCTTGTCAAAAAGCCAAACTTCAAAACCTGATACTTTCTTTGGCTCCCCTACTCCTATGACGTCTCCAATTCCAACACCACATTCGCCCAGGAAATCTCCATTAGGGCTCTCAATGCTGAACGAATCATCGTACAGGTCGTCGCCAAGTGTATAAATAGTGCGGAACTCAGCTAAAGGTTCACGAAGCATAGCTGGTTTCGAATTCAATCTGGCATCCAGGTCTTCGGCTTCAAAAGGACGTTCAAACTCGTCGCCAAAGTAATCATCATCCTTGTCACCCTTGCCTCGTCTTGATCGAATGATGAGAACTACAGCCAACGTCAATCCGATCAAAGCGGTCGCGCCACACACATATGGAATTATCTTAACAATCTTCTGAAATTGCCCTTCAGTTGTTTCCGTTTCAGCCGCAGTTCCTGCGTCTCCCCCCTCTTCTTCAACTTCTGGCGAAGTTTCTCCCGATTGAAAAATCTCAACAACTGCCCTGAAATTTTGGATTGCGGTAACACTAACCAGCTGTGGATTCGAGCTTACATTCGATAAAGTGTCGCGAGCATATTCGCCAAGCTCTTCATAACGCTGAACCGCAAGCTCAACATCTTTATTGACTGAGTATGAATCGATAGCCATTCGTAAATAATCGTCTCGCAGATCCTGGCGCAGGAAAGCAGGAGTTGCATCGACATACTCAACTGGTGCGATTACCCACCCCACCAGCAGCCCCAATCCTATCCCGACAACCAGCGTAATTGCCGCCGGAATCCAGGGCATACGCTGCAGTAATGACTTTATGGAATCCATTTAACCCTCTCTTCCAGGTCCCCGTAAGGTTCATCCTGAACCACTATCCGGTACCATTGTATGGTTAACCTGGTAACCAGGCAATTAATCAGATGCAGTTTTTATGCCATTACTCACGTTCTACAATATCCTCAAGCTCAAATTTTGATTCGCAAGATGTACATCCGGCTTTTGTTTTATTTTCTGCCTGGAGCATTCCTCCACACAATGGACATGGTTTTGAAAGCGGTCTTTTCCAACTCGTAAATTCACATTCGGGATAATTTATGCAGCCGAAAAATGTTCGGCCTTTCCGTGTCCTTCGCTCAACAATCTCACCCCCGCAATCAGGGCATTTAACTCCAATTTTCTCCAACCATGGTTCTGTATACCTGCACTCCGGAAATCCTGAGCAACCAATAAATTTTCCAAAACGTCCGTAACGGATAATAAGAGGTTTTCCGCATTCAGGACAGGCACGACCGATTTCCTCTGGTTCAGCCTTTACCTCAGGCATTGCAGCCTGGGCAATTTCAAGTTTCTGCGAAAAAGGCCCGTAGAATTCCTCTATAACATCGGCCCAATCCGTGGTTCCTGCAGCAATCTCGTCCAGCTGGTTTTCCATTTTCGCAGTAAATCCTGTGTCCAGTATGTCAGGAAAATATTCAACGAGAAGATCATTTACGGTAAAACCAATTTCGGTAGGGAATAATCTTCGATCCTGTCGCTCAACATACCCCCTGTTCATGAGGGTTGTAAGAATCGGTGCATAGGTAGATGGCCTGCCAATACCATTCTCCTCCATAGTCCTTATCAAACTGGCATCGCTGAATCGCGGTGGAGGTTGAGTAAAATGCTGTTCAGGATAGATGTCCAGAATCTTTAATGGATCATTAACTGCAAGATCCGGGATTTGATCCATTTTCACTTCCTGCTTTCCATTTTTTTTCGCTGCATTTCCATTCCTGTTCTTGCGGTCTTCATAAACTTTAAGAAAACCGGGGAACTTCAAAGCTGACGCTGATATACGAAATGTGTAAGTATGATTGATATCTTTCCCTTCCAGGATAATTGCCAGCGTCTCATATACAGCAGGCTTCATTTGTGAGGCTATAAAACGCTTCCAGATAAGCTGATAAAGCCTGTATTGATCCCTTGAAAGGGTTTTTCTTAGTTCGCTGGGTGTTCTTGAGACAGATGTAGGTCGAACAGCTTCATGAGCCTCCTGTGCTCTTTTTGCTTTTGTTTTATATTCGGGTGCTTTAGCAGGAACATATTCAGATCCATATTCTCTTTTAATTAATTCCCTCGCTTCTTCCATGGCTTGCTGAGAGACCTGGGTTGAATCTGTTCTCATATAAGTTATTAAACCAGTTGGCATATCATCACCAAGGTCGATGCCTTCATAAAGCTGCTGTGCAATACGCATGGTTTTGCGAGCGGTAAAATTTAATCTCCTTGATGCATCCTGCTGCATTGTACTTGTAGTAAATGGTGCATAAGGTTTACGTTTTCTGGAACCCCGACGAACTTTAATAACCTTGTAATCTGCTTCCTTAAGAGCACCTATCAATTTATCTGCTTCCGTAGAAGAGTTTACTTCCAAACCTTCATCATCAACTTTCATCAAACTGGCACGGAATAATGGTGGTTTCTCCTCGTTAATAAAATCCGCATCAATGGACCAATATTCCACGGGTTCAAAGTTCTGTATTTCCCTTTCCCGTTCGATTATCAATCTCAATGCTACGGATTGAACCCGACCTGCAGACAGCCTGCTTCTTACCTTACTCCACAACAATGGGCTCAGGTTATATCCAACCAATCTATCCAGTATCCTTCTTCCCTGCTGCGCATCCACAAGGTCCATGTTGATTTCCCTTGGATGTCCAAAAGCCTCCTCTATTGCAGACCTTGTAATCTCATGAAAAACCACACGTTTTACAATATCAGGTTCAATCTCAGCCGCTTCCAGAAGATGCCACGCTATAGCCTCCCCTTCACGATCAGGGTCAGTGGCAAGGAATACATCTTCAGCTTTCGCCGCGCTGGATTTGATTTCTTTTACAACAGGGCGTTTTTCATTTGGCACGCGATATTTTGGCTTGAAATTGTTTTCAACATCAACTGACAACTGCGACCTCAATAGATCGCGCACATGTCCGACGGAAGCTTTAACTGTATATCCTTTTCCAAGATATCTTCCTACTGTACGTGCTTTTGCAGGAGACTCTACGATTACAAGCTTGCCCTTCCTTTTTATCTTCTTCTTTGCCGGACGAACTACTTCAGGTGGCACCATTCCCTCATGTGCATCTGTGCGGCCCATCCTATACAATTTCGTACCACATACAGAGCAAATGCCTTTTGTCGCAGCAACGCCTGTCTTTGTAAATGTTGCCTCGGGATTCTCCATTTCTCTCTTGGTTTTACACTTGACACAATATGCTTCCACTCTTTCACTCCTAAATCTATAAATACTTTTCCAGATTCCTGTCTTTCAAGATCTGAACTATCTTTCTCACATCATCAGCTTTTTTCCTGTTACATACCATCAGGACATCTGAAGTATCAATAATTACAAGATCCTGAACACCAAGAATAGTAATTAATCGTCCTTTTTTTCCTTCATCAACTTTCTGGAAAAGAATAATATTATCAGAATCTTCTACAACTTCTAGCTCTGCCCTTATCACGTTATTATTATCATCTGATGGCATGACCTCAGGCAGACGATCCCAACTGCCAATATCGACCCACCCAAGATCGCTTGCAGGAATAACCAGCACCTGTTCAGCTTTTTCCATAACTCCATAATCAATTGTTTGGGGCTTGATTTTCGGCCACTCCCTGGCAACTACTTTCGTTTCATCAGATGTACCAATTGCCTTCCGTATCGTATCCAGCCTTGTATGCAGCCCAGGCATTGATTTTTTCATCTCATCCAGAATCCGGTCAGCCCGCCATATAAACATGCCAGAATTCCAGACATATGTACCTTCTTCAAGGTAGGTAACTGCAGTTTTCCGGTCAGGTTTTTCTTTAAACTCTTTTACGTGGTAAACCTTCTTGTTCCGATAATTTCCAGCTGCCTCACCTCTATGAATATAACCATATCCAGTTGCAGGAAAATCGGGTGTTATCCCCAATGTAATCAGATATGATGCATCTGCAGCTTCATATGCTGACTGAAGAAGTTCTCGCAGATATTCTTCATTTCTCATGAAATGATCTGATGTAAGGCAAGCCATTACCGCGTCAGGATCTTTGTTTATTAAATGAGCCGCCGCAAATCCCACGACAGAAGCTGTACCTCTGGGAAGCGGTTCTAATAGATAATTTTCCCCGGGAATCTCAGGTGCAAGGTTTTGAAGCAGCTCAGCTTGCTCTGCAATTGTCACAATAAAAATATTACTAGTTGGTATGATTGGTTTGATCCGGTCAACAGAAATCTGAAATAGACTTCGATCCTCGAACAGACGCAGGGCTTGCTTGGGATTATTTTTTCGTGATACCGGCCAAAGCCTCGTGCCGCCGCCTCCAGCCATAATTACTGCATAGAAATGTTTGTTCATTTCTCTATCCCGTCAATACTATGTTATCGTATCCTAACATAAACCATCGGACCTACTTGTCTTATACGCCCTTTCATTTCAAGCATTGTAAGGGCTGCCGTTGTTTGCTGTACAGATAATTTGCATCTCATCCTTATCTCATCGATATGTACAGGCTCTGATGATATAGACTGCCAAACCGTTCTTTCTGTCCTATTTTCAGGGAGCACTGCCCTTGTGGTCTCTTGTTCTCGTATTCTTCCGAGATCGAGCTGATCAAATAATTCATTAATATCTGTCAGTATAGCCGCTCCATCAGCGATTAGACTGTGTGGCCCCTTACTTCCCTGGTTATATATAGACCCCGGGACAGCAAATACATCCCTTCCCTGTTCTGCAGCAAATGAAGCTGTAATCAGAGCACCGCTGTCAGCCCCTGCTTCAGTTACGATGACACTTCGGGACAGACCGGAAATAATTCTGTTCCTGGGCGGGAAATTTTTTCCCTCGGGTCTTGTCCCTGGAGGATAATCACTGATCACTGCACCGTTCTGTGAAATTTTTTCCGCAAGATTTGAATGTTCTGGTGGATAGATATGATCCAATCCAGATCCAAGCACTGCGATAGTTCGTCCATTCGCATTCAGCGCAGATTTATGAGCAATACCATCAATACCTCGTGCCAATCCGGAAACAACAGTTATACCAGCAGAAATCAATGAGGTTACAATATCCTCCGTTACAGCCCTTCCATAAGCTGTTGTTCGGCGCGTACCAACGACAGCCACACAAAGTAGATCTTCTCTCGATATCGCTCCCTTCATATATATTACTGGAGGTGATGCATCAATTTCATTCAATAACGAAGGATAGTCCTCATCGGTCCAGGTAACTACTGTAATCTTTTCACGATTGAGCCTGTCCACTATTTCATCGAGCTTCAGGGAATTACGAGTATTAATAAGTGCTTCGGCAACTTTGGAACTCAGTCCTGCCTGTCTTAGTTCGTATATACTGGCCAGCCATGCTTTTTCGATACTTCCAAAATGGTCCAGCAAATACTGCATCCTTACTGGCCCAATCCCGGGTACATGGTTAAAACCAATCCAGAATTTTTTCTTGTCCATATTTCCCCCTTCATAGTCATTTCCCAGACCTTTTCGCCGGCTAACATACCACAAGCGATTCCAGAATGTCAAGCCGGTTTTAAATGGTTGACTTACAGTTCCGGTCTGTTATCAACATGCATAAGTATTGCTGCCCATTCTTGAAACTCCTGAATTTACATATATACAAACATCTACTGTTGTGCAAAAAACGCAATCTTCAGTACGCCAGGCCCTGCGTGTGTTGTTATGGATGCTCCCATGTTATATATCGGAACATGATCGGTTTTGAATATTTCTTTTAACTCTTCTGCCAGTTTCGTTGCATCGCTAATTCTATCGGCATGCCCAACACTAAGATATGCAGCAGATGGATCATTGATCTGTTCCTGTGCTATTTCCTTTAGCCGCTCATATGCCTTGTGGTGCGTGCGAACCTTTTCAAATGCATCAATCTTCCCATCTGACATACTTAGAATAGGTTTGATTTGTAAAGCTGTGCCGAGCAGTGCTGAAGCGGCGCCAATCCTGCCGCCTTTTTGAAGATACTCAAGAGTATCCACAAGAAAATAAACACGCCCTTGAGGTATCATATCTTTAAGACGAGCCATGATTTCATCAGCACTTTTTCCTTCTTCCGCCCATTCTTCTGCCAGTATTACCATTGTAGCCAGATTTGCGCCTATCTGTCTGGTATCAAGAATCCGTATATCAGCATCATTAAAGCTCTGTTCCCGTGCGAGTGTTGCTGTACGCACCGTACCGCTGACTTCGGATGAAGGATGAATTGATAGTATTGTTTCTGCATATCTTAGTTGTTTTCTGAATGCCTCTTCTGCTGACTGTATTGGTGGAGCCGCAGTTTTAGGAAGAACATCAGATTCTTTAAGCATTTCAATAAAACCCTCAAAAGTAATATTCTGATCTTCCAGATAGCTATCTTCACCAAAAAGTATCACTTGTGGAATGACTTCAATTTCATGCCTATTCAGATAGTCCTGCGGCAGGACAGCAGTTGTATCTGTAACAATTCGAACTTTTCGTGTTTGTTCTGTCATGGTACTCTCCATATATATTTCAGCATCAATTTATAACAAATTAATCAAGTTTATGGTTATTATAAATTTTTACAATACTCATCTGCCAATTCAGAAAGATAAAAATTTTTTGGTATTCTAATTAATAAAAACACAAAATTCCGTGAAAGTTTCTATTGATTGAGTACAATCAAACGGCGGCAAAATACCTTTCAGGAGAAACATCTATGACCTCGCATCTGAGTCAATCATTCAAGGAAGCATTTCAATATACCTTTTCTCTTCACCGCAAACAGAGGAGAAAAGGAAGCGGGGTTCCTTACATATCGCATCTTATGGCAGTTTGCGCAATGGTCCTTGAAGATGGCGGTTCAGAAGAAGAGGCTATTGCAGCACTGCTTCATGATGCTGTTGAAGATCAGGGAGGACAAAACACCCTGGAAGAAATCAAACGGCTCTTTGGCGACGGTGTCTCCAACCTTGTTCTTGCCTGTACTGATGCAGACAGAATACCCAAACCATCCTGGAAAAAGCGAAAATCAAACTTCCTCCTTAGCCTTTCATCTGCTTCTCCAGGAGCTCTTCGCATCATTCTTGCTGATAAACTTCACAATCTTCAATCGATCCATAACGATTATCTTCGTTTCGGCAGTAAAGTCTGGAAAAGGTTTAAAGGAGGTAAAGAAGGCACCCTCTGGTATTACGAAGAGTTGGTTACATTTTTCAATGCCCAACCGGAAAGCCTTCTGCAAAACAGGTTTCTCGCAGAGTATGAAAAATTTACTCGGATATTGAACAGTGAAACTGAATAGGTTCGTTCCTTCCTGAACCAGATCCTCCTGATTTCAAAATTTGCATTAACGAATTGCTGTTTTTTTGTGTTCTTTTGAACTTTCTGTAAAGCAATTTAGTATTCTCATGTGTGTGGTGTTATTAATCCTGTTGGAAGAAAAAATAATGATATAATTCCGTGCTTCCTTCCGCCGCCCTCAGTGTGTTTCCTTACGGATAGTGCTATGACTTCATCAGCATATTGAAATACCATTAACCGCAAACTGAAATTCTCAGTATCTGCATGTGACGTGTAAAGCCGCTCATGGGGCACGCCATTGCATTGGAGTTTTTTTTTGATTTCCAGACTGCAATCCATCGATTTCGACCTTAAACAGGTCGTTACTCAAAAAAAGCTTTCCGGCCTTTGGAAACTCATGTCGGGTTTCCGCTGGTTGTATATCATGGCTACCTTGTCGATAGGACTGGCATCTGTCGCAAAAACGAGCACGTATCTCCTCATTGAGTATTTTATTGATAATATCCTGATCGATATATCCGATTTTCGCCCTGCCCTCTACATCGGGCTCGCATTTATTGGCCTGGCTGTTATTCAGGGCGTTTTTTCATACCTGAGCGGAAGATGGGCAGCAAAAACAGCAGAAGGCATCCTGCTGCGCTTGCGAAATTACCTGTACGATCATATCCAGCGTCTGCCGTTTCCGTATCACGACAGAATGCAAACTGGTGAGTTAATCCAACGCGCAACTTCTGATATCGACGCCATCGGGCGATTTTTCAGCGACCAGGCTATTATGGTCGGACGCATTATTATGCTTTTTCTTGTTAATTTCATTGCTATTCTGCAAATCAATGTTCGCCTTGCACTATTCTCAGTCATTGTCATTCCGTTCGTAATTATCCTCTCGGTCTTTTTCTTTAGAAAAGTCTCGAAAGCATATGACAGCTACCAGGACCAGGATGCAGTGGTGCAAACCATTCTTCAGGAGAACCTGACCGGCGTGCGAGTTGTAAAAGCCTTTGCTCGACAGAATTATGAAATCCAAAAATTCGACAAGGAAAACTGGGAAAAATTTCAAAGAGGCCGCAAACTCCTGAAAATTCACTCATTATACTGGCCGCTATCCGATACATTATGTGGCTTCCAGATGCTGACCGGGTTTTTTATTGGTGCCAGAATGGCATTAGCTGGTGAAATTTCTACGGGCAGCTATATCGCATTTGCAGGTTTAATTATCTGGATTATCTGGCCAATGCGAAATCTCGGCCGATTGATTGTACAAATGTCCAGCGGCCTCGTTTCGTTTGGCCGCATTACAGAAGTATTAAAAGAGGATCGGGAAGATATCCTCAGTGGAAAATCAATTCCCCTGGATCAACTAAAGGGCAAGCTTGAAATCAATAACATTTCCTTCTCTTATGTTGATGGAACTGAAGTATTAAGAGATATCAGCTTTAGTGTAGAAGCCGGCAAAGCCGTTGCACTGCTCGGCCCCACAGGTTCAGGAAAATCCAGCCTTATCCATCTGCTGACACGCTTTTATGATTACACGACTGGCAGTATAAAACTTGATGGTGTTGAGTTGAATGAGCTCTCTGTCAGTTTTCTGCGGTCTAATATCGGTATCGTTCAACAAGAACCGTTTCTTTTTTCTCAGACCATTGGAGACAATATCGCTTATGGGGTTCATAATAAACCTGCTGAAGAACAGATTGAGCAGTCGGCAAGGATTGCAGCTGTCCATGATGTGATAACCAGTTTTCCAGAGCAATACAATACGCTTGTTGGTGAAAAAGGTGTTACCTTGTCCGGCGGCCAGAAGCAGCGGGTCGCAATAGCCCGCACTTTGCTTAAGAATCCCCGTATTCTTATCCTGGATGACTGCACCTCGTCCGTGGATATGGAAACTGAAGTTGAAATTCGAAAAGCATTGAATGCTCTTATGGAGGATAGGACAACTTTCATAATCGCCCACCGTATCCAGAGTGTAATGAATGCAGACCAGATCCTTGTGCTGGACCATGGACAAATTGTTCAACGCGGCACTCATGAAGAGCTGGTAAATCAAGATGGTATATATAAGAAAACGTTTGAGATTCAGACTCGAATAGAAACTGAATTGATGAAAGAGATAGAAAGTGTCTGAACACTACTTTGAAGAAGAGGAATTCACAACCAGGTTCTCCGGGAAGACCCTGCGTCGTATCCTAAAGCAGGCACTTCCCCACTGGCCTTCACTTATCGGATTCCTTGTGTCAATCGCTATCGTTTCTGCCCTTGATTCGTACTTCACGTTTTTAAGTAAACGTATTATTGACGATGGTATTGTCCAGGGCAATTTCGAATTGATTCGAAGTATCATTATCCAATATAGTCTTCTAATTCTTGTACAGGCTGCTGCTGTATTTGGTTTTATATTCATGGCAGGAATACTGGGCGAACGAATAGCTTATGATCTTCGGCAAAAGCTGTTTAATCACCTTCAGAAACTTTCTCTTTCCTACTATAACGTAACACCTGTCGGTTGGATTATCTCACGAGTCACCTCAGATACCACACGCATTGCCGATCTGACCACATGGGGCTTGCTTGATGTCACCTGGGGCATAATGAATATTCTAACCGCCATCTACTTCATGGTTGTGATTAATTGGAAAATGGCTTTAATCGTATTCTTCTCGCTCCCTGTACTTATCTATGTGTCCGCCAGGTTCAAAGAAAGGATCCTTACAGAGTTTCGAGAGGTCCGCAAGTTAAACTCCCGTATCACGGGTGCCTTCAATGAAAACATTACAGGCGTTCGCGTTGTAAAAGCACTTCGTCGCGAGGAACGAAACCTTGACCATTTCCAGACACTCTCTTCATCAATGTATGAATCCAGCTATAAGGCCAAATGGCTTTCAGCCTTATTTCTCCCTGTAGTTCAGCTGATCTCATCCATTACTCTGGGCGCAATTATTTCTTACAGTGGAGTACAAATCAGTACGGGTGGTTTATCTGTTGGAGGAATTTACGCATTTCTTTCCTATATCACTTTTATGATGTGGCCAATTCAGGATCTTGCCCGTGTATACGCAGAGATGCAGCAGTCTATCGCTTCTGCTGAACGTGCATTTTCTCTTCTGGATGCCAATCCTGATATCACAGACAAGCCCGGGGCAAAAGATACTGTCAGCCTTAAAGGTGATATTATCTTCGACCATGTATCTTTCCATTACGAAGATGATAAACCGGTGATCCAGGATATAAGCGTTCGTATCAAACGGGGGGAAATGATCGCTCTTGTTGGTCCGACTGGTGGCGGTAAGACAACAATGGTAAATCTTCTTGCCCGCTTTTTTGAACCTGTCAGCGGCACAATCAGTTTTAATGGAATCGATTATACGAATCTTACTCTTAACTCCATTCAATCACGTATCGGCATCGTTCTCCAAACACCACACCTGTTTTCCGGCAGTGTCAAGGAGAACATACGGTATGGTAAATTAAATGCAACAGATGAAGAGATTTACGAGGCAGCCACAACAGCCGGTGCGGCTTCTTTCATCCACGACCTTCCCAAGGGGTATGATGAAGATGTTGGCGAAGGGGGAAATCTTCTTTCTGTCGGGCAGAAACAATTAATAAGTATCGCGAGAGCTGTTTTGTCTAATCCAGATATTTTTATCATGGATGAAGCAACCAGTTCTGTAGATACACTTACAGAGGCATTGATCCAGCAAGGCATGGAAGCCCTGCTCCAAAATCGCACCAGCTTTATTATTGCCCATCGACTCTCTACAATCAAACGTGCAGATCGTATTCTTGTGATAGATCATGGGCATGTAGTTGAAGCAGGTACACATCAGCAATTATTGCGAAAAGGAGATTTCTACTACAGGCTGTATACCAGTCAATATCGTCTCGAGAAAGAGAAGCAATATACTCCCACATCACTTTCTTAGTATCTTTTCGATTTCAGGCAGTTTCCGAAAGGGTTCAATTTATTCGGTAACTGCTGTTGCTGTAATTCGCTTCAGTCCTGAATATTTAGAATAGACCTCTGAAAACAAGCATTATTCCAAACAGTCCTAACGGTACACCTACGATTGCTCCTGCTATGGTTAATGACAACAGTATTCCAACAAGGATTAATACAAACCCCAGTATAACCGCTACCAGGCGGCCTGCCATTTCCAGGATAAACCCAACCAATCTCCATAATGCTACAAAAGGCCACAGTAATATGGGGACTTTCTTATCTTCGGTCATTTTTTTCCCTTTTCCATTATTGATTGACTCATAAAGATTCCAGTGTAATTCTCCCTGCCCCTCGGCGAAATATAATTAACCGGATGCAGAAATATGTTGTTTCTACAAGACTTTACGTAAAAAGGGCGGTTTAAGTTTCATATACTTGTGAACTATTTTCTACAGCATAATTCAACTTTTTCTTAAGTTTTGCTCTAGGATTAGATGCTTTTTTAATCGCATGTTCAGTGGTCAAATCGATTTGGTGGACCTTTCTCTAAAATTGTCCATCCTTCTTGCTGCTCTTTGTTTTGGTTTTATCATCCTGGAAGCTACATTCTTTATCCATCTCCAATGTATATAGATATGAAATCCCAATACAACAACCATCCCTATCCCGGCTGTTTCATGTATACTTGACCATGTTGTCCGGGGAAAGACGATAATCTTGTTCCAATCAGGATTTCTTCCGCCCATATATCCTCCGCTGGGTCCAAAAAGAAAATACACACTGGAAATAGTTACAGCTAAATAAGTCAAAGCAAAAAAGGCATTAACCAACAAGTTTTTTCTCGCGCCTTTTCCAATATTGGTTTGAATGCCAGAGACTCTCATGAAAGTATTGATCGACATACGCTTTATCCATTTCCAATGAAGAATCAAATGAATGATTACCGCAACAAGCATTATCAATCCTGTCCATGTATGAAAATCCTTCAGAGATTCTTTGTTAATAATATAGACGCCCAGGAGAAAACCGGACTCACGCCCATGCCCAACCTTCAAGCCTTCAAATAAAAATGGAAGCCCGCTTGCCACTGCCAACAGCCCAAAAAGAAACATAATAAAGTCAAGCAGCCAGTTGCGGATATTCTTACCAGATATCATAAAATCACTTTCCTTCAAATTCAGTTATTATGTGAAATTCAATTCTTGCTGCTTCAGTATAATTAAAATCATCTATATATATAAACTTCACCTGTTCAGTTTTTTGTGAAAAATGATTAAGATTTCGTTCAGACGGATACTTACAAAGATGTATAATAAACTGGTTTACCTGTTTACTTTTAAAATCCACCATAAAAAATGGAACAAAATAAAGGCTCGGTTAAATGACACAAAAACGCAACTATCTTATCGATATGGATGGCGTGCTTATCAGCGGCAAGTCTCTTATTCCAGGTGCGGATGTTTTTCTTAACACGTTAAAAGAGAAAAAACAGGGTTATCTGGTTCTTACAAACAACTCTATGTTCACACCTCGTGACCTTGCCCACCGGTTAGGCACACTTGGCTTGAAACTAGATGAAAATCGTATCTTCACATCTGCTCTCGCGACAGCTCGGTTTCTTGCCAAGCAGAAACCTGGAGGGAAAGCATTTGTCATCGGTGAAAGCGGCCTGACTGATGCCATTCATTCCAACGGATTTATCATTACAGATGCTGACCCTGATTATGTTGTTCTTGGTGAAACTAATGCATATAACTTTTCAATGATTACCAAAGCAGTAAGATTGATCGCCGCTGGAGCCAGGTTCGTTGCCACAAATCCAGATGCCACTGGCCCTACTGACGAAGGAATTGTTCCAGCTTGTGGTGCAATGGGGGCCCTTATTGAAAAAGCCAGTGGAATTGCACCATTTTTTGTAGGCAAACCTAATCCTTACATGCTGCGAGCCGCATTGAATTATATGGGTTTCCATTCAGAGGAAACTACAATTATCGGTGATCGTATGGATACTGATATTGTGGCTGGTGTTGAAAGCGGCCTGGAAACGATCCTTGTTTTAAGTGGTGTTACGGATCGCAAGACTGTTGAACGCTTCCCTTATCGGCCCGACAGAATTCTGTCTTCAGTTGCGGATATCAAGATCGAATAATCATAAAAATAGTACCTCATCAAGTTTTCTGGAAACTTCAACTGCAGAACCTTGAAGGAAAATATCAGTTACCGGTCCAGTATATGCAGATGGATTTGTATTAATTTCAATAATAACTGCCTGATTCCTTTTCGCCTCCCATGGCAATAAAGAAGCCGGCACAACTTCTCCAGTCGTACCGATTACGATCCACACATCCGCATTCCGGGTTTCCCAAATAGCTTCTACCTGGGCTCTCTGCGGAATCATTTCACCAAAGAAAACAAAATCAGGTTTTAATAATCCTCCACACAATTCACATTCAGGTGGAAGTGATTCAAGCAATTCTGGTCTGAAGTCAATATAGTTTCTACATGAAGAGCATACAAGTCTTTGACTTGAACCATGATATTCGATTACTTTCCTGCTTCCGGCTTCACGATGCAGGCCGTCGATATTCTGTGTAATAACTCTGCTTAACAAATCACTTTTTTCCATGCGTGCCAGCAGATGATGCGACGCATTCGGTTTAGCATCCCGAAAGTGTGCATAAAATATCTCTCGTATCCCTTGCCATGCTTCCTCAGGATGCTGATAGAAGAAATCAATCGACAGGACCTCAGGATCATATTTCGAATATATTCCGTCAGGCCCACGAAACGGAGGAATGCCGCTTTCAACAGAAATACCTGCTCCAGTAAAAGCTGCAACTCTTCTCGCCGAACGGACAGCATTCGCTGCATTTTCCAATAGGTTTCGATCGTCCATCTCTTTTCTGCCCTTTGTTCATGTCTGTACTGAATCTTCACAACAAGTGAATCCAGTCTATCAGATTATCCAGATTTACCAATTATTTTCCCGTTTTGCTGCACATTTAATATTCCATGAATATGAATGTCGTTAGACTGGTTGATTTGATATAATCCACGAAGTAAATTTCGACATATCAATATGAGGATGTAATATGATTAAAATGAAATCATTTTTCAATGGTATTTTTCCGGTCTTTATAGTGCTTCTGATTCTCCTTGCAGCATCCTTAAGCTGCAATGCACTTGTTCCTTCTGCAGAAGTCACACTTGAGCCAACCGAAGATCAATCGCCCCCTTCTGCTCTGGAAAAACCCACAGCAACGGAACAATCCGCAGATATTCCTTCCATCGAACCAACTGAAGATAAAAGCCAGCCTGTTTTACCAGCCACTGAGGATGTAACAAATCCAAACCAGCCAGGCAGCGTCCTTTTTTTTGATGACTTTGAAGATCCTTCTTCTGGATGGGAAATCGGGGATTACGACATGGGTTCAGTCGGTTATGCGAACGGTTCGTATTTTGTAGAGTCTATTGCTAAGGATAACCTTATGTGGGGACTTGCCGGGAAGGTTTTCGAAGACACAGATATCACAGTTGAGGCAAGCCAGATCACTGCCCCCTCGAATGATAACAATGGATATGGTGTTATGTGCCGTGTTCAATCCAATGATGATGGATATATTCTCCGTATCAGTGGTGATGGATACGCTGCCATTCAGTATTTCGAGGGAGGCGAACTGTTTCAGATCGTTGAATGGTTTGAATCGCCGCTTATTAACCTTGGCAATGCTACGAACACAATTCGTGTGGTTTGTGATGGCCCAGAATTGATTCTGTTCGTAAACGGAGCAGAAGCCGCACGTGCTACCCATACAAAATTTACACGGGGTGATATTGCGCTTACAGCTACATCATATGAGGAAGAGCCAACTCGTGTCCTTTATGATAACATCCGTGTTTCTGTTCCAGACACACCATAAACACAGTTTTTTTCTTTGAGTAAATCGCAGGCTGCTTGTTTTCAGCAGCCTGCTTTGATATTTCATGAAGCCAGGCAGATTCTTTCTAGAAGTCTTATTAACCTCCCTTGTTCTTTCGAAACTCAGGTTCTTCGCGCCCTTCTGGCAGAATCGAATTCAGGATATCCATCATTGCAGCAGGAGCATCCGGGTTCATCCCCAATGATATTGTCCAATGATATGCCATTAGCTGCACAACAGGTAAATATAAAAGTCCTGCCAACAAGTCATCAGTACTGTCAGGAAGATGTATTGTAAACTCTGGTTCAACAGAGTATTCCACTTTTCCAGAATAAACAGAAATCGTTCGAGCCTTCAGCTTGTTTGCGGTCTTAAGGATATCATCATTAAGCTTTCCATCCTTCTCTGTAATCATCAATAGCACAGCCCAGTTCAGATTCACAGCCCCCAATGGCCCATGAAGAAGGCCTGCCAGCGTGTCACTGCGTGTAAAACGATTACTGGCTTCTTGAATTTTTACAGCCGATTCAAGCGCAACCCCGTAATTACTTATTGAACCCGCCACCGATATTGCACTGCAATCCTTAATTTGATTAATTATTTCCTTTATCCCTCGATCAATAACTGGAATACTTGCTTTTAACTTGTCGGGGATTTTGTAAAGCTGCGATTTCAAATCTTGAACCATTTCAGCCGATTGAGCTGTATTATTTCTTCCTGTTTGCCCAGCATATGCCAATCCCAACTGCATCAAGACACCAGCACATGCTGTAACACTTTTTGTTTTAGGAAAGGTAATTTCCGGACCTTCACCTGTTATCAGGCTCCTTGTAGATTTTTTTGCAAGCATACTGTCCTCTACGCCTGTAACACCTACCGAAATTGCCCCTTTTCTTTCTCCTGTCTCGATTGCGTCGATTACTGCCCCCCTCTCACCAGATCGTGAAATGACAATCAATAGCGTTCTTTCATCAATCAGAACTGGCTCAAAAAATTCAATATCATCTGAATGGAAAACATATACCGGTTGTTTTAATAACATTTGAAACAGCGGTTCTGCCATCTTCGCTGCGGTATACGAACTTCCAAGTCCAGTAAGTACAATGCGATCTATGCTCCTGGCAATACATTCACTAACTAATTTGTTTATCGATTCAGCATTATTTTTAAATGTCTGTACCAGTGCATGAGGGTTCTCATAGATGTATTCAAGCATATGTATATTTTCAGACACAATAGATCATCCTTTCTTCAGAAATGGCTTTATTGACGTTTATCAATTACATCCATTATTCAATCACTTATATAACTCATGTCTGAAAAGAATACAATTCATCCGGAGATAAAAATATAAATTTTCCGTTACAAATTGAAAATATAAACTTATCAAAAAAAATACTTTCCGTATAAAATAGATATATTAGCCATATTCATATTCTCAGTAAACGCTTGAACTATTTAAGGAGATTTCTCCATATGAAAACCCTGCTTACAAACGCTGTATTATATACCGAGCGAAGTGTCTATAATCCGGGATCTGTTCTATTTGAAGGCAACCAGATATTGGCATCAGGCTTCTCCCATCTCATAGAGACACCTGCAGATTGCCAGGTGGTGGATTTGGAGGGTAGAGCTTTACTACCCGGCCTCATAGATGTTCATATTCATGGAATACATGGAAATGATTTTAATCATCATGGTGTTGATGGAGCTCCTGAACATTTCCTGAAACATGGCATTACCGGTTTCCTTGTTACTCCATCCTATACCGTTTCCCGGCAAGAGCTCCTTGATGAAGTAAGCTATATTGGAAATTTCATTGAAAAAGGACAAACAAAAGGTGCCCGCGCACTTGGTATTCACATGGAAGGTCCATGGATAGAACCTGAACGTTCCCCCTTTTCCCTGAATGAATACTGCTATCCTTTAACACTTTCAGACATCCAGGATTTTTACGAAGCCAGCAAATCTCATCTTCGCATGATTACTTTCGCTCCGGAAATGGAACCTGCACTTGAGGTCATACCCTGGCTAGTCGCTCATAATATTATTCCCTCAATAGGTCATACGAATGCGGATTATGAAACCACACAAAGAGCGATTGCATTGGGTGCTTCAAAAACTACGCATACGTTTAATGCTATGATCCCCCTGCATCATAGAAAACCAGGTACATTGGGTGCAGTACTTGATTCCAAAGAGGTGGTTTGTGAAATGATCTCTGACGGCTTCCATCTTCATCCCCCGATTATGCGAATGCTTGTCGAAATGAAAGGCGTGGAGCGCGTCTGTATCGTAAGTGATGCAGTAGTTATTTCCGGGTTTCCCCCTGGTACAACGTATGAGATGGATGGGTTTAAGATAATGACTGATGGCCGGACAAGCCGCAAAGTTCCTGGAGGAGAACCAGCTGGCGCTGCAATGCTTCTAAACCAGAGCCTTCAGGTACTTGTAGAAGAGGTGGGGTTTCCAATGCAGGATGCCGTATACATGGCCAGTGCTGTTCCTGCAAAGATGCTTGATCTTCCTAAAGGCAGACTATATCCTGGTTTTGATGCGGATATCGTCGTACTAAATGAAAATTATAAACCTGAACTCACCTATATTGGCGGTAATCTGGAATATTCTTCTGGAATTCTCCTTCCTGAAATATAGCAACCGATCTCTGAATATGTTTGAAGAGCTCGCGATTCAATAATGATTCGTTACTCCTGACGTGCTATTTTTGAAACATACTGATAATACCCAATCAAATTTACACTCACGCGTTATGTCTATGCGCATCTTTTACACTGGCTTACCCTTTCCAGCCTCTGTTTTCATATTCCAGATCTGGTTTTATATCAATTAATTATCACATTGAGGAATACCCAACCTGTCCAGAATAGCCGTGCGTTCAGCTGGCTCAGGCTCACGCAAGAGCCAGCTTCCAGGACTCAATACCAATGGAATTGCACATACATCAAGTATCTCGTTATCCTTGATTTCTATCACAAGCAATCCTGTCCTCCTTGCATCCGGCAGTGTCATATCGAAAACGAGATTTCCCATGCTGTATGCAACAAGTGTCTTACCTTTTCCAGTTTCTATCCACTCAACAGGTTGTAGTACATGCGGATGATGGCCAAGAATAAATTCCACACCCGCTTGTGCAATTTGCTCTGCCAACATCCGTTGATCACTACCAGGAGACACAACATACTCTTTTCCCCAGTGAATGCTCACTATGCAGAAAATATCTTTGCAGGATGATTTCAGCCAGGCCAGATAACCTTCAATTTCTTGCGTATCATATTGCAGAGCATTGTACGATGACAGTAAAACTTGCTGTCCATCAAGATCAATATGTACAGATGCAGGATATGGCAGAACGCCTACGTTTCCACTCGAATTCATAATTTCCTGTGTTTGTAATAATCCTATAGAATCGTTGTCCAGCGAATGATTATTTGCTAATGTCGCCGCAATGATTGTTTTATTGGTGAACATATCAAGAAAACCCGGAGATGCGGTAAGGTCCATTATCCCTGAAGACACCGCATTGTTATCCAGAGGAGATTCCAGATTAAATATAAAAAGATCGTTGCCTTCAATATTGTGATTTAGGGCATCAATAATATCCCGTTTCCCTGTAGACGTGAGACTTTCGATCCCCCTTCCAGTCATCACATCACCGCCTGAAACGATGGTTTTAATACTGGATGGCTGCCTTTCGTTACATGCGACAGCCATCCACACCAGCAAGTAAAGAAAACCAAAAATTATTGTGCGATGAAAAGTTCTGTCCACGTCGGCTGCGGCCCCTGGTTGCCCTGCTCAACAAGCTCCTGCCACTCTTCATCAGTCATACGTTCCTCGGCCGGGTTTACAAATTCGTAGTACGAAAAAACTGCACCCGTGCCGATTCGAAACGGCTCATCCGGTATCACAACATATATCGGAGCGGGTTCGCCAATAGCTTCTTCCAATACGTACAACCCTTCTCCCATGTCACTCAAACCTGTTGCAATATCAGCAACGAGCGCAGCTTTCTGATCTTCCAAATCTCGGCAGCTGCCCATCAAAGCATCTTCCGACTCACAATCTGCAGCCGCATAAGTCAGAAACTCAAGTTCGCCACCAAAAAAATGTATTCTGTCATACTCTGCCTGGGTAAGAGCTTCCTGGAATAGCTCTTTTTCAGATACGTCCTTGAGAAAGTTCAACATATCAATCAAATTCCCAAGGTTGCTCATCATCATTTCATCCAGTAAACCACGTTCCTGAAGACCTGAACGTGTCATTTCTGCGAGTGCCGATAAACGTGCATACGCCTCTGGATTAGGTTCAACATATCCTCTTGGCTGCTCTTCCGGTGCCCCACCACCCATTTCCGCCATCACCTGTTTGGCATAGAGTATTGTGTCATGTTTTAGTTCCGTATACGAACCCAACGCCGTCTGCAAATCCTTTCTAAGCCATGCTTGAGTCCTCATAAACTCCGGATATTGGTCGCCTTTCTCAGCAAAAACCGGTTTCAGAGAGTAAAGCCATGACCAATAGATGTTTTCAGTCCAAGTATCGATATCGAGAACATCAAGTTGCCCCTGAACTTCTTCCATCTGGGTATCAAAATTCAAGTACTCTGTTTCACCCATGGATTCCAGAATAGAGAGTGCTTCATCTGATCCTTGTGCAGCAAAAAAGTCGAGAGCTGTTGGGAGGCCGCGCGGATTATCAATCGTTCCAACTTCTCTCCAGATCATTTGTTCAAAAACATATGCGTCGATTGTAAATCGCTGCCCCATAAACCTGAATCCCTTGGTTGCCTGTTCTTCATCTTCCCAGATCCATACCCACATAGAATTGATTTGCGGTGGAGGCAGGATTTCTGACGCTTCCATAAATGCTGCCATTAATCCATCATCTGCGTACGCTGTCAATGCTGAATCTGATCCAAAAATATCGTCGGACAGGTCTGCATATTCAAAATAGGACAGGTCATCTGCTTTTCCGACCAGGAAAACGGTTGGCTCATAGATATCCTGCCATAATTGTGAAAGCTGTGTACCTTCAACAGAACCCTCACTCATTGCCCTGCTGATAAGCAAGGCTCGTTGTGTTTCGAATGTATCTTTCAGCCTGTACGTCATCCGCCCAAAGTACATCATTGTCCTGAAGTACTTCTCCAGCTCTTCACTCCTTGTGTAATGGCCGCGCGGGATGTACTGTGTATAATCCTCGATCAGTTTTTCATTGAACGGCAGATCCTCCCTGTCCCAGACAGGAGAGATTTCAGCCCCTTCATGTGCCATTATCAAATCATACTCTGCATTCACAAGAGCCTGAATAGAATCAGGGGGCGAATAATCCATTTCAAGGAGTCTTGCAGCTACAGCAAATACTGCCAGGTTACGTTCTGCCTGTATCTGCAAATCAGTTCCCTGCAATCCAGCCAGGTGTGCCTCACATTGTTCGATCATACCCTGTGTCAATGCTTCCAAAAGTGGAATGAACTTGCGAGTTTCCAGGTCACGAAGCAGTTTGTCAAAAAGAAGGTGATAGATATGCAAAACGCTGTCTGTGGTAATAAAAACAGGCAGATTGCGGTACCTGGTACTTTCATACAGCTGATAGAATTCCTGGTATTGCCCGGGAACAGGCTGCGCTACAACAAACCCATTCTGCTGCAGTAATGCCAGCTGTGAAGATGAAAGCTCATAGCTGCCCAGGTTTGTAATATCGTCTTCCTCAAGAGGCAGGTCGTAACCCGTATACATATCTGGCAGGCGCACATCAACCTGCTGGTATAAACTGAATTGGGCCAAACGTTCTACATCATCCACATCCACATCGATGTCCGGCGCTTCGCTATCAGGTTGTTCTTCTGTTTGATCCTCGGGTATATCAGTAGTCTCAGAGACAGAGCCCTCATCTATAATGGCTTCAGCAGCTCGATCCAATACGTTGCACGATAATATAGTCATTACAAGTGTTATTGAAACAAGTTGCAACCTAATCCCTTTTCTCATCATTTTCCTCCCATCCAGAAATAAGAATTAAAGCTCGTTCGTGGTCCTCAATTGTGTCGACCTGCTGTAAAAACTTGAACTTTTTTCGCTCCATCAAACTGAAATTGAATCCTTTCCAATACCAGACGCTGACAGCATAAGGTTTATTTATCCCATCATTCTGATCCCATTCTATACCCAACAATTCGTCAAACCCATCTCCATCAATATCTTCTGCGAGTATCTTCATCATTGGCCTTGCCATGGCAGAACCCGCCCACGCTTCTCTGAATGAATTCTTCCTATAACCTATTAATATGATATGACTTGTGTAGCCTCGCTTATCCTTGAATGTCGAGCTCGGACCAGGGTTCGGCATATATCTGTCGATTGGCAGCGGCTCATATGGCCTGTGAACCAGGAGAACCAGCTCTTTTCTCCCATCCCTGTTCATGTCGCTTATCTGTATGTCTAAAACTTCCCATGTAACAGGAGATCCCCACAGATTTTCTGCTCCCTGCCTGAGGAAAGCATGTCCATCTTCGAGTAAAGCCTTCTCCTCTATACCATCATCATTCAAATCCACAAGAAGTGATTTCTTTTCAAAGTGATATTGATGAGGAATAGGCACTCTTCTAAAACCGTCGATTGACCAACTATAAACAGTAACGATTACAGGTTGTATCAAAAGAAGTGAGGCTATGCATAACCAGAGAAGTGGCCTGTGTTGTGATGGAAGTGGAGGCTTCAGCCTGGAATAAAATTCTTTGTCCATCATACTTCGATTATAGAATTCCCTTTCTTAAGCTACAAGAACCAAATTCCCCTTTCAAAGTATGTATTTCTTTTCCGGGCAGTCTGATAAGGTAGAATTAGACTCTGATTCAAACACAGGAGGATTATTTATGTTTGATCTTATCCAACAATGGTTCATTGACAATAATATATCAACAAGTACAGCTGATCTCCTTGCAAGCCTCACAATCGTTCTTGGTTTGATTATTATCAGCCTGATCCTTACCCGAATTCTAAAATTCATCCTGAAAAAATGGATCACAAAAGTGATTTCACAAACAGAAACAAAATGGGATGATATTCTTCTTCAGCATCGTGTATTCAAACGCGGTGCAGCTTTACTGCCCGGTATTCTCATCGCAGTTACTGCGTACCTCATACCTCAGTGGAAACAGCAGCTTCAGCAGCTTGCCTACATCTATTCTCTTGTTATGTCCTTTGCTCTTATAAATTCTCTTCTGGATGCATCTGTTTCTATCTATCAAACTTTTGAAATCTCCAAAGAGCGCCCCATCAAGGGCTATATTCAGGTCGCCAAAATTGTTTTCTTTATTGTTGCCGGCATATTAATAATTTCTTCCTTATTAAATCAATCTCCTCTGGGTATTCTCACTGGCCTTGGCGCAATGTCCGCTGTTATCCTTCTTGTCTTTAAAGATACTTTACTCGGTTTTATTGCCAGCCTCCAAATGGCTATGAATGACATGGTCCGAATCGGGGACTGGATTGAAATGCCAGAATACGATGCAGATGGAGATGTTATTGATATCACAGTCAACACTGTAAAGGTCCAAAACTGGGATAAAACCATTACAACAATTCCAACTTATAGTCTAATTTCCGATTCTTTCAAGAATTGGCGCGGAATGTCTGAATCAGGCGGGCGTCGAATTAAGCGGGCTCTATACATCGATATGACCAGTGTTCTATTCTGTGATCAGCAACTCCTTGACCGTTTTAATTCAATTCGACTTCTAAAACCTTATCTCGACATGAAACGAAAAGAGATACAGGAATATAACCAAACCCTGAATCTTGATCCTGAAGACATGATTAACGGCCGACACCTGACAAATCTGGGAACGCTTCGCGCCTATATTATCGAGTATCTGAGAAACCATCCAAAAATCAACAAGGAAATGACCCTTCTTGTCCGCCAGCTTGCGCCAACTCCCAACGGGCTGCCTATAGAATTGTATACATTTAGCGCAGATCAGGAATGGGCAAATTTTGAGAGCATCCAGTCCGATATTTTCGATCACCTTCTTGCAATCCTTCCTGAATTCAACCTTAGAGTATTTCAGAATCCTTCAGGGCATGATATGAAGACATTTTCGGGCGGGCATACCCAAAATTAACCAGACAAAGCATTTCATATTGCACGAACACCAGCTGGTTTTTAACCGGAAATCGGAAGATAATTATGATGTATTGCGGATTGATGTATTGTAATAGAGCTTCCAGGAGGAGTTATGATTACTAAAAGATACCATCTTTTAATGGACCTCAGTCTTATCGCAGCA
>Ga0272441_10004401_pt1 | contig 25568 bp, 26 predicted proteins | sample SSMProp6N_FD_193582 | JGI IMG/M metagenome (GOLD analysis project Ga0272441, IMG submission 193582) | Marine sediment archaeal communities from Little Sippewissett salt marsh, Falmouth, MA, United States - SSM-Prop-6N | ecosystem: Environmental > Aquatic > Marine > Wetlands > Sediment ...
GGTTCTTTCCACAAACGTATATCTTTGCGAGAATCGCCCTGGATGCCGGATCAAGTCCGGCATGACAGTTTCGGGGCACTGCCGAATACATTAAGTTTATTATTCAAAGAGCAATAGTAACTGCTATCGCTATTACACCAACTTTTTTCTTGTTAGTCATTTGAAAGCCCTATTCCTCAAACAACATCGACTCCCCCTGTTTCTTATTGGATTTGATTTTCAATCCCAAATGTTTACATGCGGCGGGGGTGATTTCGCGGCCTCGTTTGGTGCGGCGGACGAAACCGATCTGCAGCAGATACGGTTCGACGACGTCTTCGAGGGTGTCGCGTTCTTCGCCGAGCGTTGCGGCCAGGGCTTCGATGCCCGCCGGACCGCCATCATAGACTTTGACCAGTGCCCGCAGGAAGTTGCGGTCCAGTTCGTCCAGTCCTAAGTGGTCGATCTGCTCCATCTTCAGGGCGTTTTCGACGATTTCAGTCGTCAATACGCCGGAACCCTTGACCTGTGCATAGTCACGGACGCGCTTCAGCAGCCGGTTGGCGATCCGCGGCGTGCCGCGAGAGCGCCCGGCCACCATTTCGAGTGTTCCGTTGTGGCTTTTGAGTTCCAGCAAGCCCGCCGAGCGTTTGAGAATGTCGGTGAGTTCATCGACATTGTAAAATTCCAGGTGATGCAGCATTCCGAACCGCCCGCGCAAGGGGGCGCTGAGCAGCCCGGCCCGCGTGGTCGCCCCGATCAGCGTAAACCGCTTGAGCGGGAAGTTAATCGTTTTGGCATGCATTCCGCTGTCGACGGTAAAATCGACCTTGAAATCCTCCATCGCCGGGTAGATAAACTCCTCGACCGGGGCGCTCAACCGGTGGATCTCGTCGATAAACAGCACATCGCCGGTATTGATGTTGGAAAGCAGCCCCATCAGGTCGCCCTGCTTGGTAATCGCCGGGCCGGAAGTGACGCGGATATTGGCCCCCATCTCATTCGCAATGACGTGCGCCAGCGTGGTCTTGCCCAGTCCCGGCGGACCATAAAACAGCAGATGCTCCAGCGGTTCGCCTCGCTGCCGGGCCGCCTGTATCGCGATAGACAGTTTTTGTTTGACATTGGCCTGGCCAACGCATTCGGATAGCGACTGCGGCCGCAGCGCAGAATTAAACTGCTCCTCTTGCTGCCCTCTCGAATCCGAACTGAGTACTCTATCAATCGCCATTTCCACTTAGCCACAGATTAACACAGATTTTCACAGATTATACATTATTCATTTTTCATTATACATTTGTTTATGCTTCAATGCCTTGTTTGACACGGTACACCAAGGGTACCAGCTCTTCTGCTGTTTTGATATCCGGGTGTTTTTGACAGGTTAACTCGATCAGTTCCATCGCCTCGGCGCGTTTTTCGCCCCAGGCGATCAGGATCTCCAGGGCCTCGGTCTGGAACGTACCGAACACCGCGGCGGGTTTTCCGGACGGCGTAACCGAGAAGGCAAACTCTTCCAGTTTGCCCTTCAACTCGGCGATAATCAACTGGGCAAACCGCTTACCGATCGCCGGCAGCGCGGTCAGCATTTTTTCGTCGCCGGCCTCGATAGCATCCGCAATCCGCGCAATCGGCATAGTCAGGGATTTAAGCCCTTTTTTCGTCCCCATGCCTTTGACGCTGGTATAACGGCGGAAAAATTCCTTTTCGCCATGAGTCAGGAAGCCAACCATCCGCGGAATAAGATTGCCGCCGCCGGGAGTGCCTTCGTAGTATTCAATGGTGCATAGGGTGATATCCGTGCCGACCTGGCCGGACAGTTCGCTGACGGCATAACCGGGCAGCATGACCTCATAACAAATCTGCCCCACCTGCACAAGGCATTTGTCCGGATCCAGCGAAACAAGTTTTCCTTCAATCTGAGCAATCATAGATAAGTTAAAGGTTATAAGCTTAAGTGTAAAACCACAACTTAAAATTCCAAATTTTCATCCACTTCATTACTTTTTAATTTTAAACTTTGGTTTTGGATTTTTGATTTTAAGTTTTAATCTATTTTTCACTCGCACAGCACAGGGCTATCGCTATCGCGTCGGCCACGTCCGGCGGTTCGGGCATGTCGGGTAGTTCCAGTATCGTTTGGATCGCCCGCTGCATCTGATTTTTACTGGCGCGGCCGTTTCCGGTCAGCGATTTTTTTATCCGCGTCGCCGCATATTCTTTTACATTTGAACCAGCATCGGCGGCCTTTTGCAGGATCACGCCGCGGGCATGGCCCATCAGAATCGCCGTCCGCGGGTGCTTGTAATGAGCGTACAACTGCTCCACCGCCACCGCATCCGGCTTGTGGGCTTCAAGCACCTGTTCGATGTCCCCGGCAATCTGACACAACCGCTCGGCCAACTCGGCCTTGCCGTCAGTCCGAAACACGCCGGCCTCGGTCAGTTTAGTATCCAGCAGCGTTGCCTCAATCACTGCATAGCCGCACACCTGCAATCCCGGATCAATGCCGAGAATCTTCATTCTTTGCTCCCAACACCACCGGGTATTTCGTCCAGTTCATCCGACCAGGAAAGAACAGGCCGCAGATGAATATCTGAGTCGTCTTTGTTGCCGGGGGTCATCAGCACACCAATACTCTGTTTCTGAGCGGCGGCGAGTTCAACTTCGAAGCCGATCATACGCCTTCCGGGATTCGGGGCGTCCCACTCGGCTTTGGGCTCAGTCGAGTAAATGGTCAGTTGGGCCGGTGTATCGCTGACAACACGAACAAGTAGTTTTTTGCCATCCTGTTCCAGAACGGCCTGCCGAGGAGATTGGATCAACACTTTCGCCCCGGTCACCATCGCCCACCGCACCGTGACCGGTCGGTCAATGCCTTCAATATCATCCTGAATAAGAACCTTCCCCGAAGGCATTAACGCCGCCCCGCGATAGACTTGTTTCAACTGACCATCATAAACAGAGCTCATATCAATAACAACATGCGAAAAATCCGGATCATCTGAATATCGAACAATCGGAGCATGTCCTGAGACTTGCTGATACTGCCCATCGACAACAAGCGTATTATGCGAAAGATTATTGTAACGAAAGATCGTCCAACGCTGTGCCGCCTGAACCCGCGACCAGAGATTCATCCCTCGCGACTCGATCTTGTTATAATTTTCCGGGCCGAGGTCGATGCCCCAGCGGACACCCTGCGCATCCAGTACAAAACTGCCAACATCCATATGTCCATGCGGGGCTCCCGGCGATCCCCCCTTGATGGCAAGAAAAACAGCATCCTGATCCGTCCATGACGACCGAAACATTGCGACAGAATTGATGCCCTGACCCATCCAACATTTTTCCCTGGGCTCAGGCGGGCTATTCGCAAACCAGCACAGCAAAAGCGGGGCAAACCGATCCTTAACCAACTCGCGGAGGTTATCCTGTTTAAGCCGTTCCCAAACGCGATATTCATTCCATACCAGGTACGGCTTGTCATAGCAGCCCGCAAACCAGAAGGATGTCGGGGAAAATGGCTTTTTTGATCCGCTGTCAGGGTAGTTAAAGAACAACCCTGTCGGGCCGGTCACGTGCAGCATATAATCCGCCGTTTTAATAAACCCGGGATATGCAGACAATCCAAAATCCGTCCCAAAAACCGAATCCAGGGCCGCGATCAGCAAGACGTTATACGACGTACCGTATTCCCAATAGCCCGGCCCTTCCGGATAAGCCCCATCCGGTTCGCAGGCACGCATCGCCAACGGGACACTGTTTACAGCCCGATGCACAAACTGTTGGGCCAGGTCAGGATCATCTTCATAAATCGCCAGCGCCCCTAATGTCATCCCGCCGTTGCAGACTTGGTTCCAATTGTTATTGTTACGCAGCCACCCGTTAGACTTCAAAGAAGGGGCCAATCCTTTTTGCTGAATGGATTCACAAATGGTTTTTCGCGAGGTCTCGGGCAAATCTTGATACAACCAGTCATACCCGATCGCCAGGGCCGTCGTCATCTCGGCCACATCCAGAAAATGGCTCGGATTCCAATCGGAAAACGCTGCCGCCGCCAACATCTCCTGTTCCGCCCGCTCAAGATATTGTTGCTTTTGCGTTAAGCGGTAAACCATACTGAGTGTAAAAACACGGTCCAGACAACGGCGGGACACCCCTAACAAACGTCGCCCCTCTAAGACACGTTCGACGGGCTCCTGCCGGCAAATGCTGTCTGCTTTTTCGATCAGAGCATCTAAATAGGCCTGCATCCGGGGATTTTCTTGGATGCGTTCGCCAAGCTGTTTGCATTCGTCATCATGAAGAAGTAGACGCGGATGTGCGGCGATCGGTTTTTCAAACGCGGCCTGTACTTGGGCCAGCGAAACAGAACTTTCAGCTCCAAAACATCCGCTCCACACAAGCAAAAAGGCCGCAAAAGCAATCAATAACCGTTTTCCCATATTCACCTCGTACTTTAATTTTCAAGAGACCTGTTGACTAAACATCCCCGCTTTTGATTCGGTACTCGTGACCGGGCATGTCTTCGATAACATAACCCATTGCCGTAACCTTGGCACGAATTTCATCCGCGGTGGCCCAATCTCTATTCAGTTTTGCCTGTTTGCGCTGTTCGGCTAGTTCGATGATCCCGGCGGGAATCGATACTTCAGATGTTTCGAGCACTCCCAGCACCGAATCAATTTTTTGTATCGCTTCGGTAATCGCCTGAGCTTCGGCGGCCGTCGGATCATCCAGTTTATTAGCTTGGCGAACCAGTTCAAAGACCGCCGCCAGGGCTTTTGAGATATTCAGATCGTCAGATAATGCGTCGCCAAAATCATTGATTGCTTTTTCAGTGAACGCTGTCACTTCATCCCGGATCGTTGTTGCGGAATTGTTTTTAGCTTTTTCTTTGATGGTGAATACACACTGGCTGATCTTATCAATCGCCTGTTCGGCGGCCTTGAGACCGTCAAAGGTGAAGTTATAGTTCTGGCGGTAGTGCGACGAAATCAGGGCGTACCGAATCGCGTTTTTCTTGAAACCCTTTTCAACGAGTTCCTGAATCGTGTACAGGTTGCCCTTGGACTTGGACATCTTTTCACCGTCGAACATCAAAAACCGCGCGTGCATCCAGTACTTGACCCACTTTTTGCCGGAAGCACCCTCGGATTGCGCAATCTCGCATTCGTGATGCGGAAAAATGTTATCCTCGCCGCCGGTATGAAAATCAAACTGCTCGCCAAGATATTTCACGCTCATCGCAGAACACTCGATATGCCAGCCCGGAAAACCCCGGCCCCACGGGCTGTCCCATTGCTGAATGTGCTTGGGGTCATGCTTCCAGAGGGCAAAATCTTGCGGGTTTCGCTTTTCATCGTTGACCTCGATCCGCGCCCCGGCATTGAGATCGTCCAGCGTATTGCCGCTGAGTTTGCCATAATTCTTAAAAGTCGTCACATCATAATAAACGTTATGCCCAACCACATACGCGTGGCCCTTGTCGATCAGCGTCTGAACCATCGCAATCATTTCGTTAATATGCTCAGTCGCGCGAGGGTAACTGTCGGCGGGCTTGATGTTCAGCATCTCGCTGGCCGTGTTAAATGAATCGATATAAAAGGCCGCGATTTCCAGCGGATCTTTTTTTTCCTTACGAGCCGCCTCTTCAAGTTTGTCCGCGCCTTCGTCCGCATCATCCAGCAAATGTCCCACATCAGTAATGTTCATAATGTGGGTGACAGTGTAGCCCTTAAACTCCAGAAACCGCTTGAGTAAATCCGCCATCAAAAACGAACGAAAGTTCCCGATGTGCGGGTGCGAATAAACGGTCGGGCCGCAACTGTAGAGTTTAACCTTGCCCGGCTCAACCGGTTCAAACGGTTCAACCTGTTTAGAGTATGTGTTATAAAAACGTGTTTGACTCATCGTTTCCTCATCACAATGTTCGTTTAATTCTTCTTCTCAGCAAAACCATCGCTGTACATGCAATGGCCCGGCCTTCGCCGACGGCATCGAGGCCCTCATTGGTTTTGGCCTTGATATTCACATTGGCAAAATCCGTTTCCAACAGGCCGGCGATCTCGCGTTTGATCTGGCCTTTATACGGCCCCAGTTTTGGTAATTGGGCGTGAATAATCACATCGAGATTGACCACGTGCCACTCATATTGCTTGACGTACTCCCGAACCTCAAAAAGCAGGTCACGGCTATTCGCATCTTTCCACTGCGGGTCCGTATCGGGAAAGAGCGTGCCGATATCTCCCAGTCCGGCGGCGCCGAGTACCGCATCGATCACCGCGTGCAATACGACATCCCCGTCACTGTACCCCAGCAGTCCCAACTCAAACGGCACCTGCACGCCGCCCAGCAGCAGCGGTCGTTCCGACACCAGCTTGTGAATATCGGTCCCGATGCCCGTTCGATACTCGTACTGAAGGCCGTCGCTCACCTTACAGAACCCCCTTTGTGCTCGGAATATCCGTGCCGACGACCTTGACCGCCATGCCGATGGCTTGTCCGAGTGCCTTGAAGATCGCCTCGGCGATGTGGTGGCTGTTGGTGCCATACGGTACTTCGGCATGCAAATTGAACTTGCCGACGGTGGCGAAACTTCGCAGAAATTCCTCGACGCACTCAACGTCAAACTCGCCAATTTTTTCGCTGGGGAAATCCGCATGATAGACGATGAACGGCCTTCCGGACAGGTCCACGGTCACCACGGCCTTGGCGTCTTCCATCGGCACCGCGCTGTCACCATACCGTGCAATGCCTTTCTTGTCGCCCAACGCATCCACCAGCGCCTCGCCGATACAGATCCCGACATCTTCAATCGTGTGATGATCGTCAATGTGCAAATCGCCTTGTGCCTTGACGGTCATATCGATTTTGCTGTGCTTGCTCAGGTGCGTCAGCATGTGGTCAAAAAAGCCCACCCCGGTATCGATCTCGTAGCAGCCCTGTCCATCCAGATTCAGTTCGACGACAATATCGGTCTCATTCGTCTTGCGTTTGATTGTTGACTTCCGTTTTGTCATGTCTATCTTCCTTAACCAATAATTTCTTTCAACGCGTTCAGCAGTCGGTCATTCTGCGCGGGTGTGCCAATCGTAATTCGCAATTTATCTTCCAGACCCGGCAGCGCAAAATAGCGCACAAAGATATTTCGTTCGACGAGAGCGTCAAAAACATCCTTCGCACCAATGCCGACGCATCGCGCCAAGACAAAATTCGTCTGACTGTCCGGTAGGTCAAACCCCATGGTTTTCAACTCCCGCGACAAGCGGACACGTTCGGATTTAACTTTTTCGACATTCGCCTTCAAATACGGCTGATCCTGAATCGCGGCTGTGGCTGCTGCGATGGCCGCTGCATCCACGGGATAGGAATCCTTGGCCTTCATCAGGCCGCCAATCAGCGAAGCGGCGGCGATGCCAAACCCAAACCGCATCCCCGCCAGCGAATATCCCTTGCTCATCGAACGCAGGATAATGACATTATCAAAATCCTTAATCAATCGGATAGCATTATCATCGGCAAAATCGACATACGCCTCGTCGATCAGCAGCACACCGGTCAGTTTTTCAGCCAACTTCCCCAAGGCGTCCACGGAAATGAAATCAGACGTCGGAGCATTGGGATTGCAGACAATGGTCAGGGCTGCATTAACCTTGGCCAGTTTATCAAGCGATCCATTCGCATCTCGATCCACCTCGATAACCGGACATCCCTGAAGTTGGGCCAATACCGGATACAGTGAATACGTCGGCTCGGCGAAGGCAACCGGACGACCCGCATCGCAACAGGCCCGAAAACAAACCATCAGCAGGTCATCGCCGCCGTTGGTACAGATAATGTTGTCCGCGGTCACACCCAAAACGGACGCCGCCGCGGCACGAAATGTATCCGCATTCGGCTCCGGATACCGCCGCAACCGTTCGGCGGGAAGATTCCGAACCGCTTCAATCGCCTTAGGTGACGGCGGATACGGATTTTCATTGGTGTTCAGCTTGACCACATCCGCTGATTTCGGCTGAAAACCGGGGGTATAACCCGCCATTTTCTCAATTGTGTCACGAAAATATCCCATAGTAAAATCAAAGATTAAATATCAAAATGTAAAATCACAAATTAAAGTCTAAAATAACCGGTTTGCTCCGGTTTTACTATTTTTATTTTTGAAATGTAATTTTGATTTTTGCTTTTTGATATTTGATTTATTTGCCGCAGTAGTCGATGAGGCGGCCGATTTCGCTTCGCAGGTCCTTGCGATGGACAATCATATCGATAAATCCATGCTCCTGAAGGAATTCGGACGATTGAAAGCCCTCCGGCAGCTCGATTTTGATGGTTTGCTGGATCACCCGCGGGCCGGCGAAGCCGATCAGGGCCTTGGGTTCGGCGATGATCACATCGCCCAGCATGGCAAAGCTGGCCGCTACGCCGCCAGTGGTCGGGTCCGTCAAAACACAGATATACAACCCCCCCGCCTGGTCATAGCGGGCCAGAGCGGCGCTGGTCTTGGCCATTTGCTGCAGGGCCACCAACCCCTCGTGCATCCGGGCACCCCCGCTGCAGCAGACCACGATAAACGGCAGTGACTCGGCGATCGCCACATCCACGGCCCGGCAGAACTTTTCACCTACGACCATACCCATCGAGCCGCCCAAAAAGCTGAAATTCATCACCGCCAGCATCACCCCGCGACCGCGAATAAAGGCCTTCCCGGCCAGCATCGCCTCGTGGGCATTCATCTGGTCAGGATCCACCTGGATACGGTCTTTGTAGTTCTGCTCTCCCCACGTAAACCCCAGCGGATCGCTGCTGGCCAGATCCGGGGCGATCTCTTCAAACGAATCCTCATCAACTAACTGCTGAATACGCGTGACGCCATCAATACGAAAATGGTGCTGGCATTCCGTACAAATGCCAAGATTTTCATCAACCGTCTTTTTGTACAGCATGTTCTTACAGGAAGGACACGACAGCCACAGCCCTTCCGGCATTTCCTTCCGCGGTTTCAATGAAAAACCGTTCCAGTTAGCTTTTTTCTTTTTTCCCATGGTGACTGACGTTCGGTTTATTTGTGTAATTCCAGAGCCGCCTGAAGTTGTGTAATGGCTTGTGAACGATTTTCTTTCCCAAAAATCGCATTGCCGGCGACAAAAGTATCCGCACCGTAATCCCGCGCGGTCGCGATGGTTTCCGGATAAATTCCGCCATCAACCTCGATCCGGATGTCGGGGCCGACGATGTCACGCACCCGAATGCACTTTCGGGCCGCTTCGTCAATGAAAGACTGCCCCCCAAAGCCGGGGTGGACCGTCATCACGAGCACCATATCACACAACGAAGCCACTTTTTCAATCGTTTCGACGGGCGTTTCCGGATTCAGTGTGATACCGACCGTGACCCCCTGATCCCGCAGCGTTTGGATAAAATCGGCCGGATTTTCCACCGTTTCGATATGGAACGTAATGTGATCGGAACCGGCTTTGATAAATTCCGGAGCATATTTTTCCGGATTCGTAATCATGAGGTGCGTATCCAAAACCGCATCCGTACATTTGCGAATCCACTTGACCGCGGGCGGACCAAAAGTAATATTTGGTACAAAATGGCCGTCCATGACGTCCAGATGAACGACACGAATTCCCAGCGCAGTAATCTGCTCAATCTCAGAGGCCAGGTATGCAAAATCCGCGCTCAAAATTGACGGCGCGATCTCATACGTTCCGGTACTGGGAAGTTTGTTTTTCATACGCATCCCAAAAAACTTTTGCCACAGAGAACACAGAGTTTACAGAGAAATATTATTTTAAAAACTCTCTCTGTGTCCTCTGTGGCTTATTGGTTTCACTTTTCATCCAGAATTGACAGGCACTTGAATTTTTTGCCTTCAAGGAACTCTAAGCTGGCGCCGCCACCCGTAGAGATGTGGCTGACCTTATCTTCCAGACCCATCTGCACGATGGCGCTGGCACTGTCACCGCCGCCGATCACGCTGCGAGCACCTTTCGCGGTTGCATCTACAACCGCCCGAGCCACAGCCAGCGTCCCGCCGGCAAATGCTTCCATCTCAAAGACGCCCATTGGACCGTTCCAGACGATCGTCTTGGCATTTTCCAGTTTGGAACTAAAGAGTTCGGCTGTTTTCGGACCGATATCAAGCGCTATCCACCCATCCGGAATGTCGCCTGCAACAATTTGATTCTCCGCATCGGCTTTGAATTCAGTTGCGATAACCCCATCAATCGGAAGAACAATCTCGCAGCCGACTTCTTTGGCCTGTTCCAGCAATTGCGTTGCCTTATTGATAAAATCATCTTCGCAGAGACTTTTACCGATCTGCTGGCCTTGCGCTTTTAAAAATGTGTAGGCCATCGCCCCGCCGATTAAAATCGCATCGACTTTGGTCATCAGATTTTCAATAACCGCAATCTTATCTGAAACTTTCGCCCCGCCAAGAATAGCAACAAAGGGTTTCTCTGCATTATCCACGGTTTCGCCAAGAAACTTCAGTTCCTTTTCGATCAGATAACCGCTGACTCTCGGTTTGCCTTCCATCAGGCACGGAACGGTGTACATCGAGGCATTGTCCCGGTGAGCAGTGCCAAAGGCATCGCACACGTACACATCCGCCATATCTGCAAGTTGTTGAGCGAAGTCATCCTTGGCTTGGCGCAACTGGGCGTCTTCTTTGGCAGCCTTATCCTTGATCGTTTCAGCTTTGTGAAAACGAAGGTTTTCCAGCAGCATGACATCGCCGGGCTGCAGTGATGCGGCTTTGGCTTTCACATCTTCACCGATGCAATCAGAGGCCATAATTACTTGCTTACCTAACAACTCGCTCAACCGTTTTGCAACTGGCGTCAAGGAGTATTTCGAATCCGGTTCGCCCTTGGGACGGCCCAAATGGCTCATCAGGATCAGCGATCCACCGCCGTCAAGAATATGCCGGATGGTCGGCATTGCTTTGGTAATACGGCCGTCATTGGTTATGTTCTGATTCTCGTCCAGCGGCACATTAAAGTCACACCGCATCAGGACCTTTTTATCTTTTACATTTATATCTGCAATTGTTTTCTTGGCCATAACAAACTCCTGTATCCGTTTCTCAGAACGGAAATTGATTTAGAACATTTAACTTCTGTTGATAAGATATTTTGCCACGACCTTATTTAGTTTCCCCTCGCCCGGTTCGTTTTCTGTGCAGTTCTGGAGAATTTCAAGGTCGGTTTTCCAGACCAGGTCGCCGGGAGCCAGCAGCAATCTGCTGCCATGCTCGTATGTATCATAAAGTCGGTCTTCCTTATAATAGTAATGTGTAGAGCATGTTTCAGTAGGATAGGCCCGCATGAGCGGCGGAATATCGTAAGGTAAAAACCACAGCTTGATTTCACGTTCCGCCTCTTCGCATGAAGCTGACGTATGGATTAAATTATCCATTCGACTGCTGACAACATTGCCGGCATCGTCTTTAAGCGGAACGACTGTTCCCAGTGATCTGACACAACCGGGCTTTTCGTCTCTTGCAATGTGTGGATTTGTGGGGCCCGCGACGGACCGCAGCGTTTTTAAAACATCAACCCCATGAAAGACAATCGCAATGACTCTCCGCTTCCACCTGTTCTGCTCGTCATAGTGAATTGTACCGGTAAGGTAATCGAGCAGCGACTCATAAAACGGTTTACCGTAGTGCTCAGCATAGTGTTCCGCCGCAAGAAGCTGCGTAACAAAAACGACTTTGGCCGCAGCAAAACGTGCACCCGTATGAAATTCCGACAATTGGGAAAAGATAAGACCTGTAAGTGAATTTTTCAGTGCATCCGGTTTAATCAGGACAAGTGTCTGCTCATACTGTTGTTCGTTCATAATCCGCAACCCTTTATAAAAGAAAAATCCCGATTCGGCTGACGCTTCACAGGATATTCCATAAAAGGACCCGCCCGTACAGGAGCGGGTCCTCTGTAAATTTTAAAGATTCTACATTGTTACAGTGCAGCAAGCTTTGCAATGATATCAACGGTACGGTTTGAGTAACCCCACTCGTTGTCATACCAGCTTACGACCTTAACGGTCTTGCCCTGAACCATCGTGCACAGCGAGTCAAAAATGCTGGAATGCGTGCTTCCGATAATGTCACTGCTAACGATCGGCTCGTCACAGTAAGCCAGAATACCCTTGAGCGGGCCATCGGCGGCCTTCTTGATCGCTGCGTTGACTTCTTCCTTGGTCACTTCCTTGCCCAGGTCAGCAACGAGGTCCACACAACTGCCGGTAATGACCGGAACACGCAGTGCGTAACCATCCAGTTTACCCTTCAGGGCCGGCAGGACAAGGCCCACGGCCTTGGCGGCACCGGTGGTCGTCGGGATGATGTTCATCGCGGCCGCACGGGCACGACGCAGGTCACTGTGAATCTGGTCACATACGTGCTGGTCGTTGGTATAACCGTGAATGGTGACCATCATGCCTTTTTCAATCCCGAATGCTTCGTGCAGGGCCTTAGCCAACGGGGCTAGACAATTGGTGGTGCAGCTTGCGTTTGAAACGCTCTTGGTGGCCGCAGTGATCTGGTCATCATTGACACCCAAAACGACGGTCGCGTCGATGTCATCCTTAGCCGGAACAGTCAGGACAACCTTTTTAGCACCAGCGGTAATGTGATCTTCGTAACCACCCTTGTCAGAGGCCTTGGTGCGGAAAATACCGGTGGACTCAACAGCAACTTCTACTCCCAGTTCTGACCAAGGCAGTTCCTTCGGGCTGCGAATCGCAGTTACCTGAACCGACTTGCCATCAATCACGATTGCATCGTCTTTTCCTTCAACGGTACCGGCATAAGGGCCGAATACGGTGTCATATTTGAACAGGTGAGCCAAGCTCTTAGCCGGAGCCAGGTCATTGATCGCGACCAGTTCCATATCTTCACGCGCCATCAGAATACGGGCGACTGCACGGCCGATACGACCGAAACCATTAATTGCAACTTTTGTTGCCATTGAACATCTCCTTTGTTTCAATAAATATTAACTTTTCTATCTACACACTGTCTCCGTTCAATCGGAAACATACGGAGCGAATAATGTAAAGAAGTACCGGGGGATTGTCAAGAATTATTCCTCAAGATTTACGTTTTTACTCTGGACTATTACGATACAAATTGGCCCAATTTCGTCATTGAAGCCGAGAAAGTCGTATTTCGAGAATATGTTGGGTTTCAGGGGTGATTTTGGCCTGTTCGCACATCCTGACTGGCGCAGTCCAGAGGATTTTTTCGGCATCAGAGATAATCGAAGCATTTTTCTTTGTTTCAACATCCAATTGTGCGTCCTGCAGAAACCGAGCGACTTTTTTTTCGCTTTTGCCGCCAAAGGGCCGAAATCGGTCGCCGTCCTGACGCGCTCGAATTTTGATGGAACCACAGATCGTGTCCGCATCGAACCATTCGACAAAAGTGTCTTTGGTCTGAATAAACCGCTCGAAATCAACACCTTCACGATTGAACAACCGACACGAAATCCGCCACGGACCGAATCGAACCGTCCTGCCAATCTCTAACGCAACAGGTTCTGACGGCAGGCACAAGGCATTTGTTTCATGATAAAATCCCAAAACCCCCTTTTGGATATACATCTGAACAGGTCCCGGCATGGAAACTTCTGCCTGCGTGGAATCCAATAGAGAATAGACTTTCTTAAAGTGTTTTTGTGTATAATTCCTCAAACCAACATCTAACTTGACCAACACTTTTCGAACCACTTCATAAAATACCCATGGCGGACAATTTTTCAGACATGCTTTTTGCAGAACGATTCGAGACGGTAGATTTTCGACAATCGCCGTATCAAGGATGTCGCAAGCATGTTTTTCAGCTTGCGTCGAAAATCGCTGTGCGGCCCGTGATAAATCAGCAAGACGGCCAACAAGATTTTCAAACGCATCTTCTAACACCGGCATCAGCCCGTGGCGAATACGGTTCCGGGTAAAATCGATGTTCCGGTTGGAAGCATCGTCCCGCCAGGTTAAGCCATTGCTTTCACAGTAGTGAAGAATCTCATTGCGACGGACACCCAGCATTGGGCGGATGAATTTGGCTCCATAGACCTGCGAAACCGGCAGGATTCCGCACAACCCCCGAAAACCGGTGCCCCGCATCAGCCGGTGGACCATCGTTTCAGCCAAGTCGTCCTTATGGTGAGCCGCGGCAATGCAATCACAACCCTGTTCGGCAGCCATTGTCGTCAGTGTTTTCAGCCGCAATATCCGCCCCGCTGTTTCAATCGACAGTTTGTGCTCTTTCGTATACCCTTTGACATCAACGGATTGCGCAACAACGGGGATCGACAGAGATTCAGCCAAAGTACGGACAAACGCTTCGTCGGCGTCAGATTCGGCCCCCCGCAGGCAGTGATTCACATGCCCGATGACAAACTCACACGGCAACCGACCCTGCTGTTTAAGCGTCGCCAGCACATGGGCCATCGCCACCGAATCCGCCCCCCCCGAAACCGCCAATAACACTTGCTCAACATCCTTAAAAAGCTCCTGAGCATCAGCCAAAATTTTATTCTCAAAAATAAGCATAAAAAAGTCGCCGCGAAGCGGCATCGTCGATTTTTACTTTTTGCTTTTTGATTTCTGATTTCTGATTTAAAGAAAAAGGGCCTGCTTCCTCAACGAAAACAGGCCCTTAAAAGTCATTAATAAAAGTCGCTTATTCCTGCATGTCTTCTGCGGGGGTCTCGTCCTCGGGTTCAGGAGACGGTGCCGACAGAGCCGCTATTCGTGTTCGGGCGATTTCGGCATTGTCTGAATAACGCGATTCCTTCTCAACAGCCAGTTGGTACAACGCCAGCGCCGCCGCACGCATCCGCAGTTTATGGTCCATCACCGACGCCGCACGGAAACGCGCCGGGTAAGAGGTCGCCTCGTTCCACTGAAACGCCCGCTGATAATAGATCGCGGCCAACTCATAATTCTTCAAATGGTCATAAATGCGTCCGGCCCTGTATGCCGCGTCATCAATCTTGTCGCTGGTCGGATACTGCTGGATCAGTTGATTATACAACCCCAGCGACTGACGCAGTTTCGCTTCATTGATCAGCACGCTGATCCGGGCGTCGTTATCCAACGATTTGGCCTCATCATACAGCGCGTCAGCGGCTTCAATCGAATCGGTCGCCATGAGATTCTCCGGAACCCACTCCGCCGGCTGCAAATACTGGTAATGCACCATCTGGTCAAACGTCTTCAACTCCGTCTGGGCCCACTGCAGTTTCGTGGCGTTACCGACAGAACCATAGTAGTCCACCAGTGCCATCAGGGCCTGTCGATAGGCATCACGCGTCCCGGCCAGGTTCTCGACATAATCCACCTCGCCCGCATCCGGGGCCAGAAATACCTCGTCCGGCGAAACAACAGCGACCCCCTGCGGTTCCAGCAGGTGCGCATCACGGACTCTGGGGTTTTCACAGCCGATGAGAAATACACCCGGCAACACAAAAGCGGCAATCAAACTAATCCTTGTCATGATTTTACTCCTTTCGCATCCAGAAAGAATCTTGTCCTTTTGACTTACAAAATACCAATTTCTACCCCCGTGTCAAGCACATTATGCGTCTGAAAATCGTCCATCGTCATTCGTCCATCGTCAATTCTATCGCCACATATCCTCTTCACTGTACGGCCCGATAGGACCGTCGGGTTTTGGCTTGGGTCTGGATTTGATAATGGCTTCGGCGATGGCGACATCGTTTTTTCGGGTGATTTTGATGTTGGAATGGTCCGTTTCGACAATATGCACCGGATGTCCCATCGCCTCAATAAGCTGGGCATCATCGGTGATTTTCGCCTTATCCAGCGACTCCAGCCGGGCATAGCCGGCTTTAAGCCAGGCAGCGTCAAACACCTGCGGCGTCTGGGCCTCGTACAGCCCCGACCGGTCCACGGTTCCGATAATCGTGCCCTTTTCGACCTTTTTCAGCGTTGCCACCACCGGACAGGCCAGCATCGCCGCCCCGGTCTCGCCGGCGGTTTTGAACAGGGCGTCAATCCAGTCCTTGGTCAGACAGCACCGCACGGCATCATGAACGGCAATCAGTTCCGCTTCCGGCTTGACTAATTCCAGCGCCTTGGCCACGGTCTCGAACCGCTCGGCCCCGCCGAAACACAGCTTGACCCCGTTAAACGCCAGCGCCGCGCCCCACTTGACCTTGACAATTTCCTCGTCTTCCCGCGAGATCGCCGCGATCACCTGGCACACATCGTCCCGGTCGGCAAAATACTCGATACTCCGGATAAACGCCGCCCGACCCGCAACATCTACAAACGGCTTCTTGCGATCCCCCCCAAACCGGCTGCTCGCCCCGGCCGCACAAATGATAACAGATACTTTTTTCATTTTTTCTCACGGCTGTTAAATTCGACATTTTCAAGTTTAACAACAATCGGGTTGGGCCATTTCCTATTATTATAAAGTCGCTGCGCCCGGACAACAGAGATCTCCAGAACATCGCCCTTTTGCTGAAATCCCGAGATCGGATCAATGTCCGGCTGATACTCGACGACCTTATCGTTTTGACCCAGCACCGATATCTTTGTTCTGTCTGTCGCCCGAATACTCCCGATATTAAATTCTCTTCTTTCTCCCATTTTCCACGGCGCCTGCTTTGTCAGAAGAGCGTAAGCGGTCTTGCCGTCCTTTGATTTTGTAAAGTAAATATCGCCTTCGCGAATCACATCGCACGGCCGAATACCATGGATCGCCTCAGCGTTTACAAACATCCACAATGCCAACTCCCTGAAACGCCTCTCCTGTTCAAACGGAATCACGCCGTCCGGATCAGGCCCGACATTGATCAGCAGATTGCCCCCTTTGGCGCGAATATCAATCAGCATCTCGATCAGCTCCGTCCCGCTTTTATATTCTTCATTCGTCGGCTTATACTGCCATTGATTGCCCAGCGTAAAACAGGCCTCCCACGGCCCCGGCATCGGAGCATCGGGGATGTTCTGCTCAGGCGTAGCCATCTCGCCGCGGGTCACCAGGCACTTCGGCTGAAGCTGGTGGACATATTCACGAATAAGCCCATTGTCAAACGCATCAAGAAAAACAACATCGATTTCGCCATACTGTGTCAGAAGCTCTTGCATTTGCTTTTTATCATACTCCAGCAACGCCTTGTTATTGGAAATATCCGCATAATCCGCTTTTCTGCGAATAACATGGCCCTGCTTGTGCAGAAAAGAAAAGTCCTCCGGAGAGAAATAAAAACCAACCTTAAGACCACGCTTCCTGCATGCCTCCACATACGCCCGAACAATATCTTTCTTATACGGAGTGCTCGCAATATCAAAATCGGTTGTTTGGGTATCCCACAGACAGAAGCCACTGTGGTGTTTGGTCGTCAGAACCATATATTGAACACCCGCCAACTTGGCAATCTGCATCCATTTGTCGGGATTATAATCCTGCGGATCAAACGTCTTGGGCAACTCATTGAGATACCGGTCCAGGTAATCATCACTGGCCCCAACCATGCTGTGGCTGATCACACTTCCAAGCTGGCTGTCCATGCTCCAGTGCACAAACATCCCCAACCCCCAGTCCATAAATGCTTCGCTCCGAACAGGGTCATTCCTGAACTCTGACCCGGAAACATCCGCCGCGGGAGCGCCGGCGACCTGCGCAGTAAAGAACATTACAAAAACGACCGCAAAATAATGCTTAAACATAAAAACCTGCCTTTCTTTGAAAATTATATCATAAACGTGCGAAATCATACACAATTTTTACAATCCCCGCCAAACCGGCTGCTCGCCCCGGCCGCACAAATGACAACAGACACTTTTTTCATAAGTTTCTCTTTGACACAGGTTGACACTGATTTACACTGATTATCAGTCTAATATAATAAGAATGAGTATTTTTGCCAATCGAAAAGAGGAAAACACATGAAATCATTGAATGGACAGGTCGCACTGGTGACGGGGGCCAGCCGGGGAATCGGCCGGGCTGTGGCATTGGCGATGGCGGAACTGGGGGCGAAAATTGTCGCCGCGGCGCGGAATCGTCAACTGCTCGACGAACTCGTCGCCGAAATCGAACATGCCGGCGGCAAAGCTGCTGCCATTGTGTTCGATCTGGCCGATGAGGCATCGATCAATGCGGTTGTTGAGCAGACCGCCTCTCAATTGGGTCGGCTGGATATTCTGGTCAATAACGCGGGGCTGACGCATTCGGCGCCGATGGAGGAGACGGCCACCGCCGACTTTGACCGGACCATGGCCGTCAATGCTCGCGGGCCGTACATCCTCACGCGCCAGTGTCTGCCGCTGCTCAAACAGGCGCCGCAGGCAACGATTGTGAATGTCTCATCCGTTGTCGGCGTTAAGGGCTATCCCAGGCAAAGCGCCTACACCGCCAGCAAACACGCCCTTCGCGGCTGGTCCATCGCCCTGGCCGAAGAACTGCGCGACACCAATATCCGCGTGCACGTCCTATGCCCCGGCGGGGTCGATACCGATATGGTCAGCAGCGTCCGCCCGGACATCCCCAAAGACGAACTGATCAAACCCGAAGAAATCGCCGAACTGGTGGTTTACTGCGCCACCCACAAAGGCAACGCTGTCATCGACGAATTCCGCATCCGCCGCACCGCCAGCGCCCCATGGTTTTAACAACAGCGCGGCGGCGCAAGCCGCCCGATTGCGTCTGCGGACAACGTCGATATCACCGGATGATTTACAATATCAAGAAATGTTATCATCGATACGCCTTATCAATGTAATATTCCATCATCTCGCCCTGTTCACAGACAACATAATGAATTTTCTCCCGAAGCTTTGCTTCCGTAAAAATAAACACTTTACTGCTGCCGCCCGTCCAGACCTTTGGCGGCTTGAAATCATGCTCTCCCAGAACTCGCTTTGGCCACCCTTTCAGTTCATTTGAGACCTGATCAATGGATTTATTTGCTTTGACAACAACATGAACATGGTTGGTACGAACATGCAGGGCATAAAGCCGCCAGCGTCGAATGTCGCAATGTTGTATAATTGTGTTTCGCACGATTTGTCGCTGAACGGCATCAAGAATAACCGGCGGAGCAGATAATTGTGTGTGGTGATAGGCATAAAGGTTTGGTTGGTCATCAAGACGTTTGGAACCGCCATTGACTCGAATGACACTACTACGCAGATCACCATGAAGCCACGTGCCATAGGTTGTAAACGTAATAAAATATGCAATCGGATTATTGTACATGGTTCCCACCCAACAGCGCGGAAGCGCACTTGTCCGTCGCAGCTTTAGCGAAGTCGGAAGCTTCCCGAAACAACAGCGCGGTGGCGCAAACCACCCGATTGTGTCTACAGAAAACGCTGGCATTATTATCAGAGGGTTTACACCCTCGCACTGTTGTTTCGTAATCGCTTATCTTCATTGAATCATCTAACTATTACGTTAACGTTCTTCGTACTCGCAATCGGGCGGCTCGCGCCGCCGCGCTTTTGTTTACTCCGCCGTCCATTGCAGGTCAGCGATACGATCCTCGGTCACGAATTCTATGTGGCCATCGGCAAAACCGATATTGCATCCGGGATTTATAGACTCACCGTGGCGCAGGACAAGGTCATCCGGACCGCCGACACCATTGCGGCCGAGATTGGCCTCGAAAATCGCAACCATCTGGGCAGGAGGAAACTTGCCGTCGCCAATCTTGTACAGATTCTCATTAATCGCATAGCTGAAAGACCCCTCAGTATCCAGTGGACAACGAAAACTCATCGGTGAAACATCGGCTTTTTCGATCAGCAGATCGCACCACTTCTCCGGCGTCGGATATTGGTCATCGTAATCATTCATGTAGACAATCATCGCCGTCGAAAGTCCCTTCAAATTCGTCGCGCACACTGCCCGCCGCGCTGTACCTCTTGCTTTGACAAACGCCGGCATCATAATCGACAACAGCATTGCGATAAACGGAAGCAAAACGACCATCAGCGAGGGAATCACAATCCCTGTTATCGCCAGACCGTTCCCTTTTAGATTGAGCGTCTTATTGCTTATTTTAACCAAGGCAATAACACCGCAGATAATCGCCGGCAAAAAAAGAACCGGCCACAAAATAAAGGTCAGACACAACAGGCCCATCACCAATGATGCTATCGCCAACCGGCTGGTTTTTGGCTCCGCAGCCGCCATCGAGCCAACCTGCACCCCCGCTTGCTGAGGCAAATCCATGAGAACACCGCCGCAATTGACACAATGAGTCGCCCCGTCAGAATTTTGTACACCGCATTTTGAACAGTACATTGTAACCTCCCTTTCAAAAAAGTATTGTTTACAACAGCGCGGGAGCGCAAGCTCCCCGATTGCGTCCACAAAAAACGCCCGCGTGTTCATCAGAGGGTTTACACCCTCGCACTGCTGGTTCGTAACAACTTATCTTCATTGAATATTCTAACTATTACGCTAACGTTCTTCGTACTCGCAATCGGGCGGCTCGCGCCGCCGCGCTGTTGTTACGCTCTCATATACAATCCGCCGTTGACGGCGAGGTATTCCCCGGTGATAAATCCCGCCGCGTCATGGCTGGACAGGAACAGAATGCCCTTGGCGACGTCCTCAGCAGTACCGTTGCGGCCGAGCGGAGTATCGGCAGCACAGGCCTGTTTGCGTTCGGGCGAAGAAAACCTCTCGTGGAACCGCGTCTCGATCAATCCCGGCACCATGGTATTGACGCGGATGCCGCAGGGACCGAACTCCCTGGCCATGGCGATGGTCATGGTGTGCACCGCCGCTTTGGCCGCGGCGTAAATGCCGGAACCGCCCCCGCCGCCGTGATGGCCAGCGACCGAGCCGACATTGACAATGCACCCTTTGGATTCCTTCAAATGCGGCAGCGCCGCCCGGGTTGCCAAAAACGCACTTTTGACATTGGTATTGAATTCATCCTCAAAATGCTCCGTCGGCATCGTCTCGATATCAATCCGCCCCAGCAGCGTCCCGGCGTTGTTGATCAGGATATCCAACCCACCCGCGGTCTTGACAAAATCAGCAATCAGCTGCTCAACCTGCTCCTCATCCCGCATATCAGCCCGCAATAAGCAGCCGTCCGAATGCTGTTTAACTGCGGCCAGCGTCTTCTCGCCACCATCTTTCGTGCGGAAATAATGCACACCAACAAAACTGCCCTGCTGAGCAAACATCACAGCCGTAGCCGCCCCGATCCCGCTGCTCGATCCAGTCACCAACACCCGTTTATCTTTTAAGTCTTCATAAATCATGAGTCTATACTCCATCGCTTTCTTCACCAACCGGTCCGCCTGCTGCTTTAACAGCCTGTATAAAATCATCCGGTTGTTGGGTTCCGATTAAAAATTTCTTGCCGTTTTTCAAAATAAGCTGAACACCCTGGCTGCCCCGAATATTATAGGCTCCGCCGGCTTTTCCGTACCGAATCCCCCACCCGCCGTATTCGGCAATAGGTGAATACACGCGGGGATAGATTGTCTCAACTTCCTGCCACTGGATATGTTTGGATGGAAAATGAAACGGTCCGAACCATACCTTGACCCCGTCTGAATGGACCTCGGTGACGAGTTTGAACGTTGCCAGAAGACCGTCGATCAGCGTCACAACCAGCCATACACCCCATAGCAGCCGGATCATTGAGGGTTCTGTCTCTGAACCAAACCACAGAAACAAAATAACCCCCGCAAAGGCAACCGATCCCGACAGCACCGCAACCGAAATAATCCACGGCATTTTCTGTCTCTCGTGAAAATACGGCAGCATTGTTTTCCCTTTCAAAAATCTACTTCAATCCTAACACAATCGGATCAATCCGCGCCCAATAGCTCCTCCCCTGCCAAGGGGAGGTGGCCGTTAGGCCGGAGGGGTTTTCCCGCATTTTATTTTAATCCTAACACAACTGGATCAATTCGCAACTTAATATCATCATCCGTATACGCCTCGCCATCCGGATAGCCAGCACTCTTTGAAAAAGGAAATTATTTTTCGAAGTATTTTGGAAAATCTTCGATAAAAATCATATCGCTTTTTATTTCTTGTGGCATTATTGGTACTTTAACTTGTATGGTACTATTCAGAGTAAATACCACATTCCCATCTATAACATTAGCGTCTGGTGGTATATTATCATAAATGAATACTAATGCATGTTCAGCAACTCTAAGATCGCTTACTGGCTTCCATGTTGTTTCATTTTCCGGATGTAAATCAAAATCTCCAGAATACCTTAGCTGATTATTTCCAAGTCGCTCAACATGAATACCGGGAATCGCTGCAATCCACATTTCAAGAAATTGTTCTGGCCCCGTTACCAAAAAGATTCTTCCCCGGTAGCACCATGAATTAGAATGTTTTGTGCCTACGTTCTTATCTGTGGAACTAACAATAACATCAATTCTTGCTTTCCCTGTCAATAATGGTTGTCTATAAGGATCTGTTGTTGGAAATATAGAAATCAGTTTGCCCCAAAATGGTACTACAATTAAAAGCGTGATAACCGCAGATAATAAATATATATGTAAGGGTTTTAATCTTATTGCATTAACTTCGCCCCAAGGAAACCACATGACTAACGCCGAATATATGCTTAAGGCAATGAAAAATGCTCCGATGGTTGGTGTCAGCAACATGCCAGACCATCCCCCAAAAGCCCACATAAATATAGGAAATAAGTGGTGAGCTTTTTTTTGCTTAATAAGCTGGTATATTCGACTTTTTTTGATGTGCTCCCAGTTCATTTTAAATGTTTTACTTATTCCCGTATAACATCAAATATCTTTTCTTTTTTTCTCTTGCCATGATAGTTCTCCCAAACCATCTCATATAAATTTCTTAAGAAATCTTCTGCATAAGCATGTCAACATCAGGTTGCGTTTGTAAATGTATCAAATCTGAAGCGTGATTTTCAAGAAGACGATCTAACCTACCAAGATTTATACCCGCACTTCTAAGTATTCGGCATCGAGCGTAACGCTTTAAATCCTTAGATTTATCCTTACCAAAATCCAATCGAAGAAAAACTAATTCATATTTAGCAAAAAGTACTAAAGCATAAATAAACGGCGAGAGCATGAGAGAAAGAAACGGTACCAACAAAATACTTCTTAAAGCATCTATTTTGCTGATACTGTGGAAATCGTCAAAGACATGTTTTATTGCAACAACAAAAAGTATCAATCCAAAACCCCCTAAAACACCCTTAGCAAATTTTTCTACTATAATATTTTTTCTATCTAAACCCGCGACGGCCTCAAGCAAAACAAAACAAGTTATTACTGGCACAATAATAAGTTCAATATAAAGAAGAAAAGTGTAACTGTTAACGATAAATTCTAAAATTATAATGATTTTTAAGTTGTCAATCATTATCGACTTGAAAATATTTTTCGACTCATCAGATGTAACATATCGCATAGACATCGCCATAGCGCTAACCCAAAACCAAACAATCGTATCTTTGAGAAGATCGGCCTTCCATATTCCTATTTTATACAAAATGAAAACAGATAATGTAACATAGAATAACATAATGCAATAAGGGATGAGTATTTTAAGCTTGCAAAATGTTCGCACCATCAGCCGTACTGACCTAAATATATCCGGTTTCTTGAAAACCACAAATCCGGTTATGATCATAAACCAAATTGCAATAGCAATTTCTCGATTATTGAACATGTTTCACCTTCTCTTTTGAACTGATAATATAACGCCGAAAATCATTATGTGTGACAAAAAATCTGGGGCAACCAGCGTTAATCTGGATCAAAAATTGGCTTCCTACCTTATACATTCCTACTTGTATTCGTATATTCCTGACCCGAATTATACCCCTAATTCCACCAGTTTTCAATCCACAATTAAATTAATTAAAAATTGAGAATTTAGAATTAAAAATTACTTTCTGTTTGACAATATTCATACATCTGATATAATTGCATAAAATTGAATAGTAATTATTGAAGAAGGACAGAAGGGAGCAAAGAAGGCTTGTCGCGTCGAAGTAAAACGAAGACGGAAGGAGAATAATCCCGTGAACAAACACATTCCCACAAACTGTCACCCCGGACTCCGATCCGGGGTCCAGAGCGAAACTGACTGGATGTCGGATCAAGTCCGGCATGACAAATACGTAACCATCGCTTATTCTATAGTTATCTGTGAAAATCTGTATAATCTGTGGACTTTAAAAAACGCAAAACAAACCCATTTGCAAAAAGCACAAAACCCCATAACATCTTTTAATCTAAGGACTAAAGACGAATCCCCATTGCCTGACGCAGCAAAAACAAACCCATTTCAAACCCATTTGCAACAGCGCGGAGGCGCAAGCCGCCCGATGCGTCTATGAGAATATTATCGAAATACGTATCTATGAGCTGCCCCGTAATGTCATCGGGGAACTTGCGCTCCCGCGCTATTGTTATTCATCCGTTTTCTGTATCTGCTCCAATTGTATCTGGAACTGGGTCAGGTTTTTCTGGCCCTCGTCGTACTGGCCCTGGGCGTTTCGCAGGTGGCGCCCCAAGGTGTCCCAGTTGCCCGCAAAACTACCCAGTCCGGCGGACAACTTCTGCAAATTCGCCCGGATCGCCGCGGCCTCTTTTTCGATCTGCAACCCGTGCAGGCCCATCACAATCGTCATCAGATACGCATACAGCAAATTCGGCGAGATGGGAACCACTTTTTTTGCCAAGGCGTAATCGAGAATATCGGTGCGGTCATTTTCATATTTAATAATCGTTTCATAATACACGTTTTCCGCCGGAATATACATCAACGCAAAATCCAGCGTTCCCTCGTCGGGCAGGATATAGCTGGCCGCGATCTTATCGATATGCTTGGTCACATCGGCCTGAAACTGCCGCCGCAGCTTCGCCTTGGCATCCTCATCCTCGGCCGCGGTCATCTGCTCAAACGCCGGCAGCGGAAACTTCGCGTCAATCGACACCGCAAACTCCGGCAGCTTCACCAGCGCGTCCACAATTTTACCGTTGGCAAAGGTGTGCTGCAGGACGAAACTGTCCGCCGGAAGTATCTGCCCCAATAGAGAAGCCAGCGAATACTCCCCCATCTGTCCGCGCAGCTTGGGTGCCTTGAGGATGTTTTGAAGAGTACGGATGTCAGCACTAACCTGCAGCAGCCGTTCGCTGTCGCTTTTGAGCTTGCCGATCTGCTCCTTGAGTTCGCCGAAGGTCTTCTGGCTGTGGGTCAAAAAGTTGCTGATATTTTCCTGACCCGTTCGCAGGTTCTTATCCAGCGACTGGCTCAGGGCCTCCTGCTTGGTTTGCAGCGTCTGAAACTGCATTTGCAGTTGGGCCAGATTCGTGCTCTGAGCCGAAGCATCCCGCCGCGTGGCATTCAACGCAACCAGCACCGCGGCCACCAAACCCACCACAACCAGCATAATACAAATCAGGACAACGATTAAAAGCTCAGACATTTGTTTCTTCCTTTCCGATGTCGGGTATTATACGCCCAAAACAAACCAAGGTCAACCTTCTGAAAACGCATAAATGGGATAGCCAGGGAAAAAATCGGTGAAAATAATGTCATCCCGACC
>Ga0272441_10004402_pt1 | contig 25566 bp, 17 predicted proteins | sample SSMProp6N_FD_193582 | JGI IMG/M metagenome (GOLD analysis project Ga0272441, IMG submission 193582) | Marine sediment archaeal communities from Little Sippewissett salt marsh, Falmouth, MA, United States - SSM-Prop-6N | ecosystem: Environmental > Aquatic > Marine > Wetlands > Sediment ...
GACATCGGCCTCTGCACGACGCCGATGTTCTATTTCGCGGTCAACGAGTTGCAGGCTGCCGGTGGCGCAATGATTACGGCATCACATAACCCGGGGAACTACAACGGGTTCAAGCTCGTGCGCGAGCGTGCGATTCCGATTGGGAACGATTCCGGCCTAGGGGTAGTCGAGCAGCAAGCCGCGAAGGCACCTCTTGGTCCAAGTGAGGCTCCTGCACCGACCATCCACCGACGTGATGTCACCGAACAGTACGCGAGGTTCTTCGCGCAACGGTTCTCGATCGAACGGAAGCAGCCTGTCATCGTCGATACCGGGAACGGGATGGCAGGCCCCATTCTCCGGCGGGTCCTGCAAGATCAGCGTATCAACTACCACGAGCTGTTCTTCCAACCCGATGGCCGCTTCCCCAATCACGACGCGAACCCTTTGGAAGAAGAGAATCTCCGTGATCTGCGGCGCATGATGGAGAAGCACCCGGGATCGATCGGCGTTGCCTTCGATGGCGATGGCGATCGTGTCTGCTTCCTCGACGAGACAGGAGAAACGGTGCGTGGCGATCTCTTCGTGGCCCTATTGGCACCGCGGATCCTCGCACGGCACGGTGGAGGCAAGATTCTCTACGACCTGCGCTCCAGCCGCGTCGTCCCAGAGGAGGTTGCACGATGGGGAGGAGAACCGGTCAAGACTCGTGTTGGGCACGCATTCATCAAACACGTCATGCGGGAGCAAGGGGCCGTCTTCGGAGGAGAGCTGTCGTACCACTTCTACTTCCGAGACTTTTTCAACTGTGAAAGCGGTATCTACGCGATGCTCCTGGCCATCGAGCTTCTTTCGGAGTCCGCGGAGACACTCGCTGAACGAGTTGCCCCACTGCGCACATACGCCCACTCCGGCGAGATCAACTTCCGCGTAGCAGATGTGGGTACGGCAATGGGCATGGTGGAGAAACGGTTCACGGATGGGGATGTCTCGCATCTTGATGGCTTGTCGGTCGAGTACCCTGCCTGGTGGTTCAACTTGAGACCCTCGAACACAGAACCGCTCCTTCGCCTGAATGTCGAGGCGGATGACGATCTGCTACTGAAGAAGAAGATCCTGACGTTCCGTCAGCTGCTCGGTGACTCGGGAAGAGGAGATGGATCGTGAGTCGAACCTACGTCGCGATAATGGCTGGAGGGCGAGGGGAGAGACTCTACCCGCTCAGTACTCCGGAATGCCCGAAGCAGTTCCTTGCTCTCTTCGGCAAGCGGACCATGCTTCAGCAGACGGTCGACCGAGTGCTCCCGCTGGTCCCGGAAGAGAGAATCCTCGTGATTACCGCGGCTGAGTACGTGCCCTTGGCTCAAGAGCAACTGCCCGGAGTCCCCGCAGCAAACATCATCGGGGAGCCGTTGGGCAGAGGAACTGGGCCCTGTGTTGCTCTGGCCGCTTTCGCCATTCAGAAGCAAGATCCTGAGGCCGTCATGGTCGTCCTTCCGGCGGACCACCTTATCTTGGACACAGAGAGGTTTCGGCGGCTCCTCGGGCAAGCCATCCTGATCGCTTCGTTGGGAAGCCACCTACTGACCTTCGGGATCGATGCGAGTCGCCCGGAGACGGGGTACGGCTACATCCATGCCCCGAACGTCTGGCGGGAAGGGACGCCGGACGTTCAGGATCCGTCCGCCGCTTTGGAGGTGGAGAGCTTCACCGAGAAGCCGAGACGGGAGACAGCAGAGCGGTTCATGAGAGACGGAGCTTACTACTGGAACAGTGGGATGTTTGTGTGGCGGGTCTCCGCTATTCTCGAAGAGTTCCGCGCTTTCATGCCTTCATTGCATCACCTGATGGCTGGAATGGATATGGTGCCCGGGACAGCAGAGTTCGAGAAGGCGTTGGCAGAGATCTACCCACGTCTTGAGTCCGCATCGATTGATCGCTGTGTGATGGAGAAGAGCCAGAAGATTCTCCTGATTCCGTCCGCCGGAATTGGATGGAGTGATGTTGGAGGATGGGAAGCCCTGCGCGAGGCGCTGGCGATCAAGGACAAGCCCTGGGGGTATGAACGCCTGTGGGCACTGAACCAGCACTACGCAGGGAAGTTCCTGCACGTGCGCGGCGGCGAGAGCTTGTCGTTGCAGTTTCATGCGATCAAGGACGAGACGATCCATGTCCTGCAGGGGAGACTGAGACTGACGCTCGGCCTTTGTCAGGCCGAGCTTCGTGAGCTCCTCCTATCCCCGGGCGACTCGTGCCCGATACCTCCTCGGACGATCCATCAGATGGAAGCACTCGAGGACTGTGTCATTGTGGAAGTCTCCACGCCTCACCTGACAGACGTTGTGCGACTGTCCGATCGGTACGGTAGGACGCAAGTCACGGCTGCAACGGTCCCCGCGGCCGGCAGACCTAGGGAGGTACAGAGCGATGGGCGAAAGCAGAACAAAACGGAGCCGTGTCCCGGTTCGGGGCCAGTTCACGGAGAGGATATCCATGTTACGTATTGATGCGAGCCCTTCTCGCTGCCGTGAGCCGCGGAAGCAGGCTGGATTCTGTCGTAAGCCTTCGGGAATGGAGAGCGCAAGCCTGCTCATGGACGACACACGTTGTCTGCCGATTCCGCCTTCGCTCAGTCGAGAGCGGGGGGGGGGTAGCCGGCACAGTGAAGACGTCGCTGCGCCACCCATCTCACTGCGCTCATGGGCCGCACGGCCGCAAGAGAGGAGATGTCCGTGATGGACCGCGTTTCAGTCAGTCCGATACCGAATCGCATTGCGTTCATCGGGAACTACTTCCCGCGCCAATGCGGCATTGCCACCTTCACCACAGACCTTTGTGACAGCATCGCCGACCAGTATCGTAAGACAACGTGCATTGCGCTGCCGGTCAATGATGTCGAAGAGGGCTATCCTTATCCGCTCCGCGTTCGTTTCGAGATCGAGGAGAAAGATGTTGGCTCGTATCGCCGCGCTGCCGACTTTCTGAACATCAACAACGTAGATGTCGTATCCCTGCAGCATGAGTACGGCATTTTCGGCGGACCTGCCGGCAGCCATATCTTAGTGCTCTTGCGAGCTTTGCGGATGCCGATTGTCACGACCCTCCACACCATTCTTCGTGATCCCGACCCCGATCAGAAGCGCGTGCTGGAAGAGATTGCGGCCTTGTCTGACCGGATGGTTGTCATGAGCAAGCGCGGCGCGGAATTCCTGCACGAGATCTATGGCGTCCCGCCGGAGAGGATTGACCTGATTCCTCACGGCATCCCCGACGTACCCTTTGTCGATCCGAGCTTTCACAAGGACCTGTTTGGCGTCGAGGGCAAGACCGTGCTACTCAGCTTCGGTTTGCTGTCGCCGAGCAAAGGCTTCGAGGATGTGATCGCCGCCCTTCCCGCCGTCCTAGCTCGCCACCCGAACGTGGTCTACATCATCCTCGGTGCGACCCATCCCCATGTCGTGCGCAATGAAGGCGAAACGTACCGACTGTCCCTGCAGAGGCTGGCTCAGGAGAAAGGTGTCGACGGCAACGTAGTCTTCTATAACCGGTTTGTCACTCTGGAAGAGCTCGTCGACTTCATCAGCGCGGCAGACATTTACGTCACGCCGTATCTCAATGAAGCACAAATCACCTCTGGGACCCTTGCCTACACGCTGGGCGCAGGGAAGGCGGTGATCTCGACGCCGTACTGGTATGCGGAAGAGATGCTGGCTGAAGGGCGCGGCGCTCTGGTGCCGTTCCGCGACCCAGCCGCCCTGGCCGATCAGGTGATACGTCTCCTGGATAACGAGTCCGAGCGGCACGCCATGCGCAAGCGGGCTTACATATTTGGACGTGCAATGATCTGGCCGCAGGTAGCAGGTCGCTACATGGAAACCTTCCGAAGCGCGCGAGCAGAGCACCGCCACCTTGCGCGTCCGGGCTTCGTGATCGAACCCCTGGACAGACACCCGGGCGAATTGCCCCCTCTGAAACTGGATCACTTGCGCCATATGACAGACGACACGGGCATCCTGCAACATGCCGTCTTCACCACGCCGAATTATCGCGAAGGGTACACCATCGATGACAACGCTCGCGCACTGACAGTAAGCGCTCTCTTGGAGACCATGGGCAACGCCGAAGCCGTGGACCTTGCTCATCGGTATCTCGCCTTTATCTGGTACTCGTTCAATCCCGAAACCGGACGGTTCTGCAACTTCATGGACTACCGGCGTCATTGGCTCGAGACCAGTGGCTCCGATGACAGCCATGGCCGCACGCTCGCGGCATTGGGCATCGTCCTGGGCCGCTCGGACACTCCCGCTCTGCAGAGCATGGCCGGCCGGGTATTCGAGCAGGCCTTACCTGCAATTCTCGACACCTCCAGCCCGCGTGCGTGGGCTTTCGCGCTGGTCGGCATTCACGAGTATCTTCGCCGTTTCGACGGCGACAGCAGGGCCAACCAGATAAGGGATGAACTGTCCGCGCGGCTGCTGGTGCTGTATGAGCATCACCGATCGAGCGAGTGGCGCTGGTATGAGGATCGTCTGACCTACTGCAACGCCGTGTTGCCACAGGCATTGCTTCTGTGCGGTCAAACGATGGCCGATGATGACATGACCGAGGCGGGATTGGAGTCGCTAGGTTGGCTAGCCGACGTGCAGCGTGCGGATGCTGGCTTCTTCGTGCCTATCGGATCCAACGGCTTCTATCCGCAAGGGGGCGAACGGGCTCGATTTGATCAACAGCCGATTGAGGCACAGGCGATGGTGTCCGCGTGTCTCGAAGCCTATCGGATCACGGGCGGTGGAGCCTGGCGTCGGGAGGCCCGCTGCGCCTTCGACTGGTTCCTCGGTCGTAATGACTTGAATCTTCCCGTCTACGATCCCACAACCGGAGGCTGCCGAGACGGCCTGCATCCTGACCGAGTAAACGAGAATCAGGGCGCAGAGTCGATGCTGGCCTTTCTACAAGCCGTGCTGGAAATGCGGCTGGACGAGACCGTTCTTATGGCAAGGGAGGACCAAGCCCATGAACGAACGCCAACCTGAGCTACTCCAACGCAATGCGCACAATCCCATTCTAACCGCAGCCCAGTGGCCGTATCGGGTCAATAGCGTGTTCAATCCGGGCGCAGCATTGCTGCCCGACGGAACGACCCTCTTGCTGTGCCGAGTGGAAGACATGCGTGGGCACTCCCATCTGTGTGCTGCGCGGTCTGCAAACGGCATCGACGACTGGAGAATCGATGCTCGGCCCACTCTCATGCCTGATCCAGAGAGGTTTCCGGAAGAAGTGTGGGGCATTGAAGATCCGCGTATCACTTTCGTCGACGAACTGGGAGCGTACGCGATCGTCTACACCGCCTACACACGCGAGGGTCCCGGCGTATCCCTCGCAGTCACAGAGGATTTTGAGCGTTTTCAGCGCTACGGTCTGGTCATGCAGCCAGACGACAAGGACGCAGTGCTTCTTCCACACAGGATTGCCGGAGATTGGGCTCTGATCCACCGCCCCGTTTCGCCGCATGGCTCAGACATGTGGATCTCCTACTCGACCGACCTTCAGCATTGGGGCAGGCACAAGCTCATGTTGGAAGCACGGCGTGGAGCCTGGTGGGACGCGAACAAGATCGGACTTGCTTCCCCTCCCATCGAAACCGCGGAAGGCTGGTTGGTGATCTACCATGGAGTACGGCAGAACGCAGCCGGTTCCATCTACCGGCTCGGCCTGGCTTTGTTCGACTTGCACGCACCGGAGGTCTGCCTCAGACGGGGTGACGAGTGGTTCTTCGGCCCGGGAGAACCGTACGAGCAGCGTGGGGACGTCGACAACGTCGTCTTCCCGTGCGGCCATACCATCGCTCCGGATGGCGACACGATCCGCTTGTACTACGGTGGTGCGGACACAAGCATTGCCGTGGCCTCTGGCAGTATCCGCTCCATGCTGGAGTGGCTCGAGCGACAACCTTCCGCGCGCGCCACCCTTCCTGTAACTCATGATCACACTGGGGAGAGCGCATGCGTTGACCGTGGAATGTCGGCAAGCGGAGGAGGAGTGACATGAAGATTCAGCCACTAGGTAACCGGGTGTTGTTGAAGCTTGGCGAGTCCGAAGAGAAGAAGAGCCCTGGTGGGATCGTCCTTCCGGATGGTGCGAAGAACGAGAAGGCGCTTCAAGGTGAGGTGCTCGCCGTGGGCAAGGACGAGAAGATCGAAGTGAAGAAGGGTGACGTCGTTCTGGTTCCTCGGTACGGCGGGACCGAGTTCGAGCGTGACCAGGAGCGGCTCTTGATCGTCAAGGCGTCGGAAATCCTGGCTGTTGTCAAGAAGAAGTAGCATGAGGAGAGACACATGGCGAAGGAAGTCATCTTCGGCGAAGAGGCGCGTCGACGAATGAAGGCGGGCGTAGACAAGCTGGCGGCCGTCGTACGCATCACGCTCGGACCACGTGGACGAAATGTCGTCTTGGGTAAGAAGTGGGGACGACCGGAAATCACCAACGATGGTGTCACGATCGCTAAGGAGCAGGAGTACAAGGATCCCTACGAGAACGTGGCGGCCCAAATGATCAAGGAGGTCGCATCGAAGACCAACGACGTCGCCGGTGACGGAACCACAACCGCGACGATCCTCGCGCACTCGCTGATCGAGCAGGGCTTCAGGAACCTCGCAGCGGGCGCGAACCCGGTCGAGCTCAAACGCGGAATCGACAAAGGAGTCGAACAGGTCGTCGAGTCACTCAAGAGACAGTCGCGGAAGCTCAAGACGAAGGCTGAGACTGCACAAGTAGCCACAATCTCGGCGAATGAAGAGGCAATCGGCAAGGTCATTGCCGATGCGATGGAGGCCGTCGGCCGGGACGGAGTGATCACGGTCGAGAACTCAGACACGATCGAGACCTTCTACGAGATTGTGGAGGGGATGCAATTCGATCGCGAGTACATCTCCCCCTACTTCGTCACGGAGCCAAAGAGGATGGAGGTCGTGCTGGAGGAACCCTACGTCCTCGTGACCGATCTTGAGCTGAAGGTCGCGACCGAGCTCGTGCCTCTACTTGAGCGCGTTGCGCAGGCACAGCAACCCTTGCTCATCATCGCGAAGGATGTGACGGGGGAGGCGCTGGCCACCCTTGTCGTAAACAGACTTCGAGGTCTGCTCTCAGTCTGTGCGGTCAAGGCCCCCGGGTTCGGGGATCAACGCAAGGCGATGCTCGAGGACATCGCGGTCCTCACAGGGGCAACCGTTGTTGCTGAAGATGTAGGGATGCACATCAAGGACGCGACGCTCGACGTGCTTGGGAAGGCCGAGAGCATCCGTGTCGACAGCAAGAACACCACGATCATCGGTGGCAAAGGCACGAAGACGACCATCAAGGTCAGGATCGCTCAGATCGAGGCACAGATCGAGACGACGACTTCGGACTACGATCGGGAGAAGCTCGAAGTGCGCAAGGCCAAGCTCGCAGGCGGTGTCGCTGTGATCAAGGTTGGTGCCGCGACCGAGACTGAGTTGACCGAGAAGAAACACCGCATGGAGGACGCCCTTGAGGCAACAAAGGCCGCTGTCGAAGAAGGAATCCTCCCCGGTGGGGGAGTCGCCCTCATCAATGCGGCGGAAGTACTTGCTGGGTTGAAGCTTGACGACGATGAGGCGATTGGCGTAACGATCCTTCGCAGGGCTCTTGAAGCTCCACTGGTTCAGCTTGCCAGCAATGCGGGCTTCGAGGGAGCGATTGTCGTTGAGCGCGTCAAGGCATCGGAGCCGGGCTTCGGCTTCGATGTCATCTCTGAAGAGTACCGCGATATGGTCAAAGTGGGAATCATCGATCCAACGAAGGTGACTCGCTCCGCGCTGCAGCACGCCGCGTCCATAGCCGGGATGATGCTGACGATGGGGGCCGTCGTGACGGACGCGAAAGAAGAGAAGGCGAAACGGCCGCCAGCCCCATCCTATGGTGACGAGGACTGGTAGGGCAGTGGACTGGGACGATCGAGATGTGTGATGGGGGTGTCCCAGATGACGATGCGGAAGAAACGGTTGTCCTCGGTTCGATGCGGGTGCTGTTGTGTTCTAGTTTGATCGCTTGGGGACAAGTGTCGAGCCATCCAGGGACTGCAGCGGCGGGAAACGGGAACGAGGCGTTCATCCTGGTCAGCGCCGACAATGAAGCGGGGCCAATCCGGGGAATTCTCGGGGGAGCTTCTCCATGGTGGTTGGGGCTTCTCAGAGGCGAGAAGCCCATGGAGGTGCGGCACAGTGCGTCCTTCACGCCGAACATCGACCAGCTGGGAGGCCGGGTCGGCCGTATTGCTGGTGACTCTGTGAGTCGCCATATGCGCCCCGACGTCGGTCTCGGTGAGATCCGACGCCGACGATCGGCAAGCGGCCGATCTCATGCTCAGGCGCAAGTAGAGGCTTCTTCCCGTCGTTGACGGCGATGGAAGGCTGGTAGGCATCGTGCGTCGCGTCGACTTGTTCAAGCACGTGTTGTAGAGACACCCAGGAGGCAAGACACATGGCAAGGAACTGCGATTCGTGTAGAGTCCGTCCGGCCTCAGTTCGCGTTGCTGCGACGGTAAACGGTAGGAGCCGGGTACTAGAGCTCTGCGATGTGTGCTATGCGCAAGCTCGGAAGCAGGAGAGCCGTCCCGCGTCTCCCCTCGAGTCGCTGTTTCGAGGAGCTCCATTCGATCGGATGTTCGACTCGCTTCTCGACGCCCGGGATCCACTGGCAGGGCCAGGGCGCCAGGACACTGGCGGAGCGGACGTGCAGCAATCCGTCGATCTTGACTCCGTGCTGAGTGATCAGGCTAGAGAGATGCTGCAAGGTGCGGCGCAGAAGGCAATCGAGTACGGGCACCGGCACGTGGACACGGAACATGTCTTGTACGCGCTGCTTGGTGGCCAAGTCGTGGAGCGGATTCTCAAGCAGTTCAAGATCTCGACAGATGACCTGAGGGGATACATCGAGCACAACGCTCCGCCTGGCGAGGAGGAATCGGGTGAGGCGGGAGAGTTGAGCGTCACGCCGCGGGTCAAGAGCGCCCTGGAGCAAGCGTTTCGTGTGTCGCGGGAAATGGGCCACAGCTACATCGGACCGGAGCACATCCTGATTGGACTGGCCGAGGAACGTGAAGGAATGGCCGGCGACATCCTTGCGAAGTACGGATTGACCCCGAATGCGCTGCGGCAGAAGACGGTGAAGACTGTGGGGCGCGGGGCGGAATCTGGGCGGGTCGAAGCGGCAGCCAGCACGCCGAACCTCGAGAAGTACTCCCGTGATCTGACAACACTGGCTACAGAAGGAAGACTGGATCCGGTCATTGGCCGGTCAAGGGAAATCGGGACGATGATCGAGATCCTAGCACGCCGCAAGAAGAACAACCCCGTGCTGATTGGCGAGCCTGGAGTTGGCAAAACCGCGATCGTCGAGGGTCTGGCACAACGAATCGCCCACGATGAGGTCCCCGAGGTCCTCGCGGGCAAGCGCCTCGTTGAACTCAACGTCAACGCACTTGTTGCCGGGGCGAAGTACCGCGGAGAGTTCGAAGAGCGTGTGAAGCTGGTGCTGGACGAGATCGTCGCCAACGAAGATGAGATCATCCTGTTCATCGACGAGCTTCACACGATTACAGGTGCCGGGCAGGGAGGTGGGGAGGGTGGACTCGATATTGCGAACATCTTCAAACCCGCATTGGCTCGCGGAGAACTTCATCTGATAGGCGCCACGACGCTCAACGAGTACCAGAAGCACATCGAGAAGGACGCTGCACTAGAGCGAAGGTTCCAGCCCGTCTTCGTCTCGGAGCCGACGGTCGAGCAGACAATCAGTATCCTTCGGGGCCTCCGCGATCGGTATGAAGCACACCACAAGATCACGATTACGGATGAAGCGATTGCAGCTGCCGCAGAGCTATCCGACAGATACGTCTCCAACCGCTACCTCCCGGACAAGGCGATCGATCTTCTCGATCAGGCGGCGGCTCGGGTGCGGATCCAGTCAACCTCGCGCCCTCCCGAATTGCACGAACTGGACATGGCGATCAAACAGCTCAATCGCGAGCTTGACTACGCCAAGTCGCGTAAAGAGTACGACAAGGCGAAGGAGCTTGAGGGCCAGATTGCAGAGAGAGAAGAGGAGCGAGACGAAGGCGAGGATGTGTGGCGGAAGAGGACGGGGACGGCCACGCCGGAGGTTCACGTGTCCCACATCGCTGAGATCGTGGCCACTCTCACAGGTATTCCCGTCAGTGAGCTGACGGCTGAGGAGAGGGACAAACTGCTGAAGCTGGAGGAGCGGCTACACGAGCGGGTGATCGGGCAGGAGGAGGCGATTCGTGCGGTGAGCGAGGCCGTACGTCTGTCACGTACTGGGCTTCAGGAGTCCGGGCGTCCGATTGCCGCTTTCTTGTTCCTTGGTCCGACGGGAGTAGGGAAGACCGAGCTTGCCCGATCGATCGCGTGGGTCATCTTCGGCGACGAGGATGCACTGATTCGGATTGACATGACTGAGTACATGGAGCGGCATGCTGTTGCTCGTCTGATCGGTGCTCCTCCAGGGTACGTGGGGTACGAAGAGGGCGGCCAGTTGACTGAGCGGGTGCGCCGTCGCCCCTACAGTGTCCTGCTCCTGGACGAGATCGAAAAGGCACACGCGGATGTGCAGAACGTCCTACTCCAAGTATTCGACGACGGGCGGCTAACGGACGGAAAGGGCCGAGTTGTCGACTTCACCAACACGATCATCGTCGCGACAAGCAACCTCGGAGCCGAGTTGATTCAGGGGAACCTGCGAGCGGGCACAGGCAATACGATATCGGACGAGGCGCTCAAGGGGAAGCTGATGGAGGTCGTCCATCGCCACTTCCGCCCCGAATTCGTCAACCGGATCGACGACATCATTGTCTTCCATTCTCTATCACAGGAAGAGATCGCCCAGATTGTGGAACTCCAACTGGGGCGCGTGAAGCGAACCGCAAAGGGACAAGACATCGATCTTGAGTTCGACCGTTCGCTGATCGACTACTTGGCGGAGGTTGGGTACCAGCCAGAGTTTGGGGCCCGCGAGTTGAAACGGCGGATCCGGACGGATGTCGAGTCGAAGGTCGCCACAGCGATGTTGGAGGGAGGGATTACCGAGGGTGATGCAGCGAGAGTCGCCTTCGACACTGCGAGCCATCTCGTTGTGGTGACAAAGGACATCGCATCTGAAGATCATGCTCCGCGGTGACGGAGGTACTGGGCGGCGCGTAGAACCATGCCCGCTCCGCAGAGACGTCCAAGTGCGATTCGATGACGGGCGCACGTTCTGTGGCCAAAGCGGCACACCGCTAGGCGAGTTCGTGGCAGCAGCAACCGGGGACGACTTCCGTTTCGTCGCAGGGATCATCGACGGTCGACTCAGGGAATTGGATTGGCCGATCGACAGTGACGTCGGCGCTCGCCTTGTCCACTTGAGTGATGAAGCTGGGTATCGCCTCTATCAGGCCAGCGCAATACTGCTCCTCGAGGCCTCCGTAGTCGAAGTACTTCCCGCAGCGAGGTTGCAGGTCGAGCATTCCGTCCCCTTCGGGGGCCTGTACTGCGAACTTGAGGGAGATCAGCCGCCAACATCGTGCAACCTTGAGCAGATCAAGCGGCGAATGCAGGCTCTTGTCGAGAGAGACGAGGCGATCACGAGAGCCGTGATGACTCCCAGTGCGGCGCTTGAGCATTTCGAGTCCACAGGGGAAACGGACCGCTCGGAGCTACTTCGGGGCAGGACAGATGGCGAGATTGAGATCAGAGAGCTGGCCAATCGTACCGTACTTGCACACTCACCGCTGTTGCCGTCATCCGGAGGCATTCGCCAATTCGACCTTTCTCAGCACCCTCCAGGGTTCATCCTTCATCTCCCGCAAAGGAGGGGAGGCGAGATCTCAGGTGAGCCGTCGTATCCGAAACTCGCCGGGGTCTTTGCCGAATACAGCCGCTGGCTGCGGATGCTGGAAGTCGAGAACGTTGGAGCTTTGAACACAGCACTTCGGCAAGGAAGAGGCCGCGAGCTCATGCTTGTGGGCGAATCCCTCCACTCCCAACGGATCTCTGAGATCGCCGCACAGATCCTCGAGAGGAAAGACTCAGTACGCGTCATTCTGATTGCCGGACCAAGCTCAGCAGGCAAGACGAGCTTCGCGAAGCGCTTGGCCATTCAACTGATGTCGAACGGTTTAAGGCCTCACCCGCTCAGCCTGGATGACTACTTCTTGCCGCGATCCTCTGCTCCAGTGGGCGAAGACGGTATCCAAGACTTCGAGTCCCTGGATTCACTGGACCTGGAGCTTCTCGGAGCACACCTGAAAGCGTTGCTCGAGGGTGAGCGCGTCCTGCTACCTCGATACAACTTCATTACCGGTCAGCGCGAGACAGGGCAGGGTGTCCGGCTGGATGGGGCGCACGTTCTGCTGATTGAAGGACTCCACGGACTGAATCCAGATCTCTTGCCGGCAATCGAAGAGGAGGCGATCTTTCGTATCTATGTCTCCGCGTTGACACAGCTCCGGCTTGATCGGATCAGCAGGATTCCGACGACCGATACGAGACTCATCCGTCGGATCGTCAGAGACTCCCACTCCCGAGGCTACAACGCCCAGAAAACGCTGTCGCGCTGGCGGAGCGTTCGACTAGGAGAAGAGCGCAACATCTTCCCGTACCAGGAGAATGCAGACGAGATGTTCAACTCAGCAATGCCTCACGAGCTCTCAGTGCTTCGACGATCGGTTGAGCCTCTCTTGCGTCAGGTTGATCCCGAAGAGGAGGAGTATGTTGAGGCTCGGAGGCTCTTGGAACTGGTGTCGTGGTTTGATCCTTGTGAGGTAGATCTTGTTCCTGAGGAATCGATCCTTCGGGAGTTCCTTGGGGGATCCGTGGTGGTCGATTTCGTGGCGCACAGGGGAAGGGCACTCTGACATGAAACATGCATAGGAGTGATAGGCAATGAGAGTCACGAGTTACGGAGTGACCTTCACCCCGGAATCCGGTCCAAGGATAGTGTCAGAATCGATCGTGACTTGTGCCTGAGACCCTGGGGGACTCGAACTCGAAAGCGCTGACACCGTCTGGCGATGCAGGAGAGGGCGATCTGAGCAGTGAATCCGTGAGGAGCGGAAAGGCAGATGCCCTCAGAGATTGGTGGATCGCTCTGGAGCCTGGGGGACTGAATGTAGAACGCATTCGTGTGTAAGTGCGTGGTGCTAGATGTCCCAATGAGCGGGGCCCAGTCGACGCCAGGCCCCGCGAATGCTGAGCGCAAGGAGAATTCCAGCTTGCGCGCCCTCCTCTCTGCTAGAGCGGCGGAACCAGCCCGATCTGCGTCAGCAGGCTCAGCATGTCGTTCAGTTGCCAAAGCCCAACGATTTTCCCATCTACGACTCGGCGGATGACGATACCGGTCACCTTCCACGCTTTTCCTGTTGACGGAATTGGGCCAAGAGGCCCTAGATGAGTTCCTGAAGCTGTAGAGCGAAAGACAACGAGATCTCCTTCAGCGAATAGCTCCTCAACAGTGATATGGAAGTCAGGGAACGCCGTGAGCGTTGTTGGTACGTACTGCCTGTAAGCCTCAAGGCTGTTGATGACTGTCCCCATGTCGTAGTAACCAATGTAACCTTCTGCCGTGATCTCATCAATCACGTCGAAGTCAGCCTGGTTCCATACGTCAGCCGGATCTCGCGATGCGATGGCTTTGTTCTCCTCCCTCGTCCCCGGATCACCTGTCACCGATGAAGGCGGCCCCCAGCTGTAGTTTGGCGGCCCCATCGGTGGGATCAGACCGAGTTGCACAAGCATGCCGAGAGCGTCAACCTGAATCCATCCTTCCTGGATTTTGCCGTCGACGAAGCGATAAATAACCATCGTCCTGCTCGTGATGGGCGTACCCGTGGCAGGGATCGTCATGAGAGGCCCGGTGTTAGTTCCTGTATACGTGGCGCGAATCGCCACCATGTCGTCCTCTGCAACGATGTCCTCGATTGTAAAATGAACATCAGGCAGCGCAGTGTAAGTTGTCACTGCAAACATGGTGTAGCCTTCCACTCCAGGGAGCTCCCCGACAAAGCTGTCACCATGAAAAACAGAATCGGACGTCATGAATTCTGAGACTAGGTCTAGGTCAGCGGCATTCCACACGTTCTCGATGATCCACTGAACGATCAGCTTGTTCTTCTCTTGAGCTGAAGAAACCCAGTAGGCGCTGCTGACCTTAGCGCTCCCGGTCAGGCTGACTTGAAGCGTTCCTCCGGGAACTATTACAGCATCGATCCACGCCGTCCTCAGTCCAACATCTAGCCTCGTGACCGCTTCACCGCCAACTGCCACGATATCTCCTTGGCAGAGCGTGATCGGGCTATCGAATAGGATTCCGATTCGCGTCACCACCGCGCCTGTCTCGTTGTCGAAGAGGAGTACCCCCTCCGCTGCTCGTGGGGTCACTGCTGTCTGCGCTGCCCCAAGCACTCCCATTGCCAGTATCGCCAGCAGGAGTACGCTCAGTACCTTGGTCATATTGACCTCCTTCCAGCCCATTCGCGCGTGATGCGCCTGGAGTAGCTGGTTCCGCAACAGCCTCTGCATGTGGGTTCCGTTTAGCTTCCACATTTCTTCCGCTCCATCAATCGTGCTACAGTGGATCAACGTTAACGGGTTTTGAGGTATTCGATGAGCACAGGGAGTGAGCTCGGGATTCAGATCAAGACACTCGGTACATTCGAGGTCATAGCTGAAGGCGATCTTATTGAGGAGAGCTGCTGGCCGCGTAGGAAGACCAAGACTCTCCTCAAGGTGTTGCTAACAAATCCCGGCCGACCGATAGCCATTGATCAACTGATCGAGGTATTGCTTCCAGAAGCCAACCTCGACAAGGCGACCGGGAATATCCGAGCCCGAGTCAGTGAGCTTCGACGTGTTCTGGAACCGAGCCTTTCAAGGGGCTCAGAATCGAAATACATAATCAGAATCGGTGAAGGATACGCCTTTAGCACAAGTGCTCCCCACTGGCTAGATTCGGAGGTCTTCAAAGCGAAAATTGCTGCTGCTGATCCGCTATTCGACCAGGGGCGCTGGACGGATGCTGTAGAGGTGCTTGAATTGGCCGTCTCGCTATACAGGGGGGAATACCTCGCTGAAGAACGATACGAAGATTGGGCGCTTGCAGCTCGCCAGCAACTCCAGGATCTGTTTACGGAGGCATCTGGGAAATTGGCTACGTGCTACATGGAACTAGGCAGATATCGGCAGGCGATCCGTTGCTGTGAACGGATCCTGCAAATTGCTCCACATCGCGAAGAAGTGACTCGGCAGCTCATGTGCTGTCTCTCACAAACTGGGCAGCGAGCCAAGGCAATCGAGGCATACGAAGCCTGTGCAAGGAAGTTGCGTGAGCAACTGCGTGTAGAGCCTTCAGCAGAGCTTTGCGCGCTACGCGATCGAATCATCGCACAGTCTGATCGCACTGATGGACAGACATTTGACTCGCGCCGAATTGCGGTAATCCCATTTGTTAGTGTAGGTCTGGATTCTGCGAACGAATTCCTTGCTGATGGAATGACCGAAGAGCTTATCTATACCCTCTCCAAGGTCGCAGGATTGGAAGTAATAGCCCAGACTACGGTTCTTAAGTACAAGGGTGTCCGTCGAAGCGTCGCCGATATTGGGCAAGAACTTCGCGTTGGCAGCTTGCTGGAAGGTAGTGTTCAGCTGGTGCAAGACAAGGCAAGGATCTTTGTTCAGCTAATTAGGGTTGAGAATGAGGCTCATACTTGGTCTGAACAATACGATCGAGAGATGCAGGATGTATTGAGCGTACAGGGAGACATCTCTCGTAAAGTGGCTGCAGCGCTGGAGATAGAGCTTCTTGCAAAAGAGGAGACGGCGATTCTCAAGCAAGAGGTTTCGAATCGGCAAGCCCAGATAGCCTACTTGAAGGGTAGGTTGTTCCTCGCAAGGCGCACGTACGATGCCTATCTCAAGGCGATCGAATACTTCAGGAAGGCTCTTAGCATTGAATCGAATTTTGCCCGTGCTTACGCCGGATTGGCAGACACGTATTTGTTCATGATCGGGATCATCCCAGCATCTGAAGGGTATGCCAAAGCTGAGGAGTATACACGACATGCAATCGCGCTAGATCCTCTGTGCGCGGAAGCAATCGCCACCCTTGGATACAGTGCTTGGAAGGGCCGAGGTGATGTCCATGAAGCAGAGAGTAAATTCGTCCGGGCAATTGAACTCAATCCCAATCACGCGCAAGTGTATGAATGGTATGCGGGTCTCCTAAGACACACTGGCAGGATTGCCGAAGCGTGTCACCAAAGCGAGCAAGCGTTGCTGCTGGATCCATTATCTGCAACCCTTATCCTGAGTTATGCGGCGAGCCTGCATACATCTGGCCGCCTTGTTGAAGCTATAGACCAATATCAGAAAGCACTTGATATCAATTCGGAACTAGAAGACGCTTGGTGGGGACTGTGGTACAGCTTAGCTGCAGCATGGGATTGGGATCGCGCGGAGATGGTTGCAAGGGAGACCGTGGCACAGCACCCGAGCAATCCATTTGCTTACGTGAATGTTGCAACCTGCGTGATGTGTCGCGGCCGAATTGACGAGGGGATTTGCGAGATTGGGAAAGCACTAGCTCTCGCTGGCAACCCAGCCAAGGCTTCCATTCTGTTTCATGCCGGAGCTTGCCATTATTTCGCACGTGACTACGAGAAGGCGATTCGATTCCTTCAGCAGTATCTAGAGAGGATTCCTGCAAGTGCTGAAGCGCACAACATGATTGCCAAATGCCTTATTGAACAAGAATGCTATCAAGAGGCTCTAGATGAACTTTCCATTGCAGAGGGAATCTTCCGCGGGGCAGATGTGTTCTGGAACAGACATGTACATATGGATCGGGGCATAATCCACGCAAGGCGTGGAGAACTGAAGAGGGCAGAAGAGGAATTAGCATCAGTTATGGGTTGCTCTGGGAGCCAGAATCGGCGAATTTCAATTGCCGGAATTCTGAACGCACTTGGAAGGGCTGATGAGGCTATCGATTGGCTCGAGGCGGCGGCCACCGCAAGGGAGCCACATGTGGCCGCCCTGTTGAAAGTTCCGACGTTTGATCAGCTTCGACCTCATCCGCGATATCAAGCCTTATTGAGGCGTATTGGCCTTGCGAACTAGGAGCTTCTTCACTTTGCAGTCAGCAAAGACCCGACAACTAAGTTGCCATCATGATTGGTAGATTTCTCTGGAGACTATGTGACTGTAAGCAGAACTTTCGTTCTACGTACAGAGTTGGTAGTCTGGAGCCTGAGGGAGTGACTGTAGAACGCACTCGTTCGCTTCAGCGTGGTGACACATGTCTTAAATGCGAACAGCATGGTTCGTGTATCTGCTGTTCTGCAAGTCATATCTTCGCGAAGGACGATCTCGGGCTTCTATACTGATTCAGTGGTGATCGCGTTTGTCGGTGTGACTTGCCGACATCAATCATCACTGAGATCAGATTGAGGCGGTGCGTGCGTAGTTCTCCAACCCGATTCGCTTTAGCAATGCTTGGAATCGGGGATGAGATCTCATGGGGTCGAATTCGGGCGAGATTCCGAGAACGATGATAAACGGCTCGTGTGCCGTCGCGGCATCTTCAAGCCAGTCTATCGATTCTTCAATTCTTCCAAGTGAGAACAAGAGCTGAGATATAGAGAAGCGGCGATTGTTCTTCCCTGAAGCTCCCATCAACGTTGCCAATTCGGCTTCAGCTTTCTCTATCTCGCCGTGTCTCGCATAGATGATGCCGCGATCCATCGGTATCTGTGTGCTCCAAGTCGCGTCGGCATCGCTGAGCATGCTTTGAGCCGCGTCTAGCTCCTTTAGGGCTTCATCGAAGCGACCTTGCTGAATGTGGCATTTGGCAAGCGTGATGTGTGCATGGTGGGAAGTGGGCTTGATTCGAAGTACTCGCTGCGCGTGTTCAATAGACTTCTCGTAGTCCCGTTGCCAGAATTGGGAGTACCCCGCTTGTATAAGAATTGACAGATTTGGAGGGTCCCCAGCGACAGCCAATGCTTTTTGCATCTCAAGCAGGGCTTCTCTCATGCGCCCCATGCACACAACGCATTGAGATAGACATACGTGAGCAAAGGGGTTGTCCGGGTACTTCTCAACACACTGCCGAGTGATCGCCTCTGCTTGATCCCAATCCCATTGCATGGCTAAGCTGAACCACAGGCCCCACCATGCGGCTTCCAGCATTGAGTTAATCTCAAGAGCCTTCTGATACTGATCGACGGCCTCGACAAGCCGGCCAGATGCAAGCAAGCTCTCTGCATGCGTGAGCATCAGATTGACATCAAGTGGATCTAGCGCAAGAGCGATTTCGCTTTGATGGCAAGCTTCTTTGACTCTGCCGACGTGAATCAAGAGATTCGCATACGACTCCCGTGCCATTGCATAGTTCGGATTAAGCTCGATGGACAGAAGATAGTGTTCCTCTGCCTTCTGGACGTCCTCATCGACTAACAATGCAATCCCGCCGAGCGTTGCGTGGATTTCTGAACTCGCAGGATCCAAATCCAGAGCTTGCTGTGCATAGCACTTCGCCTTCTCATAGCCTTCCTTTGCAGGGATGTAGCCAACCATCAACAGATGGGCATCGGCAAGTCCAGTGAGCGCACGTGCATAATCAGGAGCGATGGAAAGCGCTTGCTCGAAGCAGTTGATTGCCCTCTTGTAAGAATCGTAATTGTACTTCTCAAGAAAAAGCCTGCCTTTCAAGTACGCTGTATGTGCTTCTTGATCAATCGCCTGTGCCTTGCTCAGTGCGTAATCCTCTTTTTCAAGTAGTTGGATCTCGAGTGATCTGGTCACCTTCCGTGCAATATCGGCCTGGATTTCCAGGATATCATCCAGATCGACATCATACTGTTGAGCCCAAAGATGAGCTTCATTCTCAACATTAATAAGCTGAACCAGAATCCTTGCCTTGTCCTGCGCCCTTTGAACGCTGCCCTCCAAGAGACTGCCCACCTGTAGCTCTTGTCCAATCTCGGTGACGCTTTTCTGAGTACCCCTGAACCTAAGAATGCTCGTTTGAGCGATAATCTCCAAGCCGCCGACTTTGGAGAGTGTGTAGATCAATTCCTCCGTCATCCCGTCGGCAAGGAATTCACTGGTCGGATCAGAGCCAATACTTACGAACGGCATGACCGCCAGCCGATTTGGATTCAGTGCGGAGGGCTCGCTGCTTTGTCTGAAGGATTCATAGAGGGCTTTCGTTGCCGGAGATGGATCCACATTCAGGTGCTCACGCAGCGCTTCCTTTCCTTCTTGGTAGATCCGTAGAGCATTGGCTCTCCGCCCCGAGGCATTTTCAAAGGTCATCAGTTGGCGAATGACGTCTTCCCGGTAGGGCTCCAACGCAAGGACCCGCTGACAGCATGATATTGCTTGCCTCAAGCGGCCGAGTTTCTGATAGCACCTGGACAACTGTACCAGGGCGGTTAAGTACTGACGCTGCAGTTCAGCGCGCGCTTCCTCCGCCCAAGCCTCGTAGCGATCCTCCGCCAGGAGCTCCCCCCGATATAGCCCGATCGCTTCTTCAAAGCTTTCCACGGCTCTAGTCCAGTGCTCCTCCTCTGCGTATGCTAGGGATTCGGCCAGACTCTGATTGAATGCTATCGTATCAAGAGAAGTACATGCTGTAGGATCGAAGGTGTATCCCTCTCCCTTACGGAGAATGAAGGATGAATCCGTGCCGCGTTTCAATCCTGGCTCAAGTGCCCGGCGCAACTGACTGACTCGCCCATAAAGGTTCTCCCGGGCTCTATCAACGTTCTCGCCGTTAAACAGTGCGTCTATAAGTTGATCCTGAGTGAATAGATGTCCTGGATTGGTCAGCAGAACCTTAAGCAAGGTCCTGGTCTTGCGACGGCCCCAATCCTGATCGGGTATAGCCCGGCCGTCACGAAGCACCTCAAACTGACCGAAGAGCCTGATCTCAAGGGTGGGAATGCTTGAATTGGCATTCCTCTCTGGCTGCTGCTCACTCAAGAGTACCTCCTTCGAGTTACTCCGATGACGATCCAGAGCCATTTTAGATCTTGGGAGCAGCTATGCCAATTTGCTCTGCGCTACTAGCATGGCAAAACTTACGCGGAGTGTTAGGAGAGCGAAAGAAAACTGAAAGGCTGGACCTCTACTGTCATCTTATCTCACCAATAGGAGGTAGGACGATGAACAACCAACCCAATCGAATGCAGGTCGGACGCTTGACAGGACAAGTCAACGCAGATGCTGGGATCATGAGGTATCGAGGGCTTGTGGCGCACGCGACCAATCCCTCGATGCGTGGCCGAACGAGTCGTAGTCGCTTTGCCGGAGCCATCATTGCCCTTGTGGTTCTGATGCTCGCATTGTCTGTAGGAACTGCAGCACAAGTTGTTGAAATAGGTAGCCAGTGTCTTACACCAGGTCACAGTGGCTGTGGAGCGACGGTTGCCAGCACTGATCAAGTCCCGCCAATCGCAACGCTCGAGTTAGCTGGAGGCGGTGGCAGCTTGCAGTTTGCCTGTAATGACGGGAACTACCAGAGTGTAGAACTCTACTGCGGTGAACTCTGCTGCGGTGCTTACACGTTCGCACCGTAGAGCAAGGAGGCGACATCTCTTTGCTGCTAGAACCACTACCCGTAGGTTGAGAACCTCCTAGCAACCCAGTGGAAAGGACGGGTAGATGAAGCGAGACCATCCATTCGGGTGGTCTCGCTCACTGACTGTATCTGGACCTGAAAGAACTCATAGGAAGCGCTTCCCTAAACGCGTTGGATGCAGCTGAGGGGAGCTCGATACCGCTGAGCCCCGGCGCTCGAACGCTGCCAGATGAACGAACTGGAGCCGACGACGGCATGACCACCAAGACCTCCGCCAAGATGAACAACGCAACGCCTGAAGAAGTTTCTTGGACCGCATTTCAGGCGCTGGCTCCCCGTATCGGACTACTTTCAAACTCGACATGGGCTTGTGATCCCAGCAGATCTGATCGCTGCATAGCAGGAGCTTGACTGGGACTGACAAACCAGCAGTCCGGTTACGAATCCCCCTAGTCGGCCCAACGGGCTGCGGATAGGGTGCACGCCAGTGTGAGATAACGGTCACATAAGCAGTTTTGCGCCAATAGCAAAGCCTGCTTCAAGTGATTGTTGTGCCGCGCTTAATACTCTGCTTCTTGGCTTCACAAGCGCGCAAGTTCATCGTTTCGAGTGATCGGCAGCACTTCATCCAAAGTACTCGTGGATTAGTCTGGCTAAATACATACACCATTGCCTTCGGTGAAACTACGTCGACCACGGCGCTCTGAACGGATGAGCATTATCGTTTTTGCGGAATCAGGAAGGAAAACCATCCGAACCACAACAGATTGAGAAGATGGAAGTCGACGGTATTGAGTATGAAGGCCTGAACCAGATGGACAATACCCGCTAAGCCGATAAAGGATAGCCACCAGTATTTCTGCTTCCGAAAGCTGGCATGGCTATGCTCTTCGGGCTTGACGGGTTTTGCCATATAGATCCACTCGCGTTCTCCGAATAGCAACTTGAGCAGATTGCTACGTCCGCGTTTGACGATCCGATATCCGGCTTTTCCGTAGACGTAGATCGCATGGTCGTTGCTGCTGACCACGTACAAGGTGAGGCGTTGAAAGCGTTCATCCGATCGGGCAAGCTCTTCTGCCTGCGCCATCAACATGGGTCCGATTCCCCGGCCCCGCGCCTGGCTGTCCACAGCGATGGTATCGACATACAGGTCGCCCGTCAGTACCTCATCTGATAGCAATGACAGCCCCAAGAAGAGCTTTGTCACTGGGAAGAATCCGTATTCCCTACCCAGGGAAAAGAAGGAGCGACGCGAATGCTTGCTCCCGGCCTTCTGCCCCTTCCATCGCAGGAGGATGTACCCCGCAACAACATCGTCGATCTCGGCGACGAAGTATCCCTCCACCTCTTCGCTCTGGACGAAACCGGTCTGCTCTACCAGGGGCAAGAGCTCTTCGTCTTCCATGGATGTCAGGTGCCGGAATTTCGATGAGAATCCCTGGTATGCAATGCTGACTACTTGCTGGTAGTCTCCGCTCGCGAATGGCCTGATGACTAGCTGGCCGGCATCACCTGATTGTCGGGTTTTTACTTGTATGAGGCGCTCCTTTCTCTATTATAGCCATAGTTCGACTAATGAATGCTTTCTTATCCATCAAATTCTCTGCTTGTAGGCCGGTATAACGTTTGAGCTCAGCGGCGGCCCATCAGGGCCGTCCGCTGGAGCGAATTGTAATGCCTCATGACTCAGGCTCTGCATTACCAGTACGCCGGATCACGGAACGCATCGACGCAACCTGGACGTTCAGTGCGCGCCTGTATTGGCTCTTTGGAAAGAGACTGCCCCTGCCAGCCATAAGGCATGGATAGATCCAGTGGGGCCTTGAGGACGTCCTCTGACAATGGAAGGAAACCAACTTTTCCGTAGTAAGACGGATCGCCATAGGTTACCGCTACCAAGGCGCCATCACTGGCCAACTCATTCAGCCCATGCCTGATTAGTGCCTGGCCGACACCGGACTTTTGACGGCAGGTAGATACTGCTACTGGTGCAAGCATGTAAATCGGCGCCCCATCTGCAAAATGCAGCCTAGTGAAGAATATGGCCCCGACAAGCTGTTCATTTTCAACTGCGCCGAAACAGATAATTTCACTGCCATCGATGCTGGCGCTTAACTTAGCAACCAGGCCCCCAATTAAGGCTCCTTCCTCTGCTCCTTCGGAAGAACCAAACGTTGAGGCAAAGAGCTGCGTTAGATCACTCGCCTTTTCCTTCCCAATTCTTTCAAACGTCATTCTATACACTTAAATTCGGTTAAGTTGTAATGCCTCACCTTGTTGCATGTGAGGCATAACCATGATTAGCGTGCACCGCTGCTTGCTAGCATTGTAGCCCTCCCGTTCACCGCATCCCCATCCACTGATCCCAACGTCTCTTTGACACTCTGATATTGGCATTGGTATCCTTGCCAGCCATGCTACAGCCATGAACCTTCTTTGAGCAAGTCCACGAAGGGTGCGTGACCAAGCACTACTCGCGGAGGACCAAGGATTCCTACACGTGCTGAATCACGCGATTCCTTCGAGAGATGCATGGACGGCTTCTCGCCTCATTTAGAAATCTGACAGCGGTAGTACTGGGATCAGAGCCAAGCACAGTAACGCAGAGGGGCCTAGAAAGGATACTTGGTTTGTTGTTGCTTCGTTGACCGGTTCGAGTCGCATAGGACTTAAACCGATAAACGCCGTAGGAACGGCGTTTTCATACTGGCTCCCCGCAGATGACTCAAACCAGCCGCCGCAACCAAACGCGGGACGGGGAATCTCGTAGATCAGAACCAGTCCTCTGTGTGTTGCTCGACATCTGCAGGCAATTCACTGAAACCGGGACGGGCGTCCTATGTTTTTCTTTGGAGCCTGGGTGACTGAATGTAGAACGCGTACGTGCGTTGCTGAGTGGTGATGGGTGTCTTGGGGTTGATCTCGCGCCCCAATCGCCGGTTGAATCGAAGGCTCGGTATCTCTGCGATTCCAAGGAGAAAGTCGCGGCAGAATACGAGGCTGCCAGCAGAACGCACTTATGTCCCTCCATCACGGCGCAGCATCGAATCCGTCGGGGAACGCATCCTCTCGATATACGGTCAGACTACTTCCCTCTCCTTCGGCAACGAAGGCAAGGAACTCTTCCCCTCTTGCATAGAGCGTTGCTGCGCCGGACGGGCTATCCACGTGGTATGTCTCGGCAGTCACTGGCAACTCATTGAGCCGAACCTGCACGTCCTGACCCCGAACGATGCGAAGCGCACGAAGGATCTCACCCTCAGCCTCTTGACCACCAGGACGACCTCCGAAGACGAACGCAGGGGACGACCAGCGGCTGCCGATCTCTAGATCGCGCAGAAGGGGAGGAAGGCCTGCGTAGGATGAGAACGTCCCAAGAACGACGGCCCCCTCAGCCGGAATCGCCAGTCTGACTGTATCGTCGTCACGCTCAACTTGGAAGATACCTCCCTCTGCTGTTGCCTCGATCCTCGCGCTACGGCCGAGAGGGGCATCGAGTTCGTACGTGTAGCTGGTCGGAGCACCTGCGACGCTCCGCAGCGACTGCTCAAACGCAGCCCGCACTGTCGCGATGACGGCGCGAAACTCGAATAGCCCAACGGAATCCAGGTCAACCTGATCGCCCTCTACACGAATCGCGTAGGACTCCGATCCGATCCGCTGCTCATTGGCGAAGATCGCAAGTTGGCCGGTGGACTGGAAAGCTTGGGCTGAGTCCGCGGTCTCTGGGGAATGTCCGTTGTCGTCGGGCAACCGTGGCTCCATATCGGCTTCGGACTGCTCTTGGGTCAAAGGATCCCCACTCAAAGGCGAGTCGAGAATCGGTGCTGTTGGCGACGTCAACTGGAGGGCGATGAGCCCGCCTCCCACGACCATAACAACCCCAATCAGCACGAAAACAATGACTCGTCGAACTCGACGTCCCTTCATGGGACCTCCTTTCCTCTAGGTTTTCGCGAAGTGCCGTTCACGTAGTCTCGCCCCCGGGTGACTGAGGAGAGATCCGCGGTGACACGTGGTGTAGCAATCTGAGGGCTGGGCGACGGATCGCCCAGCCTTTGCTCGACATCGACTACTCGTAGCGCAACGCCTCGACCACACGCAGCTTCGAGGCACGACGCGCTGGCCAGAGTCCTGCAAGCGCCCCGAGCGCGAAGGATCCAACCAGTGTCGCAACGATCACGACGGGGCTAATCACAATGATCAGGTCAAGACCTGCGAGCGTGCTGATCAGTCTTGTGGCGACTACATTCAAGAGCAAACCGAGGACGGTTCCCACAATGCCGCCGACTAGCCCCATCAGGCCAGACTCGATGAGGAAGATCGACAGGACGTGGCTGTTCTTTGCTCCGACAGCCTTCATCACGCCGATCTCCTTGGTCCGCTCGAGGACGGAGGTGTACATTGTGTTCATCACACCGACGCCACCTACAAGCAACGAGATGCCCGCGATGCCGGCAAGGAATGCGCTGATGGTGCTCGTGATCTGACCGATCGAATCGGCAACATCCGTGTATGTGAGGGCCTGAAGCTCTGAGCCACGTGCCATAAGGCCCCCTTCGACTCGATCGGCGACCTCATCGACATCGTAGCCCTCCGCCGTCTTCACGACTGTGAGTACCACGTCCTCACCATCGCCCCACAGTTGATCCATCGCTTCGTAGGGAACACCGATGGTCTCTCGGTCGATGCCAGCCCTCCGAGAAGCTGCCGGCCCGCTTGCAGTCGCATCGTCGGTGTCATCCTCTGTTTCGAGAATGCCGACCACTCTGACCACGAGCTCTTGACTGCCGCTACCTCCTATGAGGAGTTCATCCCCAACGGAGAGATCGAAACGCTGTGCGATATCGGCCCCCAAGACGGAGACAGCGATCTCTCCCTCCTCGAAGAACCTTCCACCTGCCTCAATGCCGATCTCGCCGAAGAACG
>Ga0272441_10004404_pt1 | contig 25558 bp, 23 predicted proteins | sample SSMProp6N_FD_193582 | JGI IMG/M metagenome (GOLD analysis project Ga0272441, IMG submission 193582) | Marine sediment archaeal communities from Little Sippewissett salt marsh, Falmouth, MA, United States - SSM-Prop-6N | ecosystem: Environmental > Aquatic > Marine > Wetlands > Sediment ...
GAAACGACGGTGCTTGCCGAGATCAAACAGCTGCTCGAATTGCAGGCGATCGATGAACGCCTCGCAGATGCCAACGCGCGAATCTCCCGCCTCGAGGGAGACCTCAGGCGTCTTCACGCGGCGATTGACGACGAGAAGGCCCACGAGGCGAACGCGCAAGAGACGCTCCGCCAGATCCAGCACGAAAGCCGAATGAAGAACCTCGAGGTCGACGATCTCGACATGCAGATCCGCGGGTACCAGAAGCGTCTCGACGAGGGAATCATCAGCTTCAAGGAGATGGAGGACCTCCGAGCGAAGATCACCAGCGAACGAACGCGCATCGACCAGCTCGAGGACGAGGCGCTCTCGCTGATGGACTCGATCGAAGCATCAACCCGAGACGCCGATGCCGCCAAGGCGCGACTCTCGGAGCGTGAAGTCAAGCTGCGCGGCCAGATCGAAAAGACGGAAACGCAGATCGCCGAGACGAAGACCCTGCTGGAGGAGATCACGGCCAACCGAGCGAAGACGGTCGACGCCGCTCCGTCGTACCTCGTGTCACAGTACGAGTCTCTGCACGCGCGCTTTCCCAATCCCGTCGCGGAGATCAGGAACGGCACGTGCACCGGCTGCAAGCTCCGCGTCAGCGGGAACACGGCCGAACGTGCGCGAGGCGAGCTGGGTGTCGTCACGTGCGAACACTGCTCACGCGTCCTCTACACGCCCTGACTCGGCTTCTCTTCGCATCCTGGATTGCACTGCTGCTCGGGAGCGTCATTGCCTACGCCGATCTCCCTCGTTCGATCGGGCCGGTGTCCGACTACGGCGCGGTCCTTGACCGGCACGGGCGTGACCGCCTCGGCGCCCAGATCGACGCGCTCGACGCCGACTTCGGTGTGAACGTCTTTCTCCTCGCCACCTGGGAGAACCCCATGCAGTCGATCGACGCCTTGGCCGACGCGTTGCTCACGTCCTGGGGACTCGAAGCGCAGGGGGCAACCCTGCTCGCTGTGTTCCTCAAGACCGGCGACGCATGGACACACGCGCTCGCTGCCACTCGGTCGTTTCCCCTTCCCAGCGTCGTGCCCGACCTCTCGGCAAGCATCAGAGACCTCGTCGACCACGGCCGCATCGAGGAGGCAATGATCCACCTTCTCGAACGCGTCCGAGACTCCCTCGGCGGGAGCGCGCACGCAACCTCGACCGAAACGAACGCGCCCGCCGGGCGGGCGTGGCTCATCCCGGTCGTCCTCGCCTCGATCGCCGCGGCGATCTGGATCATCCATCGCCGCGTTTGTCCCCGTTGCGGTCGCATCCTGCGCCTTCAGCGGGCCTCCTCGATCGGCCGGCCCGGCAGCACCGATGCGGTATACTTCTGCCGCTCCTGTGGCTTCCGCAGACATCGAACGCGTCTGCGCAAGCGATGAGGAACGAGAGGGCCAGGGAGACGCCGACCGAGCGGCACCGGCCGTTCGATCGGAGGAAAGTCCGGACTCCGCAGGGCAGGCCACTGGGGAAATCCCAGCGGGGGCGACCTCGGGAAAGTGCCACAGAGAACAGACCGCCGATGGCCCGGACTCGCTCCGGGATCAGGCAAGGGTGAAACGGTGGTGTAAGAGACCACCAGCGGTTCGGGCGACCGAGCCGGCTCGGCAAACCCTGGTCGGAGCAAGGCCAAATAGGAAGACGCACGAGGGCTGCCCGCCCAAGTCTTCGGGTAGGCCGCACAGATGGATGTCTCCCCGCGACAGAATCCGGCTTACCGGCCCTCTCGGCGAAACCAAGCTACTCGACAACGTTCCCTCGTTGTCCGCGCCATTTCGCAGTCGTATACTCGTTCGCCGGGTGCCGAGAGAGGAAAGGGGCAAGAGCTATGCTGTTCGGTTGGTTGGTCTTCGGGCCGTCGATCTGGATCCTGATCCCCGCGCTTCTCCTCAGCATCTACGCGCAGTGGCGCGTTCGCTCCACGTACCGGCGCTACGCCCGCGTTCCCTCGAGGTCCGGAATCACGGCGCACGGAGCCGTTGAGCGCATCCTGGGTGCCGCGAGCATCTCCGACGTATCCGTCGAGTCTGCGGGGCGTCCGCTCGGCGATCACTACGATCCCCGGAAGAAGGTTCTCCGCCTGTCGGCGACGGACTCCTCGTCGATCGCGGCCATCGGCGTTGCGGCCCACGAGGCAGGCCATGCGATCCAGCATGCGCGCAGCTTCGGGCCGCTGAGGTTCCGCACCGCGATCGTGCCGATCGCCAACTTCGGGTCGCAGCTCGCGTTCCCGCTGTTCTTCGTCGGCCTGATCTTCCAAACGAACGTGCTGGTGACCGCGGGGATCATCCTCTTCTCCGCCGCCGTCCTGTTCACTCTGGTGACGCTGCCCGTCGAGTTCGACGCGAGCCGGCGTGCGGTCGCCGCCCTCCGCGACAATGCCATTGTCGGGACCGAGGAACTTGGCGCCGTCAAGGAGGTCCTGTTCGCGGCCGCTCTCACATACGTCGCCGCCGCGGCCGTCGCCGCACTGCAGCTCGTTCTCCTCGTGATGGCTGGTCGACGCCGATGAAGCTTGCCCCGTCGCTCCTCTCCGCCGACTTCTCGCAGCTCTATGAGGAGGCCGCCTCCGTCGAGCAGCTCGTCGATCGATTCCACTGGGACGTGATGGACGGGCATTTCGTCCCGAACCTGACCTTCGGCCCGCCCGTCGTCAACGCACTCCGTAGCAGACTCACCAAGCCGTTCGACATTCATTTGATGATCGAGCGACCGGCCACCTACGCCCGGCAATTCGATGTCGGCCCCGCGGACTCCTTGACCTTCCACCTCGAGGCCGCCGATCGGCCCGAAGCGGTGATGGAGGCGATCCGGTCGCTCGGCTGCCGCGTCGGCATCTCTCTGCGCCCCTCCGTTCCTCTCGATCGCCTCGATCCGTACCTCGGCCAGATCGACCTCGTCCTCATCATGAGCGTCGAGCCCGGCTTCGGCGGACAGGCGTTCTTGCCCGACGCGCTCGACAGGATCGCTCGGCTCAAGGCCAGGACGGAGGACCTCGGTCTCGAGATCGCCGTCGACGGCGGGATCCACGCCGGGAACGTCCAAGACGTGGTTCGTGCGGGCGCAGACGTGATCATTGCCGGCTCCGCCGTCTTCGGCGCAAACGACCGCGCGGCCGCGATCCGCGCACTTCGAGAAGCGGCAAGCGAAACGAATTGAGCGCCGCGCCATGAGCACCCCAGCTTCGCACCCGCGGGTGTGCGTCATCCATGCATCCGGATACGTCGTCAGACGGCTGCGCCCGCAGGGCGCAACGCAATGCCTACGTGCGGCGGTACGTAGCACGTTCTCGCCTGTACGTCCTCACGAGACAGAGGAATGTGAGGACCTCATCCACCCAGATGTGGCCGCAGACCACAACGCAATGGCTCCCTGCGGCAGCACAGAGACACCCCTGCTGCGGCCGTAGGCCGCAGCGTAATGCCTTCGCGTCGCTGCGCGAAGGCACGGCACGGGCGCATGGCCCTCGGTCACACAGATTCTCGCTTGCATCACCCAATCAAAGCAGAAGGGACAGCCAGGGCTGTCCCCTCTGCTTTGGGCGATACAGGGCTCGAACCTGTGACCTTTCGGATGTGACCCGAACGCTCTCCCAGCTGAGCTAATCGCCCGTTCGTCGCACCTCGCGGCGCGATGAGCCATTGTACCCACAGACCGCTGCGAAGTGGAACTCCCCACCTTCCTGCGGTCGTGCGAGCTCCCTACGCCTCGAAGTCCGCATTCTCCAACATGTCCGCCAGGCTTTCGCCTCTGCGCTTCCTCGTAATCTCGACGAGTCCGAGCGCGGTGATGTCGACGAAGTCAGTTGGCACGCGATCTTTCTTCAACTCATCGCGCACTTTCTGAACCACAGCCTGAACGTGCGCCGGCTTCTCCATGTCGACGAAGTCAACGATGATGATCCCGCTGACCTGCCGCAACCGGAGCTGTCGCGCCAGCTCTGATGCCGCCTCGAGGTTCGTGTTCAGAATCGCTTCCTGCTGATTCTTGTGTCGCACGTCGCCGCCGGTGTTGACATCGACGGCAATCAGCGCCTCGGTCTCGTCGAAGACAAGCGAGCCGCCGCCGGCCAGCGGAACTCGTCGAGCAAGGCTCGCCTGGATCTGCTCCTCGATCTTCGCGTTCTCGAACAGCGGCTTGCTTCCCTCGTACATGTGAACGCGATCCTTGTACTCCGACATTCTCATGTAGTCGAGGAAGGAGAGAATCTTCTCGCGGAAGAACGGCGAATCGACAACGATCTCCTTCGTCTCCGGGTCGAGACGATCTCGCAAGATGCCCTGGACCATCCCCATCCCCTTGAACAGAAGGCGCGGCTTCCTCGCCCCATTCGCGGCCGCGGCGACCGTCTCCCAGGTCTCCACCAGCAGCCCGTGGTCACGCTCGAGGTCCGCTTGACTCGCCCATCGCGCCGCGGTCCGGGCGATGGCGCCCTCCCCCTGACGCGTCAGCTCACGCGCGACGCGCCGAATGCGACGCTGATCGCGAACCGCCTCGATCCTGCGCGAGACGCCGAGACGCGCTTCCGTGGGCAAGTAGACCCAGAACCGCCCAGGCAGACTGATCTTGAGAGTGCCTTGAGGGTTCTTGTCTCCGATGCCCTCGCGGCGAACCTGGATCGTCACCATGTCCCCCGGCTTGAGGAGTTTCGCGATCGGCAGATTCCCCTGCCACGGCTTGAATCCCTTGTCGAGGATCACGGCGTCGTTGATCTCGCCGAGAGACAGGAAGAGGTTCTTCCCTTCACCGACGTCGACGAACGCCGAGCCGAGCCCCGGCAGCACGTCCTGGACGCGGCCGCGATAGATATTCCCTACCAGCTTCTCCTGCGTCGGATGCCCATACTGGATTTCCATCAGTCGGTCGCCTTCGAGCAAGGCCACACGAGTACGCTTGCCGCCCACTTCGGCGACATCGACCGAGATCAGGATTCGATTGACGCTGATCTGACCACCTGCTTTCCCTCATCGAGTCCATCGAGTTTCTCTGCGAAGCTTCTTCCGTCCCGTGGATCCGTCAGATCCGGTGCAATTTCGACAAGTGGCACGAGCACGAATCGTCGCTCGTGCATCCGCGGATGCGGAACGGTCAGCTTCTCTTCCTGGATGACCTGTCTGGCAAACAGGAGGACATCGATGTCCAACGTTCGCGGTCCGAAACGCTGCTTCCTCTCACGTCCGAATCGGTCCTCCACTGACTGGCATGCGGCCATGAGTCCTCGGGGAGACAGGGTCGTCTCGACCCGAGCAACGAGATTGAGAAACCACGGCTGTTCCGCGAAGTCGGTCGGGCTCGTCTCGTACACGCTGGATCGATCGAGCACGGCGATTCCCTTCCTCTCCAGAGCCCCCAAAGCGGCTTCAAGGGTTCGATGTCGGTCCCCTTGATTCGATCCCAGCGACAGGTAGGCCTGCGAGAGCCCTACTGCCTCTTCCTGCGGATCTCCGCAGCTGCGCATGCGTTCGTCCCCAATCCGGGAGGAGACAACTTGCAGAGCCGAACGACGAGCTCTTCGATGCGAGGGAAACGCGCAATCAACTCATCTGAGATTGCGCCGGCAAAGGACTCGATGAGGTTGTATCTTCGCTGCCGGCCGATCTCCGTGACACACTGAGCGACGGAGGCGTAGTCAATCGTATCCTCCAGCTGATCGCTCGCGACGGCGGACGACAGGTCCGCCAGAATCTCGACGTCTACGCGGAAGCGATTCCCTTCAATCCGCTCCTCCGCGTAGACGCCGTGAGGTCCTTCGAGCTCGATTCCCTCGACGATGAGCCGAACACGTCCCGTCCGGTCATCCATCTTCAGCGTTCTCTCCATCCGCGAGCCATTGATCTGACGCGCTCACAGCGAGCGCGTCAGCGTCTCCTACCGGCTCTTGACGGCTTCTTCCTTGGCCATGTCGGCGAGAGCCGCGAACGTCTTCTCGTCTCGAACGGCGATGTCGGCGAGCATCTTCCGATTCAACTTGACGCCTTTGCTCTCCAAGCCACCGATGAACGCGGAGTACGACGTTCCATTCAGCTTCGCCGCCGCGCCGATGCGCGTGACCCACAGCCGCCGGAAGTCTCTCTTCTTCCGCCTGCGGTCGACGTAGCTGTTGCGCAGCGCCTTCATGACCGCTTGCTTGGCGATGCGGTGAGACGTCCCTCGCTTCCCCTTGAATCCCTTCGCGTGAGCCATGATCTTCTTACGGCTCTCTTTGCGCTTGTTTCCGCCCCTAGCTCGTGGCATTGTCTTCCATCCTCCGTCTCTCCGACCGTAGGAGAGCTACTTCCCGATCATCCGGGTGATTGTCTTCTCCTGGCCTCCGGAGAGCTCCTTCGCGGCACGTGCCTGGCGCTTCGCTTTCGGACGCTTCTTCAGGCTCTTGTGCACGTAGTTCGACATGTGGTGAAAGAGCTTCCCGCTCTTCGAGCGCTTGAAGCGCTTCTTGGCCGCAGAGTGTGTCTTCTGCTTCGGCACGATCACTCCCTCTACAACGTCTCAGTGCTGGTGCGTGGGAACGAGCATCATCTGCAGGATTCGGCCCTTCGCCGAGGGCTGCCCCTCTACACGGGCGATGTCACTCACCTGCTCTTCCACACGCTTGAGCATCTCCCGTCCCCGAGATGCGTGGACAACCTCTCGCCCGCGGAAGAAGATGCTCACACGGACCATGTCCCCCTTGGACAGGAACTCCCGCGCACGATTCAGCTTCGTCTGGAAGTCGTGTTCGCCAATCTTGATGGTGAACTTCACTTCCTTCAGCTTCGTTCGCCGCTTCTGCTTCCGATCCCGCTTCTCTTGCTGGTAGTGGTACTTCCCGTAGTCCACGATTCTGCAGACCGGCGGATTCGCCTGAGGGGCCACCTCGACAAGATCCAACCCCTTCTCGCGTGCGAGATCTCGAGCCTGGCTCGTCGGCAGGACGCCGAGGTTCTCCCCGACGTCATCAACGACGCGGACCTCCTTCGCGGTGATCCGCTCATTGAGTCTAAGGTTCCTACTCTGTATCCCAGCCTCCTTCTCGGATCTACGCCCTTGCGGCGTCCCGATACAGCCCTTTCTCCTCGATGTAGGCCGCTACGGCCGCGGGAACGCACTCGGCGATCGACTCGCCTCGCTTCACCTTCTCGCGCAGAGCCGTCGAAGAGAGATCGACCTCAGGCATATCGAGCAACGAGATCGATGCCTTCTCAAACAGACCCTGCCCGAAGGCATTGATTGGCACTCCCGCTCGCGGTGCAACGACAAGCGGCACACTCGCGATGATTGCTTCCGGTTCTTTCCATCGATCGATTCGCATCAGGCAATCCGCTCCAACGATGAAGCAGATCCCTTGCCGGTAATCTTGCTGCAAAGCCCGGATCGTGTCAATGGTGTAGGAGATCCCCTCCCGATCGACCTCGACTCGGGAGACTTCGAAGCCGTCCTCCCCGGCGACCGCCGCCGCGGCCATCTGGAAGCGATGCTCGCGCCTCCCGCCGGCCTCGCCGTCGGCATCGGCCGGGCGGCCGTTCGGCACGACGAGGATCTTCTCCAAGCCGAGCTGTTTGAGGGCCGCCCGTCCCACCTGCAGATGCGCGTTGTGGATCGGGTCGAACGTGCCGCCGAACACCCCGATCCTACCCTTCAAGCTCAAGTTCCACCTCGCCGATCCGGACCACGTCTCCCGCGGAGAACCCCTGCCGCCGCAGCTCCTTGAGGACGCCCATCTTCTCCAGCGTGTCCGACAGGTACTCCAGAGCGTCTTCGCTATTGAGAATCAGCCTCGCGACCAGACGCTCGACGGAGTCACCGTGAACGACGTACTGGTCGTCCTCCTTCTCGGCGCGGAAACCGCTCTCCGCACGCATTCGGTACACACGCCGTTTGACGGTGCTCGCCGGTGACACCCCCTTGTCGACCTCGTCCTTCAAGCATGTGTGGGTTCGCGCAACGAGTTCTCGAACCCCCGCTCCGGTCGCAACGGAGATCGGCCACAACCTCAGCCCCGCCTCTTCAAAGCGTCGCACGGCCACTTCGATCTCCTCTTCGCCGACAAGATCCGCCTTGTTCCCTGCAACGAGCTGCGGGCGCTCCTCCAGTTCCGGGTTGTAGGCCGCAAGCTCCGCGAGAATGCTCCGGTAGTCTTCGAGCGGATCCCGCCCTTCCTCCGCCCTTGCAGAGAGGTCGATCAGGTGGATGAACACCCGCGTTCGCTCCACATGCCGGAGGAATCGGTCACCGAGACCCTTGCCCGCGTGCGCTCCTTCGATCAATCCCGGAATGTCGACTGCAACGAACTGGTTCTTCCCGTCGACGTCCACGACACCCAGGTTGGGAGAGATCGTCGTGAACGGGTAGTCCGCGACTTTCGCTCGCACAGCGGAGATTCGGCTGATCAGGCTTGACTTACCGACGTTCGGGTACCCGATGATCCCCACGTCGGCAATCAGCTTCAGCTCCAGCCGGAGAACCCGTTCCTGCCCGGGAAGCCCGCGCTCGCAGATCCGAGGCGCCTGACGCCGCGACGTGACGAAACTGGCGTTCCCACGGCCTCGCTCCCCTCCCCAGGCGACAACGACCTCTTCGTTCTCCGCCCCGAGGTCCGCGATTGTCTCACCGGACTCCACATCACGGATCACCGTGCCCACAGGCACGAGGACGACGCGATCCTCTCCACGCGCGCCGTGGCACCCGTTTCTCCGGCCGTCTACGCCGCTCCCCCCCTCGAACAGCGGCCGGTTCCGGAAGGAGTAGAGCGTGGAAAGGCTGCGTGCGCCTCGGAGGATCACCGAGCCCCCCGGTCCGCCGTTGCCGCCGTCCGGCCCACCGCGGGGGTTGTGCCGTGAGGATGCGAAATGAATCAGCCCGTTGCCGCCACGCCCGCCACGGACGCGGACGGTCGCCTCATCGAGAAACATCGAAGGCGGCCGCCGAGGTCACCGACGCCTAGGCCTCGAGGGACGGCAGAACGCTGACGTACTTCTTGCTTCGACCTTCGAACTGGACGTAGCCCGAGGTCGTGGCGTAGATCGTGAAGTCGCGACCGAGACCGACGTTCTTCCCCGGTGCGAAGACGGTCCCGCGCTGCCGCACGATGATTGCCCCGGCATTCACCCACTCGCCGCCGTAGCGCTTGATTCCGAGCCGCTTGCCGGCACTGTCGTGGACGTTCTGCGTTGAACCCGTACTCGTTTTGTGTGCCATCTCGACTCCCTGAACCTAGACTCCCCGCGAAGCCCGCGATCCCTGTACTCCGCGTGGGCTATACCTCGACACCGACGGTCAACTCCTCGACGACCAGATCGGCCGGATTCTCCTTCTCCAACATCTTCAGTCCGATGACCAGCGTCTCCAGGACTGCGTCAAGCTCCCGATCGAGGTGCGTGTCACACCGCTCGATCGTCAGCTCCGTCCCTTCCGCGCCGTCGATCGACTCGACGTGAACGTGCAGATACTCGATCAACGACGCCGTCACGGCCTTCAGCAGGTGCATCGCACTCCGCCCCGCGACGGACTCCATCGAGACATCGCGAACGTCCAGACCGGTGACGTGATTGCGCTCGTCACGCCGGATTCGCACTTCTCCCACGGCTGCCCCTATCCCTCGATCCCCGTGATCTCCGTCTTCATGTAGGGCTGGCGATGTCCGGACTTCCGGCGGTAGCCCTTCTTGCTCTTGTACTTGTAGACGATGATCTTGTCTCCCCGCCCCTCTTCGCGCACGCGGCCCTTGACCGTCACGCCTTCGAGATGCGGAGTCCCCACCCGCACGTCGTCCTCATCGACCAGAAGCAGCACGCGATCGAAGACGACCTCGTCGTCGACCGCCGTGTTCGCGATCAGCTCGTGCTCGAAGAGGATTCCCTCCTCGACCCGATACTGCTTCCCACCTGTCTCTATGACTGCGTACATGTCAATTCCCACCTCAAGTGGGGCCGATTCTAGCCGTCGGCGTTTCCCTTTTCAATGCCCTACGAGACTGCAGTTCCCGGATCGATGGGCCGATCGAGAACGGCCAGCGACAGCTCGTGCCCCTTCGCGGCCAGCAGCATGCACTCTGAGCGGATGCCCCGAATCGTCCGCGGCTCGAGGTTCACGAGCGCCACGACCTGCTTGCCCACCAGCTCATCCGCCGCGTAGCTGCCCTTGATCCCGGCGACGCAGTCCCTCGTCTCCTCGCCGAATCCAACCGTGAGATGCCACACCCGATCGGCACCCTCGATCTCCGCGGCCGACTGGATCTCCCCTACGCGAAGGTCGAGCTTCTCGAACTCCGCGAACGTGATCGTCCCGTTGCCGTCCTCCACGTCTACTTCCTTCTCCTTTCGAGCGCGTCCACCGCTTTCGACCCGAGCGCGGATCTCCTCGATCTCGATCCGCTCGAGCAGGACTCTGTCCTTGGACAGACGCGTTCCGCCGATCGGCGCTTCGATCTCCTCCCAACGAGCCGGCGTTCCACCAAGCACGTCGAGAACGGCCGCCGCAAACCGCGGCACAAACGGATACAGCTCGATCGCCATCACCTTGACGAGTTGCGCCGCACTCGCAACCGTCGAAGCGTCGTTCGTCTCCCAAGGGCGCTTCCGCTGGAAATACTCGTTGCCGAAGACGGCCAAGTCGCACGCGGATCGCAGCGCTTCGCCGATCATTCCCCGCTCGACGGCGTCCTCATACGCGCCGACCCCGACGCTCAGCCGCTCGACAACCTCGCCGTCGAGCGGTGCGTCCGGGACGCACGCATCGAGCCGATCCTGCACGAACGAGATGACCCGATTCATCAGATTGGCGACGTTCGAAATCAGGACGCCGTTGATCGCCTTCTCCAGCTCCTCCCATGAGAAGCTCACGTCCCGGCCCTCGGGCCGGTTGTAGAGGAGGTAGAACCGCCACAGCTCCCCGTCCATCACATCGAGCGCCTCGTCGCAGTACAGCCCCACTCCGCGCGACTTCGAGAACGCGTCGCCCCCGATCCAGTTGAGGTACTCGGTCGCCGCGATCTGATCCGGCAGGTGATACCCCTGGCCGGACGCGATCAGCTGCCCCGGAAAGATCAGCGTGTGGAAGGCGATGTTGTCCTTGGCGAGCGTGTAGACCTGATGGACGTCTTCGCCGAACCAGAAGTCCTTCCAGCCCTCGTCGCCCTCGAACTGCTCGATGACCGCCGACACGTAGCCGAGCGCCGCCTCTCCCCAGACGTAGATGACCTTGCCCTCGGCGCCCGCGAACGGCGCCGGGATGCCCCAGAAGATGTCCCGGGTCATCGCGCGAGGCCTCAGGCCGTCCTCGAGCATCCGCTCGGTATAGAGGAGCACGTTCCCCTGGAACCCCTTCGACTGGACGTACGCACGCAGCGGATCGCTCAGCTTCGCGAGATCGAGGTACCAGTGCCTCGTGTCTCTGAACTCGATCTCCTTCAGGCCACAGAACGAGCAGTGCGGCTCGATGAGGTCCTCCGGTTCGAGCATCGCACCGCAGTTGTCACACTGATTTCCCAAAGCATCTGTCGATCCGCACTTGGGGCACGTCCCCTGAATCAGCCGGTCGGCGAGGAATCGCTCGCAGTGCCGGCAGTACGCCCGCTGTTCCTCCTGCGTGCAGATGAATCCGTTTGCCTCCATCTGCAGGTAGATGTCACGGACGAACGTCTTGTGCGTCGGGCTCTCCGTGGTCGTGTAGTTGTCGAACTCGATATCGAATCCCCGGTTCACCTCGACGATTCGGCGATGATTCTCCTCCGCCAGTTCGGCAGGCGAGATGCCCAGGTGTTCGGCTTCGTACTCAACCCGCGTGCCATGGACATCCGACCCGGAGACGTAGAGAACGTCGTGCCCCCTCATCCGGTAGAAACGCGTGAACACGTCGCCGGAAAGGAGGCAGCCGACCAGGTTCCCCAGGTGAGGAACCCCCGAGGCGTACGGCCACGCACTGCAAACGAGAACTCGTGACTTGTCCATTCCACTCGACCTCCGAAACGCGGGAGAGAAGCTGAGGCGCCTATCTTAGGCCCCGTGAGCCCCCAATGCGAGTCGGCGTCGCGTTGCGCCGTTCCCGGATCCCTGCGACACTCACCTACCATGTCCGCGATGCCCTCAGACGAGCACGACAACGCGCCGATCGTCATCACTGTCAAGGTCTTCGGTGCCCTTCGCGACGAGTTCGGGCACTCTCAGCGCGAGCTCTCTCTCCGGCCATCGGCGACGCTTGCCGACGCCTTCTCCGCGTTGTCGCAGGACCTTCCCGAACTCGTCGCCAAACTGGAACGGGGAATCGCGGACGGGTATCTGAACGTTCTGGTCAACGGCCGGAACGCCCGCTTCCTCAAAGGGCGGGAGACACATCTGCAGACGGGCGACACGGTCGCCTTCCTTCCGCCGGTCGGCGGCGGATAGTCGACCGATTCGGCCTAGAAGTCGATGGCCACCGTCAACTCGAGCAGGAAGCTGTGATACAGCCCGCCCGCGCTCTTCGTGCCGGTGAAGTACGAGAACCCGAGCGACCCGCCCCACATCTCGGTCAGCGAGACATCCAGCATGGCGGCCGCCGATGCGTCGAAATCGCCCTCTCCGTCCGTCAGACCGAAGTCGACGTCCGCATCGAGCCGCAGTGACGCCTTCGGATACGGGTTCTCCGCATCCGTGGATTCCTCCCCGTCCTCCGGCCGCGGCTGCATGCCCTGCTCACGAGCCACTTCGATCGGGTCGCGCTCCTCTTCCGCGACGGAGAGCAAGCTTCCGAGTTGCTCGGTGACGTCCGTCCGATACGAGTCCTCAACCGACACCGTGAGCCGCTTCGAGGATGCGCCGTTCCGCACACGAACCGTCAGCGAGAGATCGTTCGACGCCACATCTCCTGTCCAGTCCAGATGGCCGACAAGACTGTGGTTCGTCGTCGTCGCGCTGCCGCCGCTCTGCTTCTCGGTCACCGAGCGGCTGAGCGAGTAGTTGAGCGACGGACGCCAGATCTCCGACGCACTCGAGCTGGCCGAGAAACTGACCTTCCCGTTCCGTCGAAGCACCGGCCCGCCGATGCCCGACACGTCGCCGCTCAGCGTCAGCCGAAGGGTCACTGCCTCCCACGTACCGCGAAGCGACGATTTCCCGGCAAGCGTCGTCTCCCCATCCTCCCAGTCGACGCTGCCGTCGAAGGTCGGTGTGACCCGCCACCCCTCAACCTCGATCGGGTCGACACCCAAGTCACCATCGGCACCCAACGTCCAATCGAAGCCCTCATCGTCGATGTCCCGTCGTGCATCAGCAGAAGCGCTGAGATCGATGTCTCCGAATCCGAAGTCGCCCGACCAATCGGCATCGAACGCCCATCGTTCGGTTCCGTCCCAGTTTCCGTCGATTCCCCGTAGCGGTCTGCGCCAGTCCGCCACCAACCGGAGGTCGAACGGCAGGTCGACTGCGGCTCGCCCCGCGACGACGTTCTCGGTGTCCACCGTGCCATCGACATGGTCCGTGTCGACCGACCTGCTCCACGTGATCGACAGGTCGAGCGCGTCCGCAAACAGCGATTCGGAGATCTTCGCATCGAACGAGAGCGCGCTCGTTTCCGGCCCGCGTAGGAAGACGTCGTCGTTCCCGGCCGCCTGCCACAGCGTCGCGGAGACGTTCGGACCGAGATCCGCGGAGAAGCTCACTCGGTTCCAGGTGTCTCCGGTCCAGCCGCCTTCGCCGTCCTGCAGGTCGTATTCGTGTGTCAGGACGAGCTTCGCGCCCTCCCACAGATCGATCTCTGCGTCCAGCGACCAGTCTGCCGAGCCGCTCGACGCGCTACTGCCGATCGCCCGGTACCCGTCTTCCACCGCCGAGACGTCGCCGCTCAGCTCGAGGCCGTCCGCTTCGTGCCGGAACGACGCTCGCCCGAAGAATCCGCTCGCCGTGTTCTCGTCCTCCTGCATCGGATCGAAGCGGGTCGCGTCCTGTCCGTCAATCAGGAGATCGACGTTGTCGAAGGTCTCTTCCCCCTCACGCCACAGCATCAGCAGGTAGTCCGCGTCGGCACGGCTTCCAACCCACAGCTCTCCGGCCTCCGACCATCTCAGCGCCGTGATCGCCCACGTTTCGTGCAGCAGGGCGCCGTCGGAGACACGCGTGAGGCCGTCGGCGGTCCCGTAGTAGAGCTCCTGCTCGATCGCGGCGACCGAGAGGACCTCTTCCCCAACCGCCACCCATCCCGCGCCTTGCCCGTCCGCATAGGTTCGTAGCCCGCGATCGGACGCGACGTAGAGAAGACCGTCGACGGCGGTCATGGCTCGAACGTTCATCGAAGCGGATCCCGCGATCTGGGTAAGCGTTCCCGTCGTTGGCTCGTAGCTGTAGACGCCCGCTCCGGTTCCGACGTAGATCCTCTCCTGGACTGCAAGAGCCGTGACGGCCTCGGACGTGAGAAGCTCCCAGGCTGTCGGATCCTCCAACTCGTCGACCGGCACCGTGAACAACCCTTCGTCGGTCCCGATCCAGAGCGACTCCTCCCACAGGAGGACGGCTCGCGCCGCCTCGTCGGTGAACCCGTCGTAGATGCCGTACGTCTCCCAGTTCGCCGCGCGATCGAGCGGCACCTTGCCGGCGAGTTCGACGACCGTCAGGCCGGCACTCGTCCCGAAGACGACCCGATCCTCGTCTGCAGCGATCGCGTAAACCGCACGCCCGGACAGCCCCTCGGACGTGCCGTAGGCACGCCACGTGTCCTCGTGCAAGACGCTGAATCCGGCCAGGTGGCCGACGAACGTGTACTCCTCGGTCGCAGCGACGGCCGTGATCTCATTCGGCGCCGTCGGCCGCTCGTTCTCGCCGGGCGGGAAGACATCGACGCCGTACCCCAAGGCGAAATCGCCCGTCAGATCGTCGAGACTCACCGTCCCGCTCACGCCGCCGACCGTCTGGCGATTCGGTGCCGTTCCGACCCGATCTGCGTCCGTGACCGAATTCGAATCGTCAAACCCTCGCTGCACCGTCGCCGTGATGTCCAGGCTCTCCGTCACCGGCAAGTCGAGCGTAAGGCCGAGGAAGTACCGTGCGTAGTCGGAGGCTCCGCCCAGCCCGCCGCTGTAGCGCTCGTACTCGACCAGAATCACGTCCGGCTCCTCGACTTCGACGAGCAGGATCAGCAGCCCGACTTCGTAGTCGATCTCGTAGTCCTCCTCCGAAAGGGCTTCTCCATTGATCGACACGCGCTCGCTTCCCGGCACCAGTGAGAATCCGAGGGTGTACGTGCCACCTGACATGACGTACGAGAAGCCGACGCGAATCGCCGGTTGCACGCCTTCGAAGAAGCTCTCCGGGAAGTCGATCTCCAGGATCCCGTCGTCGGTGTGCACGGTCGCCTCGTAGACCTCCATCCCCGAGCGATCGATTGAGACGTAGTGCTCGCCGTCCTCGCTGATGTCCACACTGACCGACGACTCCGAGATCCCCGTCCGACCGAGGTCGTAGTATCGACGTCGGATGCCTTCGAGCAGCGGCTCCCGCTGCTCGTCGACGAGCAGGCTCGTCACATCGGCCAACGCCCCGAGGAACGCCTCTTCGTAGGCCGACCCCTCGACAAACGGGTACTCGCGATCGTCGTCGTACTTGTCGTTGTACTCGTCGATCGCATCCTCGATCCGCTCCGCCACGAGCTCCTGCGGCCGATCGGTGAGTAGAAGCACCTGCGCTTCGTCCCCGATCACGACGAACGAGCTCGCCTCGATGTCAGTCTCCGGTTCCTCCGTGAGGATCTCCGCGATGTATTCCATCCCGAACGACGCCAGCACCGTCACCGAGGACGCGCCTCCCGGAATCTCGAGCCGCACGGTGCTGATCTCCTCGACGTAGAGACCCTCCAACGGATACGCGAACAGCCCGTCGATCCCGCGCGTGTACGGCTGCTCGACCCACGGTTGGTCCGGCTCGACCGCCGAGAAGATCGTTTCTCCCTCCGCCGTCGCGCCGACGAACGTCTTCGTCTCCGTGATCCCTTCGAACAGGGCCGCGACGCCGGTCAGTGTCGCGGCGCCCATGAAGTACTCCAAGCGTCCGCCGATCGCCTTGCGCCGCTGCGCGTTGAAGCCAGCGAGTCCCTCGATGGTGAAGTCCCCGAACACGCCGTCCAGCCTCTCCGTGTCGAGATAGACGGCAAGCGACTGAAGGCTGTCCGACTGGCGATCGTCGAAGTGCGCCTCGACCGTCAGGATCGTGAGCGCCTCGGCGCGGAGGTCGACCGCCAACGTCTGGTCGAGCGTGATGCTGCCGGCCGTCACTCCCGCGCTGGCCAGTCCGAGCGCGCTGCCGACCCCGAACTGAATCGTCCAGGTCTTGCGACCGTCGAGTTCAGCGACGAACGAGTCATCTTCCTGTCCGGTCGCAACGCCAGAGAGGCCTAGAAGCGCGATCGTCAGTGCGAGAAGAGCGGCACGCAGCGTGAGGCGAAACTTGGTCGGATGCATGGAATCAGAACCTCAAGGAAAGCGATACGCGATGACTGCCGCCGAGGTCAGTGCGCCCGGCGTACGCCCAATCGATCTGGAGCGTCGTGAATCGGGCCGACAACCCGAACGTCGCTCCCGTTCCGTCGTAGCCCACGCGAGCTCCAATGCCCCCGATCCACGCCTCGACCCCGGCGACGAGCGACGCCGATCCGCCGAACAACCGAAGAAGCTCGACGCTCGTGTTCCAAACGATGTCCTCCGTCGGCTCGAGCTCGAGTGCCGCGCCGACCGTCAAGGACTGTGCGAACGACTCGTCCCCGCCCGTCGCGTACTCGACCGGCGACGACAGCGCGCCTTCGTACAGCAGACTGACCCGCACGCCGCCGGCCTCGACATGGAGCGCAGGGTCGATCGACCATCCGCGGCCCGTCGTCGGGGCGGAGACGCGGAAGAAGCGCCAGCGCGCGCCGAGCGCGACCGGACCGATCGGCATCCCGAGCGAGGCAACGACGCCCTGACTCGCGTAGCGCGTGCTGCCGCCGGCTGTGGAGATCAGCCCGGAATCGAGGAACAGCGCAGAGAATCCAACGTACGGCATGGCCACCGTCACCGTGCCGTAGGCGACGCCGCCGTACAGCTGCACGAACATTGAACTCAGTCCAATGCCTTCCACGTTCGCCAGCCCCGCCGGGTTGTGGAAGACGACCCCTTCATCGCCGGCCAGTGCACCGAACGCTCCACCGAGGCCGAGCGCCCGCGCGGATGTTCCGAGCGCGAACAGCCCGGCAACGTTCTCCGTGGCCGAAGCCGCAACGGTCACAAGGAGAATCACCGCGACGGCGTACGCCGGCCGCGCCATCACACGTTTCATCGCGCGATCACCAGCCTTCCGACCTCGGAGATACCGGCATCGGTCACCAGAACGTACAGGTAGAGCCCCGTCGCCAGCGTCTCTCCACGATCCGATCTGAGATTCCAGCTGTACTCGCCCGCACTCACGCTGACCGCCGTCTCGAACACGAGCGAGCCGGCGACCGTGTAGACCCGAAGCGTCGCGCTTCTCGCCTCTTCCGGAACCTCGAACAAGAAGGTCGCGACCGAGCTCACCGGGTTCGCTTCCAGCGACACCTCAGGAACGTCCGGGGGCTCGGTAGGATCGGTTGGAACGCTCTCCTTCACCGCCGCCACCGTCGAGGCCACGTCGAGCTTCCCCCACCCCCACCGAACGCTCGGGACGGAACCGGTCGCACCGTCGGTCGACGCCTCCTCCGTCAAGACGGCTCGCAGATCGTCGACCGTCAGCGACGGGTCCAGCTCGAATAGAAGAGCGATCGCACCCGAGACGTGCGGTGCCGCCATGCTCGTACCCAGCTCCATCACGTGCTCCCCGTCCGGGTGCGCCAAGTAGTCGAACGTCGCCGCATCCGACGACCCGGCGGCGCAGATCCACGCGCCCGGCGCCGTCACCTCCGGCTTCATTCTTCCATCCCTCGTCGGCCCGCGGCTGGAGAAGCCCGACAGCGCATCGAGCGGATACTCGCCCGAGAAATCTTGGTTGCCGGCCAGCGACGGCCACGTCGCTTTGCTGTTGAACGACCCCACCGTGATGACCTGATCCGCGTTGCCGGGCTCATCGATCGTCGACGTCGAGTCGCCGTCCTCGAACGATCCGGACACCGTCGTCACCCACGCGTCGAACCGCCCCCCACCGCCGCTGTCGGACACGCCAATCGTCCACCGGTCGCCCGATTGCGCGTTCGCGAGGCGGATGAAGACTTCCCGATCCCCGTTGCTCGGATTGACTCCACCGGCCGCGTTGTCAACGTAGACCGTCCCTGCGGACGTCAGCACGTACCCCGTCTCCGTACCGGTCGGTACGACGATCGCCGTCTCCCCCGGAGGCGTCACTGCGATCGTGAACTGCGACGTGCCCGGATACCAGATGCCGATCTCAAGTTCCCAGTCCTCCGGGACGGCGACGAACGATGCCGCGTTCCCGCTCAGCGTCCCCGACGTATGAATCGGCAGATCGCCCTCGTTACCCGCCGACACGACGATCGCACGACCCGGCCGATCGGCCAACTCGTCGAGCCCCTGCTCGAACAGGCTCGTTCCGTCGTGCGGACCCTCGTGCCCGCCGAGACTCAAGTTGACGACGGCCGGGCGGCCGAGCGCGTCCGCTTGGTCGAAGACGTACTCCACCGCCGCTAGGATGTCCGCGGTGAAGAACGTCGTCTTCACGGCGACGATCGTTGCCTTTGGCGCGACGCCGACGAATCCGTACTCGCTCGCCGAACCGTCGCCAGCCGCGATGCTCGCCACATGAGTTCCGTGCCCATCGCGGTCGAGGGTGCGAACCGAGCCCTGGTTCCCGCCGAGCCCCATCGCGATGTCCGACTCGATCTCCGAGCGGGTGTACTCCGCGCCGAGGAGCCCCTTCGTCTGATCGAAGATCCCGTAGATCCGCGATCCTTCCTCGAATCCATCGTCATTTCGATCGACCCGGAAGTCGAGGTGGCCGTAGTCGATGCCCGTATCGACGATCCCGATCACGACGTCTTCGCCGAACACGGCGTCCGATCCAACGTGGACGTCGTCCGCGTGCACCACCGCCAGACTCTGATCGAGCTTCGGCTCCGTCCGCCACGACGGCTCGACGTAGAGCACGTTCGGATCCGCTGCAAGCTCTCTCAGTTCGGCGACTGTCACCGCAAGCGAGATGATGTCGCCCACCGCCCCGAGCTGCGGCACGCCGCCCAGCTCGATCTCCGACACGCCCTCGGCTAACTTCGCCAAGACGCCGATCCGGGTGATGCCGGTCGTCGAAACGACGATCTGGAAGTCGGAAGACACCCCAAGATCCATTGCCCCGAGGCTCTGAGGAATCGCCGCCTCAGATTCGTCTCCTAGGAGCGCGCGAAGCTGCGGGTGAAGGCGCGAAGCGACCTCGGCGGCCGTGCTCGCAACGCAGACGGCCAGAATCACCGATGCGCAAAGCAGGCTTCGTGTGATTGCCTGTCTCATTGGACCCCCTCAAGCTGTCCGTATCATATCCGCGATCCCACGCGGCACAAAGGCATCCTGGCCGTTCCTGCCGTCCCGGGCGACACCCCCGAGCGCAGGCACAGCCTGCCTCTGGACGGACTCGCCCGCGACCGCCCGCTGCCGGTGTCCTTTACAGCCCGCGCAGCACTGTGCTATCATCGCTTCGGCCCGCTCGGTCAGGGTTTCCGCAAGTTTTCCTCAGGGCATACGACGAATGTCGGTGCGCCACGAGCGGCAGCCCAAACACGGAAAGGTCGCACGATGACGGAAGAGAAGACCCAGACCGTCCCGGAGCAAGCAGGCGTCGAGCCGGGCGAGATGCTCCTGCGCTACAAGGACGCCGTCGAGCGGGCGATTCCCCATCTTCCTGTGAAGAATGGTGTCGTCGACATCGATTCGATCTGGGTCGAAACCTCTCTGCCGCTCGGTCTCCTGCGAACACTGCTGCAGCGAAGCGATCTCAAGCTGCCGGAGAACGTCGAGCGTGTGAACCTGAAGTCCCGTGCCCATGGAGGCAGCCGCCGTGGCAAATCCAGACGGCGCTAGCGTCATCCGTTTCGGCACGTCCGGCTTCCGCGGCCGGTGGGACCTCGAGTTCACCGAGCCGGTCGCTCGCGACATCGCACAGGCGATCTGCAACTACCTGTCCGAGATCGAGTCACGGGATGGGAAGATCCTCGTTGTCGGCTACGACAGCCGCGAGAACGCCGACCGCGTTGCGATTTGGTGCGCGGACGTCGCGCTTCAGAACGGATTCGCCGTCCACCTCACCTCCCGTGACACTCCGACGCCCGTCCTCGCCTACTACGCGGGAGACGTCCTCGGCGACGACTGCGCTGGCGTCATCAACTGCACGTCGAGCCACAACCCCGTCGAGTGGCAGGGGATCAAGTTCTCCCTCTCCGACGGTTCGATCTCGCCGCCCCGCGCGACCGACTTCATCTCGCAGCGGGCGACGGCGTACCGCCAGGGAGACCGAGAGTGGGCGCCGCGCGAACTCACCGATGCGGATCGCGGCCGTCTGGCCCAGGTCGATCCGCGGGAAAGCTACTGCCGCTGGATGCTCGACAGCGGAAATGGGAACTGCCGCATCCCGTTCGACGTCGATCGGATTCGCCGGCACTTCGCCGACAAGCTCGTCATCGTCGACGAGATGCACGGAACCGGCAGAGGGTATCTGCGCGGCATGCTCGATGAGATCGGTGTCCCGCACCGGGTGATCCACGGCGAGAAGGATCCGCAGCTCGGCGGCCTCCACGCGGCGAACCCGGAGGAGCCACACATCCAGGGGCTGAAGGACGCCGTCGCCGAGACGGGCGCTGCCGTCGGTCTCGCCCTCGACACCGACGCCGATCGGTATGGCGTCGTCGACGCCGCCGGCGTCTACATCGAGCCGAACTACGTCCTCGCGATGCTTACGCGCTACGTGGGCGTGGAACGCAAGCTAACCGGCCGTGTCGCGACGACCTACGTCACAACCCACATGCTCGATCGCATCGCGGCCGACATCCCGAGCGACGAGTCGTGTCGCCCGACGCCCGGCGCCCGCCCGCCGCACCGTCGCGATCCGAATTACGAGACCGTCCTCGGGCCGGAAGACGGGATGGTCCCGCGTAACGTCTTCAGCGTCTTGACCGGGCTCAAGTACATCATTCAGGTTCCGCAGATGGATCGGGACTACAACCTCCTCGATTCGCCGCCCGCCGACTGGCGATGTCGCCTCCTCATCGGAGGGGAGCAGGCGTCCGGCCTCACAGCGATGGGCCACGTGCCCGACAAGGACGGAATGCTCGCTTGCCTTCTGGTCCTCGACATGGTCGCTCATTTCGGACGGTCCATCTCGGAGATCTGGGAGGAGACGCAAGCGCTCTACGGCCGAACGATCACGGCGCCGATCAACCTTCCGATCCCCGACGAGCAGAAGGCGCCGTTCATCGACTCGTTCCTGGCGACGGCACGAGACGAAGGCACCCTCGCCGATCTCCCGATCCGCTTCGCCGGCGGCATCCCCGGCAAGTACGCCGAACTCCAACTCGAGGACGCCGACGGGTGCCCCGACAACTATCTTCACGTGAGACCTTCCGGCACCGAGCCGCTTGTGCGTGTCTACCTCGAGGCGACTTCACGGGAGACGCTCGACGCGCTCCGCGCGGACGTCGACCTCCGCGTGAAGCGGCTCCGCGCCTAGGCTGCAGCGTGGTCCGGGTTCCCGGAGGCGAGTACGTCGGCTATCATCGCAGCCAATTGCCGAAGGAGAAGACGACATGACGACGCACAACGAGCCCTACGACTTCGCGGCGATCGAAGCCCGTTGGCGCGACTTCTGGCGCGACGAAGGCTTCTTCAAGGTCGACACCGACGCGGCGGAGAACACCTTCTACTACCTCAACATGTTCCCGTACCCGTCGGGCTACCTTCACGTGGGCCACGGTCGCAACTACATCATCGGCGACGTCATCACGCGCGTGAAGAAGATGCGCGGCCTCAACGTCCTCAATCCAATGGGCTGGGACGCGTTCGGACTTCCCGCCGAGAACTCCGCGATCGAGAACAACACCCACCCCCGCGACTACACGATGAGCAACATCGCCACCTCGCGGGAGCAGTTCCGCGCGTGGGGTGTCGTGTTCGACTGGGATCGAGAAGTCACAACCTGCCTGCCCGACTACTACAAGTGGACGCAGTGGCTGTTCCTCAAGCTCTACGAGCACGACCTCGCGTACAAGAAGAAGGCGCGCGTCAACTACTGCCCGACCTGCGACACCGTCCTCGCCAACGAACAGGTTGTCGGCGGAGAGTGCGAACGCTGCGGAACCGTCCCTGAGCCGCGCGATCTCGAGCAGTGGTTCTTCAAGATCACCGACTACGCAGAGCGCCTCCTGGCCGATCTCGACCAGCTCGACGAGTGGCCGGACCACGTCCGGAAGATGCAGGAGAACTGGATCGGGAAGTCGACCGGCGCCGAGGTGACCTTCCGGGCCGAGTCCGGCGAGGAGATCACAGTGTTCACGACGCGGCCCGACACCCTCTGGGGCGCGACGTTCATGGTGCTAGCCCCCGAGCACCCGCTCGTGGAAGCGCTGACGACCGAGGCGCAGAAAGCCGACGTCAACGAGTACCGGCAGATGGCGGCCCGTGAGACCGAGATCGATCGCCTGTCGACCGAGCACGACAAGACCGGCGTCTTCACCGGCGGCTACGCGATCAATCCGGTCAACGGTGAGAGGGTCCCGGTCTGGATTGCCGACTACGTCCTGATGACGTACGGAACCGGCGCGATCATGGCCGTCCCCGCGCACGACGAGCGGGACTTCGCGTTCGCGCTCAAGTACGGCCTCGCGATTCTCCCCGTCATCGATCGCATCGACGGCCTGGCGAAGAGCCTCGTCTTTCCCGACTCCGTCGACGACGGCTTCGAGCGAAAGCTCGAAGCGCTCGCCATCGCGTACGAGCGAGGGCCGGTCGGCGACCGAGGAGCCGGCCTGTTCGTCACGCTCTGCGGTCGAGAGCAGATCGACAAGTTCGTCGAGCTGATGCGCGAGCACATCCTCCCTGGGCAGTGGAACGAGGTCGTCGGGGCGCGGTGGGCGTTCGTCTTCGACGACGGCGTGCTCGAATTCGACGGTGCCGCCGCCGACCGAGAGATCCTCGAGCGCTGCGTGGCGATCTACCCGGAGATCGCTTCGAGCCGGACCGTGATGGAGATGCTCCATCGACTACCCTTCTACCGAGACGTGCTCTTCCACGCGGAGTACGGCGACATGATCCACTCCGGGGAGTTCAGCGGGACGCCCGGAGATCGTGCGCTTGACGACGTCATCGCCTGGCTCGAGAAGGAGAACAAGGGCAAGGGGACGACCAACTACCGCCTCCACGACTGGCTGATCTCCCGCCAACGGTACTGGGGGGCGCCGATCCCGATCGTCTACTGCGACGCGTGCGGGACCGTGCCGGTTCCGGATAGTCAGCTTCCCGTCCACCACCCCGAGGTCGACCGGCTGATGGGGAAAATGGGCCTCTCCGACGTCCCCGGATTCGCCGAGACGACCTGCCCGACCTGTGGTGGGCCGGCGCGCCGCGACACCGACACGATGGACACGTTCGTCGACTCCTCCTGGTACTACTTGCGATTCATCAACCCGAAGGACGACGAGCACGCGTTCGTGACCGACGACGTCAACCGCTGGCTCCCGGTCGACCAGTACGTCGGCGGCGTCGAGCACGCGATCCTGCACCTGCTCTATGCTCGCTTCGTCACGAAGGCCCTCCACGACATGGGCTTCGTCGAGTTCGTTGAGCCGTTCGCGCGCCTGTTCACCCAAGGGATGGTCTGCTATACCGCCAACCGCTGTCCCGAACACGGGTGGCTGTTCCCGCAGGAGGTCTCCGATCCAAGCGCCGGCTGCCCGAAGTGTGGGAAGCCACTCGATTCGTCAGTGATCAAGATGTCGAAGTCGAAGCGGAACGTCGTCGATCCGACCGAGATCATCGACCGCTACGGCGCCGACACCGAACGCGTCTACACCCTATTCATGGGGCCGCCCGATCGGGACATCGAGTGGACCGAGGAGGGAATCCGCGGCGCATTCCGATTCTTGACGCGCGTCTGGAACCTCGTGGTCGATCGCTTGGACGATCTCCCAGCCCCCGGGGCACTGTCCGATTCGAGTCGCCTTGACGAGTCGGGCCTGTCTCTCTGGCGTCGCTACCACCGGACGGTCAAGAAAGTGACGGAGGACTTCGACGAGCGGTTCAGCTTCAACACGGGGATCGCCGCGATCATGGAGCTGACCAACGAGCTCTCGCAGTACGTCGACGGCGAGGCCCTCGACGGCGCGCTCCTGCGCGAGGTGGTCGACGGGCTGGTCCTCCTCCTCTCGCCGGCGGCGCCGTTCCTCGGCGAGGAGCTGTGGCGGCGGACGGGACACGAGAACTCCCCTCTCCAGCAGGATTGGCCGAGCTTCCGGGAGGACGCGCTCGTCGCGGACACCGTCGAGATCCCGGTTCAAATCAACGGAAAGGTGCGCGCGCGCATCACCGTTCCGACCGACCAAGTCGAAGATCAGGAGGCGGTGAAGGCGGCCGCCCTCGCCGATCCGGGCATCGCATCGCGCCTCGAAGGGAAGGAACTCGTCAAGGCGATCGCCATCCCCGGCAAGATGGTCAGTCTGGTCGTCAAGTAGCCATGGCCGAGACCGAGGCGTCTTACCCCGCCGAGCTCTACGTCCGATTCCGTGCAGCTTCGTCAAGGAGCAAGGTCCGCAAACCAGAGGGCGAGCGCCGGCTCGCCGATCGACGCCCTGCAGGGGCGGCCGCTTTCCTGGATAGGGACGGCGTGATCAACGACGACGCGGACTACGTGAATGCCCCGGACGACTTCAAGCTTCTGCCCGGCGCCGCGGGGGCGATCCGTCGGCTGAACGAAGCCGGTCTCCTCGTCGTGGTGATCACGAACCAAGGCGGTGTCGCGCTCGAGTACATCGACATCGACGCGCTCGACGCCATCCACGATCGCATGGACGAGCTCCTCACTTCCGAGGGTGCCCACGTCGACGCCGTCTACGCAGCACTTGCGTACCCGGACGGTACGGTCAAGGCGCTGCGGAAGGCGTCCGTCTTTCGCAAGCCGGCTGCGGGCATGCTCCTGAGAGCAGCCGACGACCTCGGCATCGACCTCGGGCGATCGGTGATGGTCGGCGATACGACGACCGATGTGGCCGCCGGGCAGAGCGCCGGCTGCCGAACGCTTCTCGTCGAGACCGGCTTCGGCGGGCGGGACCGCCGCTCGCCAGCTACGCCCGATGCCATCGTCGCAGATCTCCCCGCCGCCGTCGACTGGATCCTCGAATTCATCGCGTCTTGAACGCTTCCAACCGATCGGCGAGAATGGGCAGCCAACCGGGGCCTTAGCTCAGCTGGGAGAGCGCTTGCATGGCATGCAAGAGGTCAGGGGTTCGAATCCCCTAGGCTCCACCCTGAGGGACTGTTTGTAGAACTAGCTCAGGATCGTTCTGTTCTAGACCTACATGCGAGATTGGAAAGTGGTATCGAATCTCGATGCCGTCATCATCCACATCGACTTGTTCGATGAACGCTGCGAGGAAC
>Ga0272441_10004405_pt1 | contig 25553 bp, 23 predicted proteins | sample SSMProp6N_FD_193582 | JGI IMG/M metagenome (GOLD analysis project Ga0272441, IMG submission 193582) | Marine sediment archaeal communities from Little Sippewissett salt marsh, Falmouth, MA, United States - SSM-Prop-6N | ecosystem: Environmental > Aquatic > Marine > Wetlands > Sediment ...
AAGATTTCTCGATTCTTCTGTATCTTCCGTATATATTGAGATGTATCGTATTATTAAATCACACAAAGAAAACGTTTATTAAGTAGCCTTCTATTAAGGTAAAATGTGGTGGAAAAATAGATGAGACGAATTTTTCTCCTTGTTTTGATGGTTGCTGGAATTGCAGCCATGGCATCTGGCCACACGCTCTACGCTGAATTCCCCCTGGAGATTTCAGCCAATTCTGAGATAGACGTGTGGATAACCTATGGTCACTGTCACGGTGAAAAAAAGACACCCGACTTGTCGGTCGCCCAAGTAGTAACACCTGAAGGTGACATCAATGAGCTTACTTTGGAAGAGTACCAGGACGGTTTGAGGGGCAAAGTTGACATCGGTAAATCAGGATGCTACATTTTGAACATCCAGAAGGAAGCCACCTTCTTCAACCCCAAGTGGTATGGTGTAAGCGGTGATAAAGAGCTTACTTCGAACTATGCCAGAGCCATGATGACTGCTGAATCCGGAGACAGTTACGAATGGACATCTGGCGACGGATTGGAAATTGTCCCCCTTATCGATCCCTACAATTTGGAGGTCGGAGACGAATTCCAAGCAAAAGTGCTCTGGAACGGCGAGCTTATTGATGGGTATTACAACGCCGTGGTGGCGAAAACGCCCAGCGATTTGCTCACCATTCAGCATGCCGAAGAATGTGAGGTAGAAGCCGATTCCGAAGATGGAATGATAAGCTTCGAGCTCACCATGCCAGGTTTATGGGTAGTAACCATATTTGCCAATAGCGTCGAAGAGAGTGGAACTTGGACTGCAACCAGCGATCAGGAGAACGGATATTACAACCAAGGAGACAAGTTGGAGTACGATGCCATCGCACCCACGGCTTATCTGACATTTTGGTGCAGTTGAATGGGAAACGCTTCAGTAGGTTGATCAAATGAAAAAAATAATTGCGTTATTGGTCATAGCGGCGATCTTGAGCACAGGCATGGCCTGTTGCCACAAGATGTATGTGGGACAGCGGGTAAACGTCGATGTATATGCCATATTCGACGATGGGCAGCCTGCTCGAAACACCGACGCGGAAATTTACCGATATAACGAGACCAGTGAACTTTACGAGCTTTACAACCAAACAGTCACCGACTCCAGTGGCATGGTTTCCTTTGCTCTTCCAGGAAAGGGAACTGGTAAATGGAAAATTGAGATTTCCAGCGCCGGTCATAAGGAAGAGACGTATCTCAACATATCAACGGATCGCCCCGACGCAACTAAGACGGGGATCATGGCCGCTGCAATTCTGCCCTTAGCCTTTGTCACCTGGCGAAGACGCAGCAAGAGGTGAGGTTAATAAGTATGAGGTTAATATAATGCACATATCTGACGGAGTATTATCCCTGCCGGTCGTCGTCATCAGCTGGGCGATAACGATGATTTTGTTGGTGATAACGCTCTGGCGGGCCGAAAAAAGTGGTGGCATTGCCGAACAGATTCCAAAGCTGTCGGTAATGACCGGTGCCTTTTTTGTCGCCTCCCTCGTCCACGTGCCCATAGGACCGACCAGCGTTCATCTAATACTAAACGGATTGTTGGGGGTCGTTTTAGGCCTGTTATCATATCCGGCAATGTTCATAGGACTTACTTTACAGGCTCTTTTATTCCAGCATGGTGGCATCACGGTAATTGGTGTGAACACAATGGTAATGGGAATACCTGCGCTAATTTCTTACGCTGTTTTCAAGAAAGGATATAAAATCAAAGTACCATTATCGGTACTAGGTGGCCTATGTGGAGCTCTTGCAATCATATTTTCGGTATTGTTGATGGCCATCGTTTTGATTACCACCGGAGAAGAATTTTTAACCGTTGCAAAGCTTGCGGTAGTAGCGCACATCCCTATAATGGTCGTTGAGGCTATAATCACCGGTTTTGTCGTTGCTTATCTTGCAAAGATCAAACCTGAATTGCTACCTATAAACCTGGGTGATAGAAAATGAAGGAGAAAACGTGTTTTATCTTATTGGTGACTATCTTGCTGATGAGCACTGCACTGATACCTGTGGCGTCGGCCCACAGGGCTTTTGTGGGTGAGGTTGTGGAAGACCAAATGAAGTTAAAGGCCTGGTATGAAGGTGGCGACCCCATGAGCGAGGCTAAAGTTACCGTCTATTCCATCGAGAATGAGGAAGAAAAACCTTATCTCGAAGGGGGACTTACCGATGGTGGTGGATTTTACTCTTTCGAACTAAAGCCTGGAGTTACAGAGTACATGGTGGTAGTGGAGCAGATGGGGCATCGTACGAAGACGAATATCAATCTAGAAGAGGATGTAAATCCACAAGAAAATGCTGAGCTGCCGCTCTATGCCAGAATCGTCGCTGGTCTTGGTTACTTGCTGGGACTTGCTGGTATAGGAATGATTTATTCCGCCCGGAAAATGCAGAAGGGACGTTAAATAACAAATTACAGGGTCGCAGCATAGGGGGAAACAATTCTTGGATTATCCGAGCATCGATAGATATGCGTCACTCGATTCGCCCATTCATCGGTTTGACCCCCGTGCAAAGATCATAACTTTCACGACCCTCATTTTTTCTTTAGTGTTCGTACAGGAAATCGCCGTTTCAATGGTGGCCCTTATTTTCTCGATTTTGGTTCTCATAATCTCAAAGTTGCCCCTCAGATTCGTCTTTAAGCGAGTTTGGGTGGTGATGATATTTGTATTGCCCTTGCTGATCATCATGACATTTACGGTACAGGGCGCCGAAATATTCGACATATTAGGCATCTCGGCAACTTATGAGGGGTTGCGATACGGAAGCTTGGTGGTCGTCAGGGCATTGGCTGCAGTGATATTAGTATTGACCATGTTGGGATCTATGAGGTTTGACGTCACCATCAAGGCGCTATATATGCTGAAGGTTCCAAGCCCATTGGTTCAGATGATCATGTTCACTTATCGTTACATATTCGTGATCATTGATGAATTTGCGAGCATGTGGAGAGCGATGGGTGCCAAAGGGTTTAGTCCCAAAACGAACATGCGCGGTCTTTTAATCCTTGGAAATTTAGTAGGAATGTTGATCGTCAAAAGTTATGAGAGGGCCGAAAGGGTTTACCAGGCCATGATCTCCAAGGGATATACAGGCAATCCAAAGACCAAGACGAACTTTGCCATGAGGGGAAAGGACTATGTTTTGAGCATGTTGCTAATTGGCTTTGCAATCATGATACACTTAAATGCGGCGATGATGTGATGAATGACGCCATTACTATCAAAAATTTGAGCTATAATTATCCTGACGGTACTAAAGCGTTGGAAGATATCAACATTACAATAAAAGAGGGTGAAAAGGCTGCCATAATCGGACAAAACGGGGCTGGTAAAACAACGCTATTTTTGCATCTCAACGGCACTATCAAGAGCCCTCACGACAACGTCTTCGTATTTGGGAAAAGCGTGAGCAAGATGAAGGCCGAGGAGAGGATTAAAAGTGTGGGCATAGTGTTCCAGGAACCAGATGACCAACTATTCATGCCCTCAGTTTTCGATGACGTGGCCTTCGGTCCTCTAAATATGGGCCTTGACGAAGATGAAGTGGAAAATAGGGTAAAATCTGCCTTGTCCACGGTGGGCCTGTCCGGGTTTGAAGAGCGAGTGCCCCACCACATGAGTTACGGCCAAAAGAAAAGAGCTGCTTTGGCAGCAGTGCTGTCCATGGAGCCTCAAATATTGATACTGGACGAGCCTACAGCCAACCTCGACCCCAAGAACAGAGCCCTGCTGATAGAACTGATCAACGATTTGAATCGGGAAAAGAGAATAACAACCATCGTTGCCATGCACGATGTCAATGCCGTATCTCAGCTTGCAGATCGTTTGTATGTGTTAAACAAAAGTATAGTGGCTGAAGGGTCTCCTAGAGACATATTTACGGATTTTAAGCTTTTGAAGGAGAACAACCTGGACGCGCCAGACGTGTTCAAGCTATTCAAGGTGCTCAACTGCTTTGGATTTGACTGCCAGAATCTGCCTTTATCCATAGATCAGGCCGTGGAGGCTTTAACCAGCGTAATGGAAAGCAAGGACGGTCACATTCACCTTCACATTCATGAACACACCCATGGCCAGCTAAAAGATCTAATGCAACAATACAATCACCACAAGTGATTATTATTTGGCTACTTCGCTATTTCGTGTTGGTAGCTTGTATAAACAAATATTTTTATAACTATGTCTGAACACTCCTTTGCTCCCTTAAGGCTGCGTAAAATAAATCCGTAATGAAGTTCTTGTTTTTTAGAAGGACAATGCTTAGGGACAATTTATCATGGCAAAAGAGTCACACATCCGAGACATACCAACCATTAAGAAACCTCTTCAGGATTTGGAAAATCTGAAAACCATAAAAGATACTATGCCACTGTTAAGCCCTTTATTAAAGCAGTTAGGGGTTGATACAGACCAAATCGATAAGGCGTTAGACAAAATTGGGGGGCTTGAGCACTCGGCAGAAGAGATAGCATCTATCCCAGATCGTTTCAATGACCTATTCGCGAAACGTGGTTGGATTATTTATGAGCTTATGGATTATGAGGTCGCTAAAGAAGCCGTCAAAAAAGCTGAAGCTGGTGATATTGACGGTGCTGAAAAAGACCTTGTCAGTTATTATGATCCCGAAAAAGTTCGATGGAATTTACACGTAATGAAACACGTGGAGGCGTTCCGTGCAAGGTGGTCTCTCGCACAAAAGGCACTAATAGATTATCGCGAGGAGCGTTATCATGCTTGCGTTCCGGTTGTTCTTGCTTTGCTTGATGGAATGGTTAATGAATTGCACGAAAGGGGGCGAGGCTTAAAAAAAGGGTTTTTTGCAGAAGGTGCGAATTTAGAAGCTTGGGATTCCATTTCCGCACACAGTAAGGGTCTAGATGTGCTAGCAGATATTTTTCGAAAGGGCCGCAAAAAAACTACCACAGCAACGATAACAGTCCCCTATAGAAACGGAATACTTCACGGCATGGATCTTGGCTATGACAATAAGACAGTTGCAGCCAAGACCTGGGCGGCTCTATTTGCTGCTCGCGACTGGGCCATAAAGGCGGAGAAGGGATTGCTGGATCCTACCCCTCTTGAAAAAGAATCGACATTGGAGGAATTGACCGAGCAAATCCATAAAAATGAAACGGAAAAGGCGCAATTGAATGCATGGAAACCAAGAATCTTAGATCTCAGCCAAGATGTTCCGTCAACAGGTAGTCCGGAGGTATTTGAAAGTGGAACACCTGAACAAAAACTTGCAGAATTTCTTACTTACTGGAAAAAACGCAATTATGGATTCATGGCCAAGTGTGTTTCACCAGATCAAAGTACTAATACCAATAGTATGCCAGCTCGTGTGCGAGAGGTATATGACTCGAAACATCTGAAATCCTTTAAATATATGAAAATCAGTGATAATGCTCCTGCAATAACCGTAATAGATGTGAAGTTGGTTTATGAAGAATATGAGAACGATGTGGAGATATGTGTGCAATTTCGCATGATAAATAAGGACGCAAAAGGCGAAACATCGGTCCACGGAACCCCTGAAAGCAGCTGGGAGATACTAAATTGGGATACCCCACAAACTATACCATCTTATTGAGATCTACCCAATTTCTAGAGGCACCGTCGTAACATATATCGAGGATTTCTCGAAAATGTTCATGCTAATTCGACTACGTTTTACGGCAGGATGCTTCTTCAATCAAGGAAAAATGCGTCATAATTTCGTTCGTTCTAATCTTAATGGATTTGATTACAGGTATGACGACGATGTTTTCCATTTCAACCTCGCCGGTCCGCAAAATGGCATAAATTGCCTCAATCAAAAAGTCAACTTCTTCTTTGCTCACCACCAGTTCGATCTTCGTTTTAGGTAAAAGATCAATTTGCTCGGAACCATCTGTGAACCTGGCCTCTATACCGCCCTGTTTTCCTCTTCCTGCCACTTCATCCACGGTCATGGAAAAGAAACCCTTATCTTCCAGCGCGGATTTAACTTTGTTGAGACCATCTGGCCGAATTACTGCTTCCACCTTCATCAATGCCATCACCTCGGGCATAGTCGATCTAGCTGTAAGGGGTGGTGATTTGTACCGGTATCACATATTTACACACATGTAGAAATAAAAAGAGATTTGATACTTATTCATACAAGTTATGAAGAAAACTTAAACATTATACTTAATGATTTTTTACGAAAACTAGTGCCGATGACTCCAAATTATAGTCGAGAACCAATTAGATGATACTATAGTCATAAATTTGGAATGAAGTGCGCTAAACCGTATCTATATGACTACCGAAGGCCCCATGATGCAGAAGATATTTTTAAAAAAACTGCCATATGTGGACAAGAACGTCATAGTTGGATTTTTTTGATGAAGCATCACCCCAAACAACAGCAAATACCCAGCGTTTCTGGTCATTTGGGACGCAAATTGTGCGCAAGAATACTACAAAATACAAAGCTAATACGTTTGGTTTTTATGCATTAATTGGGATTTATGTTGTTGATTTTGAAAAGAATTCGAAAAAATCTATATGTATATTTATTAAGAAAATAATGTCTAAGAACCCTGAAAAACACATCGTAGTCATTTTGGATAACTTTACATCACATAAAGCAATTGATGTGAGGGAAAAATCCAAAAAATGTGATATTGAGCTGGTTTATCTGCCAGTATACTCACCTCATTTGAATCCAATAGAGTATATTCGAAATAGTATTAAACGAACTACATCCAAGACTTTTATTGAAAGTCATAATCATATGAAGGAGCTGATACGAGTAAATTTCTTGAAGTACGCTTCGCGCATCAGCTTCGCAAAGAGTTGGATTGAATAATTTTTGATAGAAAGTATAAGTCCGAAATTTTAGGTGCTTTACTATATAGTGTTTAACGATACTTTTCGGATTAATCTCGAACTCGCAAGAGTTAGATATTTGGCCTATTCGTATCGTTAAGCACTATTATGGCGAAAAATAATTAGTATCATCTAATTGGTTTTCGACTATAATTAACGATGTTTTATTAGCAAACTCGTGTCAAATTTCCATCGCGACATATCAAAAGTACCGGTATTTTATTTCAAGTTGCTTGCAATGGAGTGCGCTTTTTGACTGAAATGTATATTTAGAGTGTAGCACTTAATATGCATCTATATAATATAATTTCTTAGATTTAATCTTGCGCAACTTTTAAGTTATTCGAGGTAAATTAAGTCATTAGACCCCCTAACTACGGGTGTATGACTCTGATAACAGCAAAAATTAGATATAAATATTGCCACGTTGTTAGTAAATGATGACTGCAAAAAGAAAAGTAACAACTCAAGAAAAATTAAAAGTTCGTTAATCGGGAAGTAATAAGATGAAAGTTTGTGTTACCGCTAGTGGGTCGGGCCTTGATGCCCCCCTAGATCCAAGGTTTGGAAGGTGTGCTTACTTCGTAATCGTAGACCTGGAGACCATGGACGCTGAGTCAATTGCCAACACCAGTGCAAGTTCTTCCAGTGGGGCTGGAATACAGGCTGCACAGACGGTGGCCAATGCAGGTGCCGAGATTCTGATAACTGGAAATTTAGGTCCCAACGCTGCACAATCGTTGGCTGCTGCAGGTGTGAAAACCTTTTTAGATCAGACCGGAAATGTAAGAGATGCTGTAGAGCGTTACAAGCGTGGTGAATTAAAAGAACTCTCTTCGGCATCAGTTCCACCCCATTCAGGAATGGGCAGAGGGGCCGGGGGTGGCAGAGGCGCAGGTCGCGGAAGAGGCGGGCCTCAGTGAAACAAGATTCAAAAAAAGTTGGTGATTATATGAGAGTTTGTGTTCCAACAATGGGTGAAAGTGGGCTTGATGAATTGGTAGGGGCACACTTTGGTCGTGCCGAGACCTTTACCATAGTAGATACCGAGACCAACGAAGTTGAAGTGGTGCCCAACACCAGCGAACATATGGGCGGTACAGGGCTTCCTCCAGAGCTATTGTCTAAGAAAAACGTTCACGTTATGCTGGCAGGAGGAATCGGTCCCAAGGCCATTCAGATGTTCGAGCAATACGGAATCAAGGTATTGGTAGGAGCTACTGGCACGGTTCGGGACGCCGTAAATGACTTGAAAGAAGGATATTTGGAAGGAGCTTCCGACGAAAACGTCTGCAAAGAGCACAAGCACTGAAATTAGCTATGCGGACAACCTTTTTAATTTTATCCTTCAAATTTTGTATTTGCTGTTATAGTGGAGAACCAATTAGATGATACTATAGTGTTTAACGATATCTTTCGGCCAAATCTCTAACTCTTGCGATTTCGAGATTAATCCGAAAGGTATCGTTCAGCACTATAATTACCCTTTTTATTTTACATTTTTAGCGTGTCAGTTCCATATGAACGTTTAAGTTGACAGAAAGATTCATGAACTATTAAATTAGATATCTATGTGGGGAGAGATATTCAAATGAGTTGTAAACGTTACATGATGTCGGTCTCCATACTAATGGCATCATTGATTGGAATGACCAATGGTGGTTGGTTAGATAGCAGTGGACCCGACTACGGTGAATTGCGATCCTACTTTTCAGATCCTATCTTCTATTCGGGAGGACCAAATTCGAAGGTCGATTACAGTCAGTATTATCCCTATTTCGGTTCGGGATTCTTTCAAGACCCGGGATCATCTAGAAAACCCGCCAAAAATACGTTAGTTTTAGGAAAGGTTGCCAGACAGCGGGCCGAAGCGAAGAAAACAACTTCAGGATATGTAGGGATGCAGTTTGATCCCAGCAATTCGGAATTCCGAACAAGGGTTCTAAGCCCTTCAGAAATTCAGGCCCGCCGAGAAAGTTGGGCTAAAGCACTGGAGTTTGCCCAAAAAAACTCGTCACTTCGAATCTACACAGGCGGCGACTGGACTGTGGTTCAAGACGTTGATAAATTGAGTTGAGCGTGAATCGAGCAAGCTATTAGAGAAGGGGAGGCATTAAGTGCTATTAGCAATTAGCACCCCCTAATGTTTGAGATTTGGCATATTCGTATCGTTAAACACTATTCTGTCGAGAACCAATTAGATTCATCTAATTTATTTTCCTAGACTCAAACCATACTTGTACATAATTGCGATGGCATCGGCACACTGTTCTGGAGTCTGGAAGACCGGAATCCCCGCATGTTCCATCTTGATAACCCCCTCCATGGCAAACTCCTTGCCAGCCACACAGGCAAATATGGGCTTTCCCTTGTAGTCTATATCTTTCAGTGGATCAGCGTAGCTTCCCAATATCTCCGCTTGCAGGATCACTATGAAACTTCCCACGTCTTGGCTCTCTACTCCAATCTCTATGGTCCTTTTCACGGTATCTGCATCCATGCTGAAGGTGTAATCAACGGGATTTAGCCCCCCCACGTAATCTGGCAGAAGATCCATGAGCTTTTCCTTCAGCTCAGGTTCCAGCTCGGACAATCTCATTTCGTTATCAATGATGGCATCGGCCGATATTACACCCAGAGATCCTGCATAAGTTATTATGAAGACGCCTTCTTTCTTGGGCAGCGGTTGTTTGGATATGGCCCGAGACAAGTTGAACATGTGTTCGTAATCTTTGGCTCTGATTACTCCTGCTTGTTTGAATACCGCATCATAAACTAGGTCGTTTCCAGCCATGGAGGCTGTATGGGATGCAACAGCCTTGCTTCCAGCCTCGGTTCGACCAGACTTGAGGGCCACAACGGCCTTTTTTTCGGTAATTCTTTTGGCCACATCGACGAACCGTCTTCCAGCCTTGACAGATTCCAGGTACATGCAAATGACTTCTACGTTATCGTCTTTGCTCACTGCCTCTAACATATCAGTCTCGTTGATGTCTAGCTTGTTGCCTATGGTGGCCACTATGCCAAAGTCCATGATGTGGCGAAGCCCCCACAACATGCCTGCGGCGCAAACTCCTGCTTGAGATATCAGCCCGATGTTTCCTTTGCTGAGGGCATCCACGATGCCAATGGACTGGACCATGCTGCAGTGGGTGTTTATTATGCCTGAGCAGTTGGGACCAAGAAGCCTGACCCCGTAACGATCGGTGATGGCTTTCATCTCTTCTTCAATAAGCCTGCCAGCTTCGCCCATCTCAGCAAACCCTGCAGACTCCACTATGACGTATTTCACCCCACACCGACAACATTCTTCAATCACTTCCGGGGTCATGTTGGCTTGCACCAGAATCACAGCAACGTCAATGGGTGCTTTAACGTCACTAATTCTGGGATAGGCTTTGATCCCGGATATTTTTTCGGCTTTGGGGTTGATTGGATATAGTTTTCCTTGGAATTCGTGGCTTATTAAGTTGCAGAACACGTTCCAGCCCAATTTTCCTTTCGTCCCTGATGCTCCAATGACGGCAATGCTTTGGGGATAGAATAGATCGTGAAGGTCCTGCATCTGAACGATTTCTTCAGACGATTCTGGTATTTCTCCAATTACCATTCTGGCGTCCACGACCTTGTAACCATTGGAGTAAAGAAATACGGGGTTCAGATCCATTTCGTATATTTCAGGATGTTCAATCACCATATCTGAAATATTAAGCAATAGGTTTTTCAAAGCAGGAATGTCCGCAGAATGGCCACGATATCCCTTCAACAACGAATATCCCTTGATCTCTTCGATCATGTCCTCGGCGTCTGATTCGAAAATGGGGATTGATCTTAAGGAGATGTCCTTCAAAACTTCAACGAATATCCCTCCCAGACCAAACATCAAAATGGGTCCGAAGGTGGGATCTCTGGTCACACCCACAATGACTTCCAGACCAAGTGGTGCCATCTCCTGCACGACAACTCCCATAATCTCTTTATCTTTAAATGAATCTACTATTTCGCCGTAAGCACGCCTTACTTCGTCGGCGTCTTTTAAATCTAGTTTTACGCCTCCTGCATCGGATTTGTGTATTACTTCAGGGGACAGAACTTTCAGGACTACAGGATACTTTAAGGAGTTGCTAAACTTCACAGCCTCATCCTCGGACCGAGCTAATAGTGCACTGGTGGTGGATACGTTTAGGCTTTCTAGAAGCTCTTTACACTCGTGCTCCATCAGATATGTCCTGTTTTCTTTCTGTGCTTGATCTATTATCTTCCTGAATAATTCCGTCATTTTCTCTCCCTCTAATTTATGATTATAGTGTTTAACGATACTTTTCGGATTAATCTCGAACTCGCAAGAGTTAGAGATTTGGCCTATTCGTATCGTCAAACACTATTCTGGCGAAAATCAATTAGTATCATCTAATTGGTTTTCGACTATAGTATTCCAATTTGAGTTACTTGTTCAAATATCTTCCTTGTGTCTGTTTATCACACCAAAAAGATGGATTATACATATTCAATATTTATTTATATTCGAGGATGACTATAATGAATAATCAAATATTTGTTTCATCGAATTTTGTGACCTATTCGTATCGTTAAGCACTATTCTGGCGAAAAATAATTAGTATCATCTAATTGGTTTTCGACTATAACTCACAGGAACTGGCCACGCGAGACCTCAAGAAATGACTTTGATGATGCTGATTGAGATAAGCTACATATATGTCATTAATTTAATAAAAATAACCCGAACGCTGTGGGTTTAGGTTTTTTTATATCTCAAGTATCACAAATACCAAGTCCCATAAATCGGCCCAATCAGTGACAAAGATCAAGAATACATAATTTAAAATAGTTTAAACGATGAAAGATTCTGTTACTTTGAAGCATCAGGGGGAATATCGTGAAAAAAACCACATATTTGTTGGTCTTGAGCCTTCTCGCCTTTGCCTCGTCCTCAGGCGTGTCGGCACAACTGGACCTCTTTTCTGGATACTGGAAAAACGTAGACTCGAACACTGGCGGGGTTACAACTCTTGAGATCGGCTTGAATGGTATCGATGTCGCGGTCCAAGCCTGGGGCAAGTGCCATCCCACAGATTGCGATTGGGGTGTTGCATACCCGTCTTACGCCTACGGTCCAATCGTGAGCTCAGACCTAATTTCCGAGGCTTTGGCCATCTCCGCGGTCTGGACGACTAGCTTCAGCGAGACGCTGATGATCGTTCAACCTGTCGAAGAGGATCGTCTCCAGGCTGACGTTTACACCAGGTTCACTGACGGTAGCGGGCGGACGGCCTATACGCAAAGGTACATCTTCGAAAGAGGCCAAGATTATCAGGATTATCAGTGTTACCAGGATCTTCCGGACCCACAGCTGGAGCTTGCGGGAACTGAGGATTATACGGTGAGGGGAATTGACTTCACCAGGTACATGATCCCGGTCATTAACTGGGACGTTTATCCGACTGAGCTCTTCGAGGCTGCACCTGACTTGCCGCCCTGCGGCCTGAACAACGAGTCCTCAAGGACATGGGTAGATATCTATGACCAGGACGACGTTCGGATTTATAGCTTCTGCGCTTTGGAAACCTCGGAAAGCTTGTTGGACCTCTGGTTTGCAGTGGAGAAGGGCGGAGTCCCACCTGAATCGGTGTATATAGTTATGACCGATAGGCGATGTGACATATCTTACGTCTCAAACGAGGTCCTGATAAGCTCTGCTTCGAGCATGGCAACGCCGACGACACCTCCTGAAACTCGGCTTGTCCTCCCTGCTAACCTCCGGGCGGTGGTCAACTTCTAGAGAACGAATATGCTATGTTTGGAGAGATCTATCCTGTCGTGATTGGAGACTCCATTGTCCCCTCTTTTTTGGTGCGGAAACTCCCATGATTTGCAGAATTGAAATTATAGTCGAAAACCAATTAGATGATACTAATTGTTTTTCGCCAGAATAGTGTTTAACGATACGAATAGGCCAAATCTCTAACTCTTACGAGTTCGAGATTAATCCGAAAAGTATCGTTAAACACTATAGATGAAACTATAGCGTTAAACACTATATTTCCATTATAAGTGAAGTTGGTCGAATAATGTCGAATTATCATAAGCTAAGCTTTCATAAGCTAAGCGCATCGTGAGGGCAGGCCTCAACACATCTGCCACACTTTATGCAGTCGGGTTGATCTGCCATCTCGTTAACGTCCAGTTACATGGGACACACCTTTTTGCATAGGCCACAATAAATGCATTTTTCTTCGTCAAATTTTAACTGATATTTTCCTCGGCCCAAATACCGCTGTACGGTTCCCATGGGACAGAAGGTACACCAAGCTCTAGGACTTATAAAGGCACCAAAAATGATTGATATTGAAGTGGTCAAGATGCACATGGTAACAAACACCATGCCCACCTTGTCTACTGCACCCTCTGTGTTAGCAATCCGGAGAATCATGAAGCCCATGAGAAATATGAAAACGGATATTCTCAGCCATATGCTCCTGAAAGATGAGGGAATTTTTTTGTTACGGCTGATCTTTCCTATCCAGAAATCGTTAAAGCTCCTTCTTGGACATAAGTTACCACAAAACCAGCGCCCTCTGAAAGGACTGATGATCAAGAGAGTTAAAAAAACCAATGGAACGAAGTATCCCAGCTTTGGGTAATATATGCCTCCAACAGATACGATTATTACCAACAGTCCTAAATAAGGGGTAATTTTGTACATGATATGCCAATTATCTATTTTGGGGCAAAACTAAAAAAATTTTTCGATATTCACTTTGCGTTGTAGCCACTTATATTCAAGAACAAATTATAGTCGGAAACCAATTAGTTTCATCTAATTGGTTCTCGACTATAACCCCTTGATTTTGGCCTGCGCTTTATAAATGCTATATAAAGCAGATTGGTTTTTGGCAGGTTTTTAGGAATCCTCGAGTGCTTAATTATATTCAATTTTCAGCCCTACACCAACTTCTTGGACATTGACAAAATTTGATAGTGCGATCTTAGATTTTAGATCTGTGCAATGGCAGGCATGAACTTTCTTAGGTTTTATTTTTTTGAGATATTTTAAGGTGCCTTTCATTTGCCGTTCTGAAGGTTCAAGTAGGTGTAGTCCTCCCACAATATCGATCACTCTTTCGTCTTTACAGATTGTTTTGGCCTGCTTTACGATGTTGCAAATTCCGGCATGGGAACAACCAGTAATTATCACCAGACCTTCTGGAGATTTGTAGGCGAGGGCAGAATCGTCCATTAAAAAATCATCTTTTTCATGTCCATTACGAACCACTTTGCCGATGGGCACTTGCCCCTCAAAATCGTTATTCCGTTCAATTTTGCCCAGATAAACCAATCTATCAGTTAACCAAACTGGTTTCTCGTTTAATTTAAGGGGAAAATGTTCAGATAACTTTTTTTCAGAGATTGCAGATCCAATATCACCCAGTATTTCGATTCGTTTGGTCAAAAACACTTCTGGATGGGCTATTATAGTGGGCGTTTTATGAGTCCTCCCCTCTATTGTGGCCTCCATATAAAGTCTAATTAGTGGATCCAAGCCCCAAGTATGATCCAAATGGCCATGAGATAGGACCACGAAATCTAATTTTAATAGATCAATGCCCATTTTTTGTGCATTTCTAATGAACATTTCGGAATATCCAACGTCGAACAAAATTTTGTAATTCCCTTCTTCGATTAGGTAAGACGCTCCTGGTTCTCCACAAAAATATCGATCTATTAGAGTATTATTGTCTACTAAAACGGTCAATTTCACTTGTCATCCTCCTTAAGTCAGCAACTCTAAAGGAGTAATCGATTAAAAATATTCTGAGAAGAAATGCTGAAAATAAAGAAAAATGAACCGCGTAACATTCGGGGAGTTTAGGTTTACTGTTCGAATTTGGGTAAATGCCCATCTAACCTGAGCCGCCAACGGTGGCTTTTTCGATCAACATATGTGGAGATCCGTCACCAACCGGAACCCATTGGCCTGCCTTCCCACATCTACCGCTGTTGAACTTCAAATCGTTGCCCAATGCCTTAACTTTTTCCAGAGTTTCCAGGGTATGGCCAGAAAGCGATACGTCTCGTAACAGCTTTGTAATCTCGCCTTTCTCCACCAAATAACCGCGTTTGGCATTGAATTGGAATACGCCTTCTGCAGGACTTACCTGACCGCCTCGGCTGCCCATCAGATAGAAGCCATCGCCCAATTCTTCCAGGATCTCCTCGAACTTCCAATCACCAGGTGCTACATAGGTGTTGCTCATCCTCACAACGGGGCGATCGTGTCCTTGGGCGCGGGCGTTGCGAGAAACCCCGCCTAGTCGGGCTGCAGTCTCACGAGTGTGGAGATAAGATTTAAGAACGCCCTCTTCCACCAGAACCGTTTCACCGTTGGCGCTTCCTTCGTCATCGAAGGGATAGTATCCGTAATTGGGCAAGCTGGAATCGTCTTTTACCGTCACCAGATCTGAACCAATTTTTTGATCGATTTTGCCTTCCAAAACGGATCCTCCTTCCAGGACTATGTCCGCTTCGGTGGCATGACCCACTGCTTCATGGACGAAGACTCCTCCCAGCTCTTGGTCTACTATAACTGGAAAGCTTCCTCCCTTGGGAATCTGAGCATCCAGAAGAGCCACTGCAGTTTCTCCTGCATTTTTGGCCAAATCGACAGCGTTTACTTCATCAAAAAGTTCTAGACCACAAACACCAGCTTTGCTTTCGGTACTCGCTTGGTATATTTCGCCTCTCTTGGCCACGGCGGTGACGAAAAAGCCCACTCGAGTCTGGTTGTATTCCAGACTACGCCCATCTGAGCTGGAATACTTAATAGAGGATATGAACTCGTTATAAACGGCTTGGGTGCTGGACACGCCTTCGATCTTTGCACCCTTTTCGATCTCTTCGAGAAGCTTCACCTTTTCCTCTAAGGACAAATCTCGGGGGTTTTTTTTAACTTGTGAGCAAACAGTACGTCCTGGATCTGATTGAACCAGCTCCAGAACTTCTCCTCGGTCAATCTTTCGAGCAATATTCTTGGCGGATCTAAGTTTACCCTCTAGATTTTCCAAGTTTTCAGTTTGAACGAAACCCCAGGCACCACCGCACAGTGATCTAATGGCAGCTCCCTGGATGTAGCTTTCTGAAATCTCATCCAGTTCACCATTATCAAGCACCAATCGTGTGTTGCTACCTGTAACTATCCTTACGTCGTGAAACTCGGACATCATAAGCCCCCACTGGGTGAAGATATGGGGTCTGGCAAGTTGATTGTCATGGTTTTTTCCGTAGCAAAGCGCTTCAGCTTCTCCAAGAATTTCGTCCTCTGACCAGTTAGGCTGTACTCGAAGACTTCGCTGATGGTGGAGACGGGTATTATCTTGATTTTATCCTTGAAAGCATCGTCTATCAACACATCTCCTTCGTTGGACTTTGGTATCAGAACTGTGGTGATACCAGACAGCACTGCAGCTTCCACTTTTTGGGTCACTCCACCAACAGGCAAGACATCGCCCCTAACGGATAAAGATCCAGTCATGGCCACATCTTGTTTGACAGGTATGCCTTCTAATGCCGATATTACAGCCGTAGCGATGGATATGGAGGCGCTGTCGCCTTCTACTCCCTCGTAGGTACCTATGAACTGGATGTGAATGTCCTTGTTGGTTATATCTTCTCCCAAGAACTTCTTAATTAGGGCTGATACGTTTTGAACCGCTTCTTTGGCAATCTCTTGCAGCTTGCCGGTGGCGATCACTCTACCTTCTTCTTTAGATTGAGCTGATGTGACCTCGGCCATTATGGGAAGCACAATGCCCGAATCAGCCATTACAGCTAAGCCGTTTACCCTACCGATCTCAGCACCAGCTTTCTTGAACATGTTATAATCTTTTCGTCGTTCTAAGTACTGGTCTGTGATCTGCTGTTCTACGCTGCGGGCCATCTTTTTGGCTTCGATTACGTGCTTAGCTTCGGTTAATTTAGCGTCTTTAGATCGAGCTACGTCTCCAGCGACCCTTATCAAACCGCCCAGATCTCTCAGCATGAGGGTTAATTGGCCTTTTCGACCGGACCTTCTCTTAGCTTCTCTTATTATCTCGGCTACAGCATCCTTGGTGAAGTGAGGAATTTTACCATCTCTTACCACTTCTTGGGCCACGAAATTGATCAGTTTATTTCTGTTTTCTACTGTATCTTCCATGGAGTCTCGCATGTAGATTTCGTAGCCGTAACCTTTAATTCGAGATCGTAAGGCTGGGTGCATTCCTGCAACAGCATCTAGGTTGCCAGCAGCGATCATGATGAAGTCGCAAGGTACGGGTTCTGTTCTGACTAGAGCGCCTGAACTGCGTTCGCTCTGTCCAGTAATGGGATACTCACCCTCCTGCAAGGCAGTCAACAAGCTCTGCTGAGATTCGGGTCTCAGGGTGTTGACCTCATCGATGAAGAGGATTCCCTTGTTAGCCTTGTGAATGGCACCACATTCAACTCTATCGTGACTGGGGGTCTCCAGGCCGCCAGACTGGAACGGGTCGTGTCTGACGTCGCCCAACAGGGCACCAGCGTGGGCACCTGTAGCGTCCACATAGGGTGCTTTAATAAGTTTATGATTGTCCACCAACAGCTTGGGAACCATGGCGTCGTCTTTTGGAATCAGATAACGCATGGACAGGAAGATCAAAGCAGCGGCAATGATTCCGAACAAAAGCTGTCCGGTGTAATAAGCGTAAACTAACAGACCCATCATGATCAACATGAAAAACATGTTGCGAGTTTGAGTCTTCTTTCGAGCCTCCATTTTATGGGCATCTACGATCTGTTTACCTTTTTTGGCAGGAACTATTCTAATCTTAGGGTTGTTGTTGTCATCGTTATTGTTGTAGACCAGAACGTCTTGTAGTTCTTCCACAGGGAGCAGCTCGCTCATGGCCCTTCCCAACATAGATTTTCCTGTGCCGGGGGAACCTATAAGCATCACATGACGGCGTTGATGTGCTGCCTTTTTTATTACATCAACTGCTTCATCTTGGCCAATCACCTGATCGATGAGGCTTTCTGACACCTCGATCTGGCTGCTATCTTCGAATTCTATGTTGCCCAAAAAATCCGTTGACCTGTCTGTATCCAAAGTATCTGCCCTCTTTGTTTGAGTAGATGTTTCTAACCTATATATTTGGTGCTGCGAGATCACGGTATTGTCACACCTCGAACTCTTTCATCGCTTTCAAGTAGCTTTCCATCTCCTTTGATGTGTAAGTTGGCTTAACCTTGCGGAGAGCTTCTTGGAAATGACACCAACCCACCACGATTCTGTCCAAAATTAGCTCTTGTGATTTCATTCCTGGCTTTATATATTCTCTTAGCGCATACATCCCCGCCTCTCGGCACAACGTCTCGATGTCCGCCCCGGTGTGTTTCTCCGTAATCTGAGCCAGCTTGGATATAGAGACGTCGTCTCCTAAAGGCATATGCAAAAGGTTAATCTTGAATATTTCTTCTCTGGCCACGTCATTTGGTAAGGGGATGTACACCAGCCGATCGAACCTTCCAGGACGAAGCAGAGAGGGATCTACCAAATCGGGTCTGTTAGTGGCCGCTAAAACTACCACGTCGCCCAATTCCACTATTCCGTCCAATTCGGTTAAAAATTGGCTTACGACCCTTTCAGTAGCATAAGTTTCTCCCCCCCTTCCCCTGATGGGAACGATGGAATCTATCTCGTCGAAGAATATCAGGGCGGGTGCTGCCATTTTTGCCTTCCTGAAAACCTCTCTAACTGCTCTTTCGGATTCGCCCACCCATTTGCTCAACAGCTCTGGTCCTTTTATGGATATGAAATTGACCTGGCTTTCTGTGGCCACGGCTTTGGCCAACAAGGTTTTGCCGGTTCCTGGTAGTCCGTAGAGTAATATTCCCTTAGGTGGCCTGATGCCCAAGAAAGAAAAAGCATCCGGATACCGGAGTGGCCACTCCACAGCTTCGATGACTTCCTGCTTTACCGAATCTAGTCCGCCCACTTGGTCCCAGTGCACCTCGGCTACTTCTACGAAAACTTCACGCATGGCACTGGGATCTATCTTCTTCATCGCAGACCGAAAGTCGTCTTTGGTAACCTTTAGATTGTCTAAGATATGCGGAGGAATCTCTGTTTCAGAGTCCAAGTCGGGTATGAGTCGGCTTAACGTTTGCATGGCTGCTTCTTTGCAGAGGGATGCCAAATCAGCCCCCACAAAGCCATGGGTATTTTCAGCGATTTCTGTTAGATTCACAGAATCGTCCAGAGGCATGCCTCTTGTGTGAACGTAAAGAACCTCTAAACGGCCGATTTTGTCGGGGATTCCAATCTCCATCTCTCTGTCAAAACGTCCCCCGCGTCTGATTGCTGGATCGAGGGCGTTTGGTCGATTGGTGGCTGCTATAACTACCACTTCACCTCTCGAAGCCAACCCGTCCATCAAAGATAGCAGTTGGGATACCACCCTCAGCTCCAAATCGCCTATTATATCTTCTCTTTTGGGTGCGATGGAATCGATTTCGTCGATGAATATTATCGAGGGTCCTTCTCTTTCCGCTTCCTCGAAGATTTCTCTCAGTCTCTTCTCGCTTTCTCCATAGAATTTTGAGGTGATTTCCGGGCCGCTTATGCTCACGAAATTGGCCTCAATTTCGCTGGCCACCGCCCTGGCAATGAGCGTCTTTCCAGTCCCAGGAGGGCCATAAAGAAGGAGACCTCGTGGGGGATCTATCCCCAATTTTCGGAATAGCTCTGGAAATCGAAGGGGAAGTTCGATCATCTCTCTGATCGTTTTTATCTCATCGGAAAGGCCACCAATGTCTTCGTAAGATACTTCCCTGACTTTTAAATCCCCAATAGGTTCTTTTAGGACCTTTATGCTGGAATCTGGAGTTACAACTACAGGTCCTTTGGGTGTGGTGCTGGCTACAACGAAACCAAGAGAGCTGCTGATGGTCTCCACCCTCAGATGTTCGCCTATGACGATGGGCCTTCCAACTAAAATTCGCAATAGATATTGAGAGCTACTGGCAAGTCTCATCTGTGTTGTGGGTGCTACTACGACTCTTTTAGCTGGTTTAACCTCGGTTTTTCGAACTAACACTTTATCATCTATGCCTACTCCAAGGTTTCCTCTCAGGCTACCATCGATCCTGATGGTGTCTATGCCATCTCTGGATGATCCCGACCAAGCCACGGCACAAATGCTTTTCTTGCCTTGAATCTCTACTACATCGCCACCTTCAACACCCATATTTTGCATAACTTCTTGGCGAAACCGGGCAATGCCTTGGTCGACATCCCTATGATAGGCTTCTGTCACCTTGAGCATGATTGGTTGATTCATAACAAACGATCCAGACATTGAATTTAAATTTAAAAATGCTGCTTTATATTGTCCATTCACCATCTTTTTCGTGCACATTTCCTCTGACAGCAAGTCTTCTAAGCCCATCTTCTACTACTGCTTCAGGCATCCTAAGCCTGTTGGCTAGGATTTCAGTGCTCGATCTGCCTGATACCAACGCGGCAATAAGCTCTGCTTCCAATTGATTTTCGGCACGCTCTTCGATCAGGACCGCTGCCAAATGTTGGATTTCCATCTTCTTTGACTCCATGTCTTGCAGAAGATGTTTCATTTGAACTTGTTTCTCCTCCAAATTGCTGAGCTTTAAACGAAGTTCTTCTAACAGCTTTGGCCCATTGTCAGAATCGCATTTGCTGTTGAAATCGTCATTGTTGCTTATGCCATTTTGGAGGGGTGCGTCGTTACTTAATTGTTGTACCTTGTTGTTTGTAGGATAGTCGTTATTGGATGATGATTCTGCGCTTTTTTGCACAACACAATTGACCCGGTAAGTTCTGACACCGTAAGTATGTGGAGATACAGCCACTTCTAAAATCACATTTTTTGCGATTCTGAAGTACTTTCTACGCCTATTGTCCTGGTAACACTCGACTAGACCTGCTCTTTCCAACATATCCAAGTGATTTATCACTGCCTTTGGTCCTACGTCCAAACGCTTTACCATCTCGTTGAAATAGAACGGCCTGAATGAGAGAAGCTGCAATATTCGCCTGCGATTCTCATTTCCCAGTATATCGAGCATTTCAATGGGGTCCAAGGTACCACTCTTAAGTAAATTTAGGTTAGTAACGTTTGGTGAATATATAAAGTTTTCGTCCAATGAGCAAAATAACCTTATGCAGAGCACTTTATTCAGAATAAATCCTATTCAGTAAAATTAATCTATATAAAAAATGGTATGAAGTACTACAGCATGTTTAATATTTATAAAATATGGAATCGGAATGATTAGTATACCTCTTCCATGTCCTCTATGTAAGCAAAAGCATCATCTAACTGTTTTCTGGCCCTTGTCTTGCGGTTTCGCTCTTCTTGAATGGCTTGTGCTGCCTGAGCGTAGAGCATTTCTAGTTCAGGAACCTTTTCCAGGGTGAAAACAGACAACACTTTGGGATACCCTTTCTTTACCACGATTCCTTTGAAAACCTGTCCTATGTTGGTGGAGAGTTTTTCTATGGACTTTGTGATCTCGTCCACCTCTAATCGCTCTTTAGATCCCTGGATTATTACCATGGCCCTAGCTGCCTCATCATAAACTTTTGCTGGATAAAGAAGGCCACTGGGCTTCATACTGTTTTCGATGGCTGAGGTCAAAGAAGGAGTTTTCCGATCGGCTTGGTAAAATCCCATGGTCCCCATTCCCAGCCCCCCGTTCATTACGGTCTTGAAATCACCCAAATCAGTAACGGACAGCATTTCACTATCCAGCGATTCTATTAAGAACAAGGTGCGTTGAGCAACCATATTATTAATTCTATCATAGGCAGTAGAAATGTCGCCGCTCAGCCTTTTGAGGTACTGGTTGTCTACCAGTAAGACGCCATCAGTGCTCAATTCCATAATGTCACGCATGCTGAATGCGGCATTTTGTAGATATATCGACCCCTCTTCTCTGAAGGGCAAAACCACAATGGAAATTACAGATATGTTTTTGTACTGTTCCTTTAGCTCGTGGATTATCAGAGGAGAGAAGGATGAGCCTGTTCCTCCGGATGCAGAGTTGATCACAAAAGCAATGTCGAAATCCCCTCTTTTGTCGATCTCCTCCATTATCATGTCCCGATTGTCCCAAAATCCCTGTTTGCCCATATTTCGGTTGGCGCCAACGCCATGAAGATTTGGGACATGAAGTCGATCATCAGCTGCAGTGAAACTCAGCTCTTTTAGATCGTTCACCGCAGTATTTATGGCCAAGGTCTCGACCCTGCTGGGGAATTTCTGCCTTGAATAGTATTTGGATAGCTTAGAGGACCCACCAAATGATTGTCTGTTGATGGCATCCATTATTCGGTTCCCACATTGACCGATTCCTAGCATTAATACGTTCAACATATATCTCAAATCCAGGCTTATTCTAGACTTATGATTCGAATCATTTCAGTCTTCTCGACCCTTGGGCCATATATCGTATTCTCAGTATCATTTCGTTAAATCTTCCGTGGTCTTTCAAGTTTCTGCGTTAAATAAGCGTTTTGTTGTAGACCATTTATCAGAGCATTACCGTCTTGTTCCATATTATATTTTATTATTTTTGCTTCATCAGATGGTCTCTACAACGGAATTCTTTTGAACGGCATCCACTCCAACGACCAATTTAATACCCTTCCCAATAAAACTTGTGGTGAATAAGCATATTTTTGTTATTCACCCGCTTTATCTAGCCAAAATGGGAACTGCTGGATATAGATATGCTACCATCGCTACTGGTTATTCGTGTCGTGCCAGTTCCGCCGCTGGATATTGAAATACCGGTGCGCCCAGTAGTGCTACTGCCCCAATAGGGTCCTGATCCCCAAGGGTAGGGGTTCCAACGCTGGTAAACGTCAAACCAAATTTGGTTGCTGTTGTACCATCCACTGTAAGTTTGAACGCTGTACATCACGTCATGTCTTCCCACAGAATCTGCGTAGAACCACATTTGGTATCTTCGCCCTCTCTGAACATATCCTGGGTAATACCTCTGTACATGACCTGAAGGGTACTTTTCGTAGATTACCAGTTGCCCGCTTACTGCTGGAACTATCTCTTCTCTGGCCCAGCCATCGAGTGGTAAATTGATATTGTACCTACGGTTCCCGTAAGCATCGATGATCCATAACGCGTTGGGACTTATGCTTTGTTGTTGTGCAGAGAAGCTGAATGCAGTACTTTGAGCCTCTGTGCTAAAAAGCAAATCCGCATTTGGTTCGCGGGATGACGAAAGGAATGTGGGCTCTGGTGGGACTTCTGATGTATACCCCAAATCCTGTAACGCTTCGGCGTTGTAAGGCCTATCTGTGGTATAGAACGCCGAATCACCTTCGTCGTATGTGGGCGTTGGATATTGATCAAATCCTGGTTGTGGATCATAGGGACCCGGATCAAATGGTATATCGTAGGGATCGAATCCATATGTTTCACCGTAATAACCAGAATCGAAAGGATCATGGGGGTTTTGCTCGAAGGGATCGTAATAAGGATCTCCATCAAACTCTCCCATGGTACAAGAGACACATAGCAACCCAATAGCTAAGAGGGCTATTATGAATTTGTTCGTGATCATATTGAGTTTCCTCCTATTAAACATCGACTTAATACAGAAACATGTGTCTTAATGGATATGAATCTTTTTCATATGTATGTTTCAGCTAACCTTAATGTTAAAACGTCCATTGTTGCGGTTTTTCGCCTTTTACATTGGTCGAGCTTCAATTGCGTCCTTTTCTAAATCCAATCTCTAAGCTCCATGGCCTCGATCACCCTTGCCACAGCCACTATGTATGCAGCCTGGCGCATGTTCACATCATAATTTTCGGAAGCATCAAAGACGGTCTTGTAAGCAGAGGTCATCATTTTGTCCAGGCGCTTGTAAACGTCGTCTTTATCCCAATGATACATGTAAGAGTTCTGAACCATTTCGAAGTAAGATACTATTACTCCACCACCGTTGCATAAGATGTCTGGTATGACGTGAATTTTCTTGTTTTGTAGGATTTCATCGGCATCAGTTGTAAGAGGACCATTTGCCATCTCGGCCACAATTTTTGCTTTGATTTGAGGAGCATTATACTGATTGATTACGTTTTCCAGAGCCGCAGGAATTAATATATCGACTTTCAATTCTAAAAGTTCCTGATTGGATATGGTTTTAGAGTTGGGATACCCTACAACAGAGCTGTTGTTCAGCTTGTGGGCCAAAACCTTCTCTGGATCGAGCCCCTCTTCATTCCATATTCCGCCTTTGCTATCGCTTATTGCAATCACTCTACAGTTGAAAAGCTCCTTTGCCAAATAAGCGGCGTGATAACCTACATTTCCATAACCTTGTACGGCAACCGTTGAGTTTTTCAGGTCTAAGTTGATCTCTTTAGCAGTTTCACGGATTGCATACCATCCCCCTCTTGCAGTAGCATCTTTCCTACCTGCTGATCCGAAGAGGCAAAGGGGTTTTCCGGTAATCACACCGAACTCGTTTTTAGACGATATCTTGGAGTACTCGTCCATCATCCAGGCCATGATTCTAGGATTGGTGTAAACGTCAGGCGCAGGAATGTCTCTATCAGGGCCGATCAACCTGTATATGGCTTTGATGTAGGCCCGACTCAGAAGTTTAAGCTCGTTTTCTGATAGCTCTTTGGGGTTACATACCACTCCGCCTTTGGCCCCTCTCAAAGGTAAATTGTGTAGTGCGCATTTCCAGGTCATCAGGGCAGCCAGTGCTCTGATGGATTCCAAAGTCTCGTCTGGATGGAACCTTATGCCGCCCTTGGTGGGCCCCCGTGAATCGTTGTACTGAACCCTGAAACCATCAAAGACTTCCATGGAACCATTGTCCATGCGTATGGGCAAGGGGACATGTAATTCACGCATGGGCGACTTGAGAATCTTGTGAATCTGCGGTTTTAGTTCCATATCTCCGGCGCAAGTGTGGATCTGTTTTTGCACTATGTCCAGCAGGTTTTGATGTGGCATGCTGTGATGACCTCCCTATCTACAATTGGAATTTTGTTATATATACAATTTTAGGATGATTTTCTAAAAATTTGTTTATTTTTGGTGGGGGGTGTGTTATTGTATGTGCTGAAGATTATAGTCGAGAACCAATTAGATGATACTAATTGTTTTTCGCCAGAATCGTGCTTAACGATACGAATAGGCCAAATCTCTAACTCTTGTGAGTTCGAGATTATAGTCTAGAACCAATTAGATTAAACTAATTGGTTCTCGTCAGAACAGTGCTTAACGATACGAATAGGCCACATCTCTAACTCTTGCGAGTTCGAGATTTGTCCGAAAAGTATCGTTAAACACTATAATCAAGATCGTTTGTTTGATGCAGGCTAATTACAGTGTTAGTGCAAATCATGTTCATATAATATGTTTGTCATTAAAAATGATAAAATTTGGAGGTCGACCCTCGGAGCGTAGGTCCGATTTGAGAGCGGCGTATTTATAAAATATTCATCTCTTCTATGAAGGCGGGTCGCCTGGGATACTTCGCTTTAAGCGCCCTTATTAGCTCTTCGAACTCGGCCCCAAAGCCCTCGATC
>Ga0272441_10004406_pt1 | contig 25553 bp, 30 predicted proteins | sample SSMProp6N_FD_193582 | JGI IMG/M metagenome (GOLD analysis project Ga0272441, IMG submission 193582) | Marine sediment archaeal communities from Little Sippewissett salt marsh, Falmouth, MA, United States - SSM-Prop-6N | ecosystem: Environmental > Aquatic > Marine > Wetlands > Sediment ...
AGACCGACGAGTGGTATGTCCACACGAACGCCACCGCGGGTGACAGCTGGAACGGCACACTGGGTGCCTACGGGAACTTCACCCTCACCGTGAACGCCACGGATGAGCACGGGAACTGGCAGACGGGAACCGTGAACATCAGTGTCCACATGAACGGGGACGCCGCCCCGGATCACAGCCTGGGGGCCATGGACTTCGCCTACATATCCAGTGAGATATACTACGGGACAGCCGCGATAGATCTCAACGTGGCCGATGTCAACTGCAACGGTCGCATAGACTCCCTCGACATATCATACATATACTCCCATATTGCCAGTGACACTCCTCTCTATTGATTGGAATTTTTTCCAGGCAACCTTTATATATCACCATGCCCATCATAATTCTATAACCTTATAGGATTGATGCCATGAAAAAACATAGTAGACACGGTTTTTTGTATATAATTATTGCTTTATTGTCGCTCTCGTTCTTCTCTGTTTATTCTGTTGCTAGCGGGGACACGGAACTTATGGTGGGTGACTATTCATGCGAACCTGATTCGACAGTAGTGGTATATGTCAATGCGACTAATGTGACAGGCACCGGATTAGATTCTGTGGGTGGGGCGAATATAAACCTATCATTCGATCCATCTGTTGTCCATCTTGATTCTTTGACGAAGGGGGATTTTTATGCTATCAATGCGATTATAGACAACACGGCGGGGTATGTGTATCTGATGCCTTATATGCAGATGAGCCCTGTCGGGATTAACGGGAATTTCTCTTGTGCAGCTATCACTTTTTCCGCTGTCGGTGATCCTCTTGAGACCTCGTATCTGAATATTACCTTCTATCAGCTGCAGGAATGGGACCTGGGTTATAAATCAGCATCCCTAAATAATGGGACCATAACCATAAACGGGTCAGCCCCGCCCCAGATATCTGGCATAGATACAGTCCCTGGCTACCAGACGAAAGGGGGATATGTCAACATCACCTGCACTGTCACTGATTCCGACAGCGATGTCGATACCGTGAAGGTCAATATCACCTATCCGAACAACAGCACAAGCATCAACTATACCATGTCGCCAGGATCAGGGGACACATTCTTCCATAACTCTACCTATCCTTCCGGGGGGCAGCACACATTTGTCATCTGGGCGAATGACACGGACGGGAATAATGCGACATCCTCCCCGTCGCAATTCCTCATCAGCTCGGTTGAAACTTATGATATAACTGTCTCGGGCACAACAATCATACTGTCTGATTCAAACAGCACGGGCCTTGTTGTCATAGATTTCGAGGATATCATCAACGACGCCGATATAACGGGTGCGATGGCGTGGAACCGTTCATCTGATGTTTTCCTGTTCAATTATTCCATAGAAGTGAGGGATAATGTCACCTTGAAAATAGGGGCGGGGTATGGCTCCAGGTGGATGCAGATGGGTTCGGCCGACGGGAACATCTCCCATATAGGGTGTGATAACGGGACACTATCGGTTGATGACGCCATAATCACGGGATGGAACGAGACATTGAGCCAGAACAATACTGATCAGGGCAACCCGCGTCCCTATATCTATATACACGGGGTGAACTCCTCCTATGACATCCAGAACTCGACTCTTGCCTATCTCGGATACAACATGTCCTGCAGATACGGCCTTTATCTATCCGGCATGGACGCCTCAGATATGCACATCTCATCTGATTATCTCCAGTACATGTATGCGGGCCCCTATTTCAATGATTCAAGCAACCCGTCCATTGGCAATTGCACCATCAGTTTCTGCAACATGTCGGGGATATCTGTAATTGATTCGCCAGGCTGCATTGTTTCATCCCCTGTTTCCATACTGAATGTGTCATCATCCTACCGGACATACGGCCTCATCGCCTCTGATTCAGACAACCTTTCCGTCACAGGCCTGTCGATTTCAAATATAACATCCTCCGGGGATGCGGGAACCGGTATCTACATATACTCGTCCGATAACGCGTCATTTTCCACCGTTGTCATACATGGATGCAGCACAGACGGGATATATATGCAGGGATCCGACAATATGAGTGTCCTCTCCGTTGAATCATATGGGAACAGCGACGACGGCATGTCTCTTGTTGATGTCACCAACTCCTCCATATATTCCCTCTCGTCTTTCCATAACAACACGGATGACGGGATAACGCTTGAGAAATCATCCACCGGCTGCACCGGCAACAGCTTCACAGGTGTCACGGTGGGGAACAACACGGACAACATCCATATAGGGCAGGGGTCAACAGTGAACACCTTCTATAACTGCAATCCCCATGGCGGCACAAACGGTTTCCTCATATCGGGCAGCGGCAACAACATGACATACTGCTCACCTGTCCAGAACACGTATGCCGGCTTCAATCTTGCACCGACTAGCGGCAACAACACGTTCTCCAGCTGCAATCCCTCGGGGAACAACTATGGATGGTACATAAACGGGTCCGAGTTCAACACTATGGAAAACGGCTCGTCATCAAACCACCTGCACGGCATATATCTTCTTGACAACACGGAGGAGGACCTGTCACATGGGAATAATTTCACAGATGTGTCGGTATCCAATGCGACAGTGATGGGGGTGACAGTCACGGGCCATTCACATAACAACACATTCACCCGCCTCTCATTCAATGAGTCAACATCGGGAGGGGGGATATCCCTCATAGACTATGCATCATCCAATAATTTCACGGGCTGCTCCCTCGACACGATCCAGTCATCAGGCATATTCTGCACCGGGCATTCATATTCTAACACTTTCTATCTCTGCGGGTGCAACAACAGTGTCCTGGCGAGCGGTGTCAAAATCTCCGGATACAGCAACAACAACGCTTTCACGGGATGCATGGCGTACGGGAACAATGAGGACGGGGTGACACTGGGGGAGAATAACCATAACAACACATTCGAGTCATGCCTTTTCAGCAACAACACATTATGCGGGATATACTCCAGCGGGGGCCCGCGGGACATACATGTCGGGAACACCACGCTATACAATAATGACGAATGCGGCGTGAAGCTTATCGGATCCACACGGAACATCACCCTGCACAAGACTCTTGCCTGGGGGAACACCCTCGACTTGAGCATATACAATTCAACAGGGAACATATCCATCTATACCGACTATGTCTTCAATGGATGCACCACCCTCCATGTGAACACATCCCCCTACGGGTCATGCATGCACGAGGTAGGTGTCGGGGACTGGAACCTGACAACCCTTCCCATGCGGGCGATAACGGGGAACAGCACCCAGGAATGCAACATCACCGTCAACAACTGGACGGGGACAACGATACGGAACTGGACAGGGGAGGCAGACGGCAATGTATCCGTCCTGTTCCATATAGGGGGATTGTCATCCTCCGAGTCATACAACCTCACCATAGACGGGTCATTCGAGGAGGAGCTTGATACATCCAACCAGACCCTCCTGTACCTGACACCCACCGTGAACTATACCTATAATGGGTCATGGTCAAGCCATGTGTTCCTTCTCACTGTCGCAGGATCCGCATCCGGGGATAACGGGGGAACTGGCGGGAACGGGGGAACTGGCGGGGGAACACAGAGCTACCTTGTCACCATCCATGTCATTCGGGACAATCTGCCTGTCAGCGGCTGTGTCATAGATGTTCGCAACCAGGACGGATCCCCCTCAAGCTATTCAAGCAGGACAACTGACTCCGCTGGATCGGCACAGTTCTCCATTGTCCCTGGAACCTGGCTTTTCGTGGCGTCCACCCAGTCGGGGCTGACAGGAACCGTGACAATAACCGTGTCAGGGGCTGCATCGGGGACAATAAGCATCATTGACCCGTCGGGGTCATCCGGCTATCCGTCACTCCCCTCATTCATCATGGAGGACACATTCATCTACCTCCTGCTTCTCATCGCCGCCATCTGTGTCATCTGCCTGATATGGATAGCGAGAAAACGATAGCCCCGGGTCTGATATCCACTGTCACATCCAACGGTCAAGGGGGCCATGTTTTATGGGTACTTTGTATACACATAAGCAATACATTTAGAAAAAACAGCCTGTTCCCCTCTCTTCGCACAGAATAATGGGTAAGTGGATGTTTTAGTTATCTTGAAAAACTGTATCCTTTCCCTATCGCTATCTATTACTCAATTTCATTTTTTCATACATTTTTTTTATTAAATATGGCTTATGCAATGGATACAATAGGGTAATAAGGGATATGTTAATGATTAATTTTATCCAGACATAAATGTATTCCCCTAGCTCCAATTTTTTTATATCTTCATAGTGTTTTTTATGGAAGAGGATATATCCCTGTAATTTGTTTTTCATTCCTTTTGATACTTGCGATGGCGACGAGTCTTTGTATACCCCGATGAGGGGTATATAATCAAATAATGTTTCTTTTGATATGCGATAAAAATAGTCATGGTTTTGTTCGCTTCTGAATTTACTATCCATAAACCCTATTTTTTTTGCTATCTCTCTCCGTATCATTGTGGTGGATGTTTCAATATCTGAAAATGTCACCAATAGTTTTTTCTGTATATCCCCAGATAAATGGGTCATTCTGTTTATTTTTATGTCTGTATCATAATATCCGCAGCTTACAAACCCGATCCGTTTATTGCTTTCAAGGACATTTACTTGCCTACTGGTTTTCTCTCGATGAACATAATAGTCATCATCATCAAGAAAACAGAAATAATCTCCTGTGACGCGCTGTAAACCAATATTTCGTGATATGGCTCCTCCTTTGTTTTCATTATTCCTGATGTATATGACGGTATCAGGAAATTTTTCAATGACATCCTTGGTGTTATCTGTTGAAAAATCATCTACCACAATTATTTCAAGCGGCCTATAATCCTGGTTTAAAACTGACCGTATAGCTCTTTCAAGATATGATGCCCTATTATGGGTTGTTATAATAATGCTCACTATCGGTTTACTCATATTTTCCCTCTTCGTCTATTTATAGCATTTTTTATGAGGGAATATAAATATGGGGGATCATAGCGATATATGTTCCGTAAAACATGTAATCTCCTTTCCATGCCGACACTCCATAATGCAGAGACCTGTTTCCATCCCCTGCGGCAACAGAGATCTTTCCCCATGTGGGTAGGAGTTATTGCAGTGTCATGGCTATCTAGATCCATGGTAATAATGCATCCATTTGCGCTTCTTCCCTCTGTCATATCTGATATAAAATTCCCTAGACTGTATATGATGATTCCTTCCTTATATCTGGTTATTGGTTGAACATTGTGTGAATGATGGCCAATGATTATATCTGCTCCTTTGTCTATGAGTTTATGCGCCATTTTTATTTGCCAGTCCTCTGGCATGGGTATGAATTCTTTTCCCCAGTGAAGTGATATTATGGTGTGGTCATGGTCATCTGGTTTTATTGTCTTTAATACATCCTGTATTGTGCAATATACTCCTGTTGGGGAATTAATGAGTGAGAATCCATAGAAACCTATCATTTCACCTTTTTTTTCAATAGGTATTGGCGTCAAATGATTAATTGGTGTCATGCCGTTGTTTCGCAGTGTTTCCATGGTTTCATGATGCATAGTTGTTCCATACTGGAGGATATGGTTATTTGCCACGTTAAGGATGGTGAAACCAGCTTTTTTTAATCCATTAACCGCTTCTATCCCTCCCATAAGTGGCATTTTATGGTGGTTACCCTTTATAGATATAGGGCATTCAAGGTTTCCTATAATGATGTCTCCTTTCAGTTCTGGCTGGATATATTTATAGGGATGGTATCCTCCTTTCTCCTCTATTTTTGTTCCCATCCCGAATCCGCATGAATAGAAGCCATCACAGGGCATAATGTCGCCCACAGCGGTTATTTTTATTGCCATAATTCACTGGGGTTAAAACCAATATATTCCTGAAGATCTTCATATGTTGATTGGTAATAATCATGCATAACAGAATGGGTGGCTTCATCCATGGGTGGATAATTTTTCATGTTGAAACTATTCAGTATCCGTTTCTGTATTGATGGATGAAAATTAATGTATCTTGTTAATTTGGCAAGTTGGAAACTGCGTGGTGCCCCCCCTATATTTGATTTATTTTTTATAAGTGGCTTGTTTCTTATGCAAAGTCTTTTGCATAGGGAACTGATCGATGTATCTCCTAATTTCTCTATCACCAGGGGCACTATCTGCTCGTGGTTAAATGAGAGTTCCCATCGGTGCAGATGTTCAGCATATTTTCCTATTGCAAGATATGGGATATCCAATGGGTCGCAGTTCCTTTGCAGTAAACCCAGTCTAACATATCGAAGTTTATCGGTGTCACGGTTCTTGATTATTTCATCCCTGACCACTTCACTAAATGGTCTTTTTTCCCATCCAAAACGTACCGTGTGCCAATAGTGTGAATAGGCCCGTTTGACAGGGTTCCGCAGGGTCATGATGATGGTGGCATCTGGAATAAGGCCAGTCATGCGTTCTGGCACTCCACGGTGATAAAAATATGAGGGTGTGCGTTCACCGACCACATCGGTTATTTTTCCATTGCGAAACAAGTGTTTATACCAGTCTATCCCCCGATTATAATTCAAGTCAAAGAAATGTGGCTCATTATTCACAAAATAGGTGTCCGGATGCATTTCCAGATAATCGCCTATGGTTGTGCTCCCTCCTTTTGATACACCTGCTACAACAATATCGGGGATCATTATAGTATCTTCCCCAATAAAACATATTTCTCTGATAAGAGTAGCCGTGACAGGGGTAAATTCATCATATGTGATAGTTTATGCAAAAGTTTGCATTTCATTGTCTGGGGTAAATAGGCAATCTGGTGGATGTCAATAATCTCCATAAAACCATAATAATGCTTTAATTCGTAGATACTTGGGAAACGCATCATATGGCGAGATTCATATCCCACAGGGTATGATATAAGAACATATGCTCCTTTTTTCGCATAGTCTTTAAGTATGTCCCGCAGGTTAAAGATGTATCCTGCTGATGTTGAAACAATCACATCGAATTTATCTAATTCAATAGTGTTATAATCATTTGCCATATCAAGTTGTTTCACTGTAGCATTTTTATACGTATGAAGTATATTTCGGGCATTCTCCACGCATACCTGAAGAAAATCAGTATGCAGATACTCCTTGACAGCGTATTTATCCAGTATCATTCGTGCTAAATATCCTCCCGCGCCAGCGAATTCAAACCATTTCAAATTGTCATCTATCGTGTTTCTCTCCAATAATTTCATGAACCATTCATTACGATGCCTGTACTGGGCCTGGTCATATCTATCTATCCCCGCTTTCCCCTTAGTTATGTGTTTTTCCCATTGTCTTTTGTTCCATAATCCCTGTGTTCCATATCCTGTTTCTGTCATTATACCTCTCTTGATTATTTATGTTCATTCTTTCTGTCTATCATATGGTCTAATACGCTTTTCCTATGCAAAATCCTGCATAGTGCCACATGAAAAAGAAGGACTATCATGATGAATAAAAATATAATACGTCCCTTTATTCTCTCCAATATATTATCCATTTCTCTCATCCTCCGTGTTCGCCCCGTATTTATTCCCCATCCAGCCCTGGCTTTTTTGTGATGAAGAGGCAGTACCCTCCTTTATCTTTTTTTTGATGTAGGGATAGACGGTTTTCCACTGTTTCTGGAAGGCGGACCATTCTGGGTTTTTGTTCCACATATATTCTTGGGATGCCGGCAGGATGAGTAGTATGTCTATGGCGATGATTAATATTATGATGATGGAGATAATGAGTAACCAGGTATACCAGGCGATGCTGAGAGGTGATTCGATTATATATAGGTAGAAAAGCATGATAAAGTTTATCATTGATATATATGTGGCAAGACGCTGTTGCCAGACTTTTAATTTTCCCAGTAACTTTCTGTTGAAGTAATTTTTTATCATATTCTCACTCCTGTTTTTGCAGTGCCGCGATAATATATTTTTTTGATGCCTGGATGAGATTGCGGATTTTTTTTTGGATGGTGCCATGATTTGCATAAAGCGTGTTTGATGGTATGTTTAGTTGTTTAAGCTGGTAACATGTTTTGTGGCTTTTGGGGAATGACGCAAATGGCTTTTTATAAATGATGGAGAACACTGTTCCATGATAAGTATCAGTAATGACAGCGGCGGCGTTTTTTATCCATGTTAAGAATTGTTGTGGCGTGGCTGTGGGAATGGACGCATGGCACCATATGTGGTGATTTCCGATTGATATATAGGGTGGCGGTAATGTATAAGTGGTTTTGCGAAGCATCTTTGATTTTGCACTGTATGAATAAATGAGCGTATATTTTTTTGGTTGCCTGCCATCTTTTTGTTCGTGATGCTTCCAATCAATAAGGAATGCTGGATCTGCGACGATTGGGGGTTTTTTCCCTGTGACGGCACGAAGCAGTGCAGCGGTGTACTCATCACGCGCTGAATGGTATGGTATGTTTTTCAGTCTTTTTTTGTTTTCTGGCGTTATGAGATCTGTGCTAATAGTGGCACAGGGTGCATAGGTGAGTGTTTTTTGGGTGTTTACTCCAGATCCGTAGTAGATGGGTGTGTTTGTTGCCCATACGATGTCACTGCCGATGATTATTGCATCGTAATGGTGATGGCTGATGGTGGTTGCTTGGTTTTTCCAGGCGGATATGAAGGTGAATTGTTTTTGTATCTCGAAGAGTGGATAAAGAGAGTCGATGCTTGTGATGAGCTGCCGTGGCTCCATTGTGTTTATGAAGGAAACAGTGTGCCCCCGTGTTTCCAGGTATTCTTTCAATGCGTATCCTTGGAGGAATGAACCATGGTTTAGCCCCTGGATGGTGATGATGCCAATGTTCATGGTTTAATGGTTTTGCGAAGTATACGCAGTGGCCTGTTCATTCCCGCTTCATTCATTTTTTGATAAAGGCATGTGATTATGTTTTTGGTGTTTAGATGGTGATAAAAATAAATTCTTTTTTTGGTGATGGTTGGGATTGCGGAGAAATAATGGTGTCCTTGCGGAGTATTTGTGTGGACAATAGATGTTCCCTTGGTGTTGATATAGCGTGGTGGCGCATTCCAATAGTCCCCAATAGTGATGTCCCCCTGTCTTTGAAGGATACATTTCTTACATGATTCTCTGAGTGTGATATTTTTCATATATTCCTCCATATAGGTATCATATTTATCATAGGTGTCCCCATTATTATATGTAATCATGAGTGATTTACTGATTGCCCCTGTATCCCATCCCGCGCTTTTGTCTCTGAAGCGAATGTTTTGTATTGTTCGTCCCTTTGATATGCGGGCTAGGTGTTTTTCAAACACTCCTTTTTTAGGCAGCCCGTGACAGCGTAAATCTACCAGGATGGTATTGGCACAGTTGCATTTCCTCTTGAACAGGTTGATATGGCAAGGGAGCCCTGTGAAAAGGATGGGTTCTTTATACGACTTTCTGATTTTTTGTATATGGTATATAAGTGGATAGGGATTCGAGGGGATATATTTGCTTCCCCGCATCTTTTTAATTACTTCACTATCGCTTGTGAGGACATAGTATGCCTGTGTGCCATCCATAATGACCCCGGCCACCATCCCTCCCTTATTAATCATTTTGGTGGCTAATTCATAGAATATTCCTCCTGATGAGCTATGATAGAGGTTATCTTGATCGTTGCTATATGCTAAGTATCTCATTATATCTCTAATGGCCCGTTATTGCTTTGATATATTTCCACTGCCACATCTCCTTTAAATAATAATTCCTTCATTTTTTATGTCCTCCTCATTCTTTGAGATATATTGTCTAACATCCCCTTCATTTGCTCCTCCTCATCCATCACCACAGATATAACCTCTATCTTCCGCAGAAGCAGATCAATGATATCCTCATCAACAGTCCCCTTCGCACTGACATATATGTAGTGGCAAGATTTTTTTTGTCCTATCCGGTGTATCCTGTCTTCTGCTTGTCTGTGGGTGGCCGCATTCCAAGCGAAATCGTTGAAAACGGCTATGGAGGCGCTATGGAGAGTTATTCCTACTCCAGCTGCTCGTATCTGGGCGAGGAACACCGCCGGGCCGTTGTATCCCTGGAATTCGTTTACTTGGTGGTATCTGTCTTTTTTCCGGACGTTCCCGTCAACCCTGTATGTTTTGTGTTTCTCTTTTTTCAGGTGTTGTTCTATCGTGTCGAGCACGCCGAGGAACTCTGAGAATACGACTATCTTGTTTTCGCTGTTCAGTGCCTCATGTATGATTTCCATGGTGAGTGGTATCTTGAAGAGTGACGCCTGCCGTCTGAGTGTCTGGAGTATCATGAAGATGTGCTGTTGGCTGTTTTCCCCTAGTTTTGTGTTTATGTCGTTGAGGTATGGCTCTATCTGGGGCCATATCTCTTTTTCTTTTTCCCTGTATGCCCTCATTTGTTCATTTGTGAGGGATATGTATCGTATCTGCCGTGTTTTCTCCGGGAGGTCTTCCACTTCGTCTTTTTTCCTGCGTATCATCATGTGTTTCGTCCGCTGGTTGAGCTCCATGAGCTTTTCGCTTTTCTCCAGCGTGTCCCCGTTTCTTTGCCCGTATCTCTCTGTGAATTCCCTGTATGCCGTCCGGTCGTTTCCCCATTCGTCAGGGTCGAGCCAGCTGAATGTCGTCCAGAATTCATCGGGCCTGTTGGGTATGGGTGTCCCGGTGAGGCATATCCTGTTTTTAGCATAGAGATTCCGGACGGCAAGACTTCTTTTTGAGTCATAGTTCTTTATGTAGTGTGACTCATCCAGTATGATGACATCCCACATGTGTGTCTGTATCTCATGGATGCGTGTCTGGAGTATGTCATAGTTTATGATGACCCATCGCTCGTTGCCGTCTATGTATGTTTCCGTCTGCCTGGTGGGTTTTTTTCCCTCCAGGACCTTTATTCTCCCCGGGTTCTCTATCACCTTGTGTATTTCCTCCTCCCAGGTGTATTTCATGTTCGAGGGGCATACGACGAGTATCCTCTGGGCGTTTATTACCTCGGGGTATGCTATCGCCGCTGTTGTCTTCCCGAGGCCCATATCGTCGCATATGGCCCCTTTTCCCTGGCGGGCCTCTAGGAAATCCACCGCTGTCTCCTGGTATCGTCTGAGGTCGCGTTTCAGTGTTATATCGTGGATTTTCCCTTTCTTTATGTTTTTCCCTGTCCGGTACTGTTCCATCCTGTCTTTGAAGCTGTCTATCGCTTTTCTTGCGTCATCCGTTGTTTTCACCCTCGGCTGGTAGCTATTCTTCCCGTATTTTTTCCGTATCGTCCTCTCCGCCATCTTTCTTCCCGTTATGTTGTATTGGATGGGCAGGTGATAGCATGTCCCTGTTACCCTTTTTGTTATCCTTCCTATCCCGTTTTCTCCTTTCCCGTCATCGATGTCCCCGTTGATGCTCAGTGTGTCCTCATCAACTTTGTCTATCACTATGTCAGCGGCCGGGTTTTTCATGTGTTCCCGTGATGCGTCATCGTATTCCATCTGTATCCCGTTTCCATCAATTGCCTCTATCAGTTCCCTGATTTGTGAGGTGGGAATTGTCGCTGTCTTCGATTCCCCCGTATTGTCTTCCGGGAGGAATCCGGGTATGCTTTTCAGGGTCTTCCCTGTTATCTCTTTTTCTCCATATGACAAAAGAAGCCTGAAGGGGTTTCCCGGTATCTCCTGAACTCGCATTTGGTGTCCCATCCTTATGTAAGCGATAACATCTGTGTATGTTTAAGTTTTTCGTTATAGGTCGTCAGCAAGAAGACCACCAGTTTTAACTGGTGGATGAATTGCTTTTCTGTTCCTCGATATATCGTTTAACATTCTCGGAAGTGATCTTTCCTGCTGTGCCGACATAATAACTCGGAGACCACAGATGGCCGCCCCATAGCTTCTTTTTTAAAGCGGGATACTTTTTGAATAGCTGCAACCCGGATACGCCCTTGAGTATCTTGGCGATCATCATAGGGGAATGCTCAACCGATGTTGAAAGGAAGATATGCACATGGTCAGGCATGATCTCCATTTGCAGGATTCTCCAGCCGTTCGTTTCAGCGATAATGCTGAAACAGTCCTTGAGGAAGACTTCGACATCATCGACAAGGACTTGTTTTCTGTATTTCGGGCAGAAGACAAAATGGTAATTCAGGTTGTATACTGCGGAGCTTGACCGACCCATAAATATTAAATACCTATAGGTGTATATAAGTTTTGTGGCACGGAAGACCATCACCGCAAAAATCGTGGCGATGACCGCTACGAAACAGAAAATACTCCAAAGGGAGTATGACAATCTCCAACATTTTCTGCAAACCGGGGAAGATCTTGGAGTATATTCATCGAACAAGCAGCAAGCCGAACGATATTACAGGGTCATCAAGCCAGAACACCAGTATCCATTGAGTATAAGGAACGACCTCATACGGATTCATCATAAGAAGAACACTGTTGCAGAATATTGGCTCAGGATACCTACAAAGGGCCGCAGAGGCGGCCTGTGGGTCGCCATCAGGCCTCACCAACCGATACCGGAGGATGCGAAGCTTCTGGAGAGCAAAATCGTGAGGAAGCGAAAGGGATGGTTCGCCAGCATTGCCATACAGAAACGGATAGATCCGATACGCACCAAGAGCATTCTTGCCGTGGACCTTGGGGAACGGGTGATTGCAACTGTCTGTGGCAGTTTCGGCAACAGGAGACCACGGTTCCATGGGAGAAATGTTCGGGGTATACGGAGGCATTATGCGTGGCTGCGGAAACGGCTTGGTGAGAAGAAGCTGCTCGGTGTCATCAGACGCATTAATGACGCCGAGAAACGTAAGGTTAATGATGCCTTGCATAAAATATCACGGGGCATCGTTGATCTTGCACAAGAACATAATGCGACGATAGTTCTTGGGGAACTCCATGGAATACGAAAGCATGCGAAGGGCCGAAGGATGAATCGCATAGTAAGCAATATGCCCTACCTGAAACTATCACGGATGATAGAATACAAGGCGGAATGGGTTGGTATCCCCGTGATAAAGATGCAGGAGCACGGGACAAGCAAGACATGTTCACGATGCAACGAATATGGGAAACGGCCAACGCAAGGACAGTTCAAATGCGATACCTGTCATCGAATAAGTTTTAATGCCGACTATAATGGTGCGTTGAATATCTTGAAGAGGGCACTATCCTATATGGACAGTGCCGGGGCTGTGAGTGAATCAGCCCATAACTGAGGCGATGACAACTAGATCTCAGAAGCCACTCAACTTGTTGGGCGGTAGTTCACATAGTTTTTTGTGGACACGAAAAATTATATAAACCTTTCAGGCATTATCCTTCCTGGATGGGATACTGATGCATAAGATATATATCTTTGTTTTGTTGCTGATAGCGTCGGCAATGATGATCATTCCTGTTTCCCTGGGGCTTAACAGCATCTGCATCGGGGGGACAAGCGAGGACTACTGTGACGCATGGAGCTATGAAAGATCCGTGTTCAACAGGTACTATACTGACTGGTTCGGTGAGCCATGCCTTTCAACCGTGTCGTCTGACGATGAGATAGAATCGATATTCTCTGGGAATGACGATATGGCGGGGTATGCCGCCTTCGCCCATGGGAACCATCTGTCCTGCTCCTTGCTTTTCGGGCCGACATCCCTGACAGCTGGGGAGATTCACGATATGATGGACGGCAGGGAGCCGTTCCATTTCGTCGCCCTGTTCCATTGCGGGGGCCTGGACATGCATGGACCGGGTTCATTCGCATACGAGCTTGTGAAGGGTGATTTCAGCGAGTCGCTGGTGATAGGGCTTTATGGCATATCGGGGGATGACAGCCTTGAAGAATTCCGTTCCGCCAAGGAGGCATGCTGGCATTTCCTGGAGGAATGCGACCAGAGGCGGGACACATCCTTCGATGTCATATACGGTGAGATGGAGGACAACCCTGTTTTTTCATTCGGCTGCGAGCATTTCCTCGCAATCGGCAACATGTCATTATCGCTTAACGACATCATATCCATGCATTCGCATCATCCCCAGAGCGACGAAATAACCATACTGTCCCCGAACGGCGGCGAGTCATTCTGTTTCAATGATACAGTCGGCATACAATGGTCAAGCACGGGAACAAGCGATATATGCTGCGACCTGTATCGCTCGGACACATGGTGCGCCCGTCTTGCTGTTCTCCCGTCCTCGGGTTCATGGCAATGGATGATAGAGCCATCAAGGTATGTGTTCCCTGGCGACAGTTATTCCCTGCAGATGACGAACAGCGAGGGGACATATGACAGAAGCGATTCATTTTTCTCTATCATGGAGGAGCCTGTCACATTGGTTGTTTCCCCTAACGGGGGGGAGGCATGGGTGAGGGGATCCGAGGTTTTCATATCCTGGGAGTCATCGTCCCCGTATAATCTCCGTGTTGACCTGTACAAGGGCGGGGAGTACTGCAGGTGGCTTACCATTCTTCCCCCTGGCGGGGGTACGGCGAGCTTCTTTGTCCCCGTGTCTGTTTCCCCTGGGGATGATTACCAATTGCATATCTATGATGGATATGGCGAGTCCGACCTGAGCGACGGGTACTTCACGATAGCCGACTACGAGATCAAGGTGCTTTCCCCCAACGGGGGAGAGGCCATCAGCGTCCCGGGGTCATTCGAGGTCTCATGGGCAACAAGTCTCTCTGGGTGCATGTATGTCACCATCTTCAAAGGCGATGAACCGTATGTGTGTTTTCCTTTGTCAACATCCCCCTCGATGGTGTCGATAAGCGAGGAATCCCTTGAGCATTTCCCCCTTGGCACTGATTTCAGGGTGCGTGTCAGCGACACGATGGGTGCGGCTGACAATGGGAACTATGACTATAGCGACGGGTACTTCACTATATATTCCGACGGCGGGGGAGAACCTGTTCCCACATCGGTTGTTTCCCCTAACGGGGGGGAGGCCTGGGTGAGGGGATCCGAGGTTTTCATATCCTGGGAGTCATCGTCCCCGTATAATCTCCGTGTTGACCTGTACAAGGGCGGGGAGTACTGCAGGTGGCTTACCATTCTTCCCCCTGGCGGGGGTACGGCGAGCTTCTTTGTCCCCGTGTCTGTTTCCCCTGGGGATGATTACCAATTGCATATCTATGATGGATATGGCGAGTCCGACATGAGCGACTCGTTTTTCTCCATAGAATCCGGGGATGATGGGATCCTTGAAGGAGATTTGAATAATGACTCGGCTGTCAACATCCTCGACATAATCATCATATGTCGTCATCTCGGTGAGACAGGGGAGGGGGGATGGATACCCGCTGACCTGAACACGGATGGCGTCATCAACATACTTGACATCATCACTGCCTGTAAAAACTGGGGCTAGATGAATAATCCCCATAGGGGTGCATCAAGGTTTTTTGTCCTTGTCGCCATCTTTCTCGCTATCGGATTTTTCCCATCGTCCATATCGTCTTTTTCCCTTGATTCATGCTGTGTCAGCGGTCCTGTCCTAGGGGAGGAATGGTATGATTACATGTGGTTCAACTACACAAGGGATTTCATATATCCTTTCTATTCGAAATGGTTCGGTTCCTGTCATCTGGAGAGATCTACCCCTGGTCAGGTGATGGATTATCTCCTCTATGACAGGGTGGCGGGATACTGTGCCTTCGCCCATGGCGATTCACATATGGCGTTTTTCGACAAAGGAACCGTTCCTGCGTATAACCTGTCAAGTGTCCTTTACGCGGGCGATATACATGAGATAATGCTCCATCGTGATCCTGTCAGGATATCCGTTGTCCTGCATTGCCATGCCCTTGCCGATATCGGGCCCGGCACCTGGGCGTGGGAGCTCACAAAAGGGGATTTCGAGCATTGCATCGTCATCGGGATTAATGACAGCGATGGGGTCAACCTGCACACCATACAGTGCTTCCTTGACGGGCTTGACAGGGGCATGACCGCCGGGGAGGCATACGTGAGAGCCCTCCTGGAGCATCCATCTGTTGACGAGATCTTCGCTCCCCGTCTTGTGGGGAATGCAAGTTTGACATTGAGCGACCTGTTGTCCCCTGTGCCATTGGTGTTCGATGTGAACGGGGACGGCTCTGTCAATGTCCTTGATATGGTTGTCGTGGGTCAGCACTGGATGCTTACGGGCAACCCAGGATGGACCCCGGCGGATGTGAACAGGGACGGCTCTGTCAATGTCCTTGACCTGATCCTCATAGGGGGACACTGGACGGGGTGACATCCAGGTTTTTTGTTATATGGTCCTCTTGGGCATTCCCCTGTGCCGTGAATAGTATCTGTTGAATCCCTTGTCATTGAGATAGGCCGCTATGTCCTCCGGCGGCACCTGGTCGGATATTATGCACTCATATAGGCTCCTGTAGCTTGATTTCTCTATCTTCTCCATTCCTCCTATACCTCCCTGACGTCAAGTGTCCTGTTCCCGCATACCGGGCATTTCCCCGGGCGTGTCTTTCCCTTCGGTATGAATGTGAACTCGTGGCCGTTCCCGCATATCCATAGGCTTCCCATCCCTTTTTCACCCCATGTACCGTGCCAGTGTCGTGTCCCTTCTTCCCCCTGACTGTATTATTTCTGAGAGTGTTTCATCATCCATGAGTATGCTGTCTATCGTTTCCGGGCTTTTCATCATTATGACCTCTGTTGTCCGTCCTCCTCTCCCATGGCTCACCACCTTGTGTGTCGTGAGCTGGAGAAGGTTGAAGTCCTTGAAGTAGTTTGTCAGCTGTTTGTCCCCCACATGCTTGTCGACCCCCCCGATGAGGTTGCAGAGGTACTGGTACTGCTCATATATCTCCCCCGTGGTGGGTTTCTCCTTCCCGCCGTTCCCTGTCTTCTTCTTCGTCAGCAGCGATATCGCGTAGAGGGCTATCTTCTGCTGCAGGGGAAGTGTCCGTATGGCGTTTTTCACCATGTTGTATTCCAGTCTTTTCTTCGCTATGCGGACATGCCCCTCTGTCACCATGGAGTCCCCGCTTCCCTGGGCGTATCGCACTGACGCGAGCAGGAGGCCGAGGGCGAGCCTGGCGTCCCCGTGCTCCCTGGCGGATATGGCCGATATGTAGGGTATCACCCCGCTGTCGAGCGTTCCCTCGTTCATCGCTATGTTTGCCCTGTCCTCCAGTATCTGGTGTATCTGGTCCGCGTTGTATGGATCGAATATGAATTTTGACGAGTGCAGGCTTGATGCTATCCGGTCATCCAGTGTGTCATAGAACAGCAGCTTGTTCGTGGCCATTATTATGCTTATGTTGCAGCCTGTCTTCCCTGTTGACCTCATCCTGACGAAGTCGTATATTATCCCCTGGTTCCTCTGTATGTCCTTCATCCTGTCTATCTCGTCGAGGAACAGTATCGCGGCGTCAAGCTTGTCCATCTCCTCTATTATGTATCTCATCGCTATGTCGTAGTTCCAGGGTATCTTCCCCATGCTCCCCCATTTCCCGTCCGTGTTCAATTGCCTCGCTATCTCCTGGACGGTGCTGTATTCCGTCTTTTTCATGCAGTTCACCTCTATGAACCTCGCCTTCAGGCCGGGGTTCGATTCTGTCATCTCCTCTATGAGTTTCTTGCATACCACTCGCACAACCACTGTTTTTCCTGTCCCGGGTTTCCCGCCGATTGATATGTGGACGGGGGACTGGTCGATGTATATGAGGCTGTTCCGTATGTTTTCCACCTCGTTGTTCCTTCCGATGAGCTTTTCCGGTATGTAATAGTCGTTCAGAGCCTCGATGTATTTGCATAATAGTCTGCTCATGGTATCTTTCTTTCCTCCAATGCCTGACACTTTTTTTTTGTGGGCAAAAAGGTGTAATGCTGTGGAAGGATTTAAACCTTTCCACTCGTTCCAATAGAAATAGAGTAAATAAAGGAAGAAGGGTTATATGTGGGGGGTGCTTTTTCTGTCCCCCTATTCCTTTTTCAGGAACTGCTCGGGATGGTCCATCTTGTATCCCCGGAGCCTGTCCTGAAGAAGCCGTATCAAGGCCTTCTTGGGTATGGGTATTAATTGCTTTACGGCGTTCCTGGCGGCTTTCCGCTGGGCGTTCGTGGCCGCGAATGTCCTCCCCGCCTTCACGTTCTTGAAGTCGACTATCTCCTCATGCACCGCTGTCCGGGATACTCCTGTCAGCCCGTCCGTTGCCCGCACCTCTGCGAAATAGGTCGGTATGCTGTTCCCCTTGTCATCCTCGATTGCTCCCTGTTCCATCCTGAGGGTCTCGGTGGTTATGTGACCCATGTCGATGGATATCATGTCGATTGCTTCTACTGATATTTCTGGTCCTATGGAAGGTATGTAATGGTAGAGTATTCCATTACCGAGGGTTTCTCCTTTATATGGTGATTCTTGTGGTTCTTTTTGTGATGAGAGTATTATTGATTGTAGTTTGAGTTTGTTGAATATTTGTTGTATGTGGTTCTCTGTTCCCCGTCCGTATCGCAGTCCCTCACGGGGCGTGTACTCGATGACCTGTGCGTTTCCCCCGTTGCCGTTACCGTTCTTGGCTAGATACAGGGGAACCTCTATTATGGTTCCCGAATCCTCCCCGCTTGTCACGGTGACCTTGGTGAGCGTTTTGTCCTGGGGTTCCATGATGGCTCGTCCTTCTTGCACAGCCCGGAATGCCTGTTTCTCGAGCATGTCCTCATCATCCGTTGTCTTTTTGCTGGCATAGAACACCCCCGCTGACGTTTTCCTGAAGTCCCATGTTATCGTGTTCGCTATGGCTCCGTCCTGCATTATGTGCTTGTAGAACACGCCTTCCTTGTCCGTGCTCGGATTGAACCCCATGAGTGACATGGCGTCCTGTATGGCCTCGTTGTCATCGGGCCATTTCAGTATCTTATCGCTGTTTCTGAACACGTCTATTTTTCCGTCTTTTCCATTTCCTTTTTTTTCCATTCTTATCATCGCTCCTGTATGGTATATATGTATTTTTATTTAAAAACTGGTGGGGGGAGGGGTGTTCCCTATGTGTTTATAATATTTTCCTTCGTCGCCAACTTTTTTTTATCTCTGATGATGTTAAATACTTCGCCACGTTTACTGGTGTAATATTCTTTTTTCCCGTCCTTGGAGTTCCTGATAGTGGTAAAAATATTTCCAGTGAAATCCATAAAAACCAGTATCAAAAGTTTCCCGTCTGTCAACTTGTATTCTCCATGTTCATCCTCGTTGTCAACATATGACGTATCATATCTAATGAATACTGGATGTAACTCTTTTTTTTCTTTCTCGAAAACTTCAAGCAAATGAACTGGTTTATGTGTTTTTATGTTAAGAAATTTTATATAATCGTGACTGAATCGTATCTCATTTGTTATCTTGGCCATTTTTTTTTTACCTTCTGTTTTTGTATTTGTATCTTCGCAATAGCCGGATTCCATATCTTATTTTGTTTGAATTAAAGAAAAGTGATTTCTTTCCCCAGCTATGGTTCCCGCAGACGCATCTTCATTTGTTCTTTCTTTATGTGCCTGACTGGTATTCCTTGTTGCCGTTCTTTTTCCATTAATCTCTTGTCAAATGAATAGACCTTTATCATTTTTCACCCCTTTTTATTATTGTTCCCAATCATCACAACCTTTTGCATCCACATCCAAATATCTTTCATCAACAACTTCTTCATCAATATCACATACCCTTTTATTATCAAAACCCCATTTCAAGTGTTTACAATTTCTGCATGTCTTCATTTTTCACCCCTTGATTTAAAGCATTCAGGACAATAACATTTATTAACATCAAACTTTGTTTCAAGACAAACCGATGCACCACATATACAACACTCATTAATCATTTTTCACCCCTTTTTGATTTATTCTCTTTTGATTTATAATCCTTCAACATCTTTTTTGTATCCACTTTCGTATGTATCTGGCCATATAATGAAATGAATGTATCTAAATCCAGATATGCTTTGATAATGTTCTTGCTTGTCCTATCAATAAAAGAAAAGCAAAATGGGTAATTACTTGTTTCAACATCAAGGAAAGCGTTTTTTCCTTCTACCGTGATTTCTATATTCATTTTTCACCCCTTGATTTATATCCTTTTAACATGACCACATTTATCACATTGATATGTATTTTGCCCTAGCATCCTGTGTATTATTATTTTATATGTTCCTCCGCATGAACATTCATAGGGATTTTTCCAGACGTCTATTTCTATTTTCATTTATTCATCCCATTCATGCTCACAGTTTGCACAGTGCCAGTGTACCCATGTTCTTTTCCCATTGGAGTATGCCGATGTTCTTTCTCCCTCAAGTGGTTTCCTGCATTTGGGACATATTGTCATTTTAATTCTTCTCTCTACTTGATAAAAATATTTTACTTCTATTTTCTTTACTCATATCATACACATCATCCAATATATATTTTTTATATATCTATTTTTTGTGTTTCTTCTCTTACTTTATCAGCATTATTCCTTAAACCTTGTTTGTCAATGTGTTCTTTTATTTCTTCTAGTCTTGGTAAATTAAATCTTACAGTGTATCTCTTCTTCATCATACTCGATTTAAGTATTTTTTTTGTGTTTCATCTCTTGATTATATCCCGATTCAGGAAGCCGCCAAACTTGATAAGTGGTATTTCACACCCTGTCCATTATCAAGTTTCCGAGGTCTATTGGCTGCCAGTCGATAATTATCGGCAGGGCTATGCCTGCGACTATCCCCCCTATTATCGCCCATGTTACCAGGTGTCCCACCATGAACACTGCTTTTATCATCCCTATTATCAACACGCCGATTATTATCGTGCTCAGTATCTGTGATTCAACTGACGTGCTCGCTATGATGTTTATGATGGAGGGAAACGCCTCGCCCTGCGCCCATCCAACGAATTTTCCCAGGGCGGATACGATGTTGCTGCTGAAGAAGAACCCGATAAGGAAGCCCCCGACTCTCCCTATCCACCATGTGGGCGTGTACGGTATCGCTGATCCTTTCGGTGACATTTATATCCCCCTATAGGCATATGGCATATTTATATCTTCCCTGGATCTTTTTCCAATCCCCCGATCCGTTTCCCCTTCCTGTTCACCCTCCGCATTGCCAATCCCATGACAACAAGCACAGTGTTCATTATCAGCACCATCCCCAATGAATTACTGTTCACCATGCCCCCCATGAGATATATGTACCCCACGACAATCATGTTCACCATCCCCAGCACAGCTATCACGATCCCCGCCGCACAATAATACATCCCCGGCCTCCCCGGCATCACACACCCCCGCCAACACACACAAAAAACATCCATTCACATCTATCCAGCATCTCTTTCACCAAAACAGTCACTCCCTCAAAAACCATATGTCATTATCATAACTGATATAATTATATCCATCAAGCCATGTAGGAGGAATCGGCATCACACACACCGAATTCCAGGGAATCCAGAAACCCAACACATTAACCTCAAGCCACATATGGCCATCACCACCAGAATCCATCCACACAGAACCACCATACTCCTCAAGACACACAACATCAACATCACGCCCCATAACATACCGCGCCTCCAACCCAAAACCCTCAAAAAACTCCCTCTGTCCATAACTCATATGGGTACAATTATTCGCATCCCTATCATACCGCAAAACAGAATACGCCGACCCCACAACAGGATACACCAACAGCATCATCAAAACAGTCACAGCAAACAAACGACCCGGCAGACGCCACCCCCCAATCCTCTCACCCAGCCCCGCCACACGCCTGCTGAACAAACAGAAAAAGACAGAGGACAACACAAGCACGGCAAGAAACCAGTATCTGCCCCCGTTTATCCACCTGTACAACACTATGCTTGACACCAGCGCAGTATAGAATATGAGGTCTATGAAGAGCATGCATCCGATATGTATGGATTTTTTGTTTGTTGTCATATTTATCTTTTTCTTTTTTATGGGTTTATTGTTTGTTTCCTTTTTGTTGGGTTATGGTGGATATTGCTTGGTTGTATATGCGTTGTTCTTTTTCTAGTGTTCTCTGGAGATCTGTTTCGCTTATTCCGAGGGCGATGGATATGCTTTTTTCCACGGTTTCTCGTATGTTCATGCTTCGGGATAGTATCATCTGGCGTAGTATGTTGTCCATCTCGTTTTTGTTCATTATGTGCAGCGGCTTGTTTTCATTCATCAGTTCCGATATTTTTTCTTGTATGTTCTGTTGGCTGGTTGATTTGATGAAGCTGATTGCCGCTTTTTCCCGGTTTTCTTCCATTTTCTCTATTTTTTCTAGGAATATTGATGTGGTGTTCCCAGGAATCATTTTTTTCCCATCCCTTTTCCCCTTTTTTTTTGTTTGGTAATGGTTTACCAGGTATTTAATTGTTTTTTTTTGTTCTCTTGCAGATGTGTGCGTACTCTTTCGATTGGCACGTTGGTGAATGGTTCCCCCGGCTGTCGGCAGCATTCCATCATGCCGATTATTATGAGCCGTATCGCGGGTATTAGTTCATCTGGTTTTTGGCTGTACCCTATTTTTCTGCTGTATCTGTATGTTTTCTCTATTATCTTGTTGATGTTTGTCATTCCGTTTTCCTGCATGTCGTCTAGGTGGTCCCGTATGATTATGGTTATGTATTCGTGAAGTGGTTGCATATTGTTTTTTTTTCTTGGTTCTTTGCCATTGTCGATGTATATCGTGCGTTGTCCCCCGTACCGTGTCATCTTTCCTGTTATGGCATATGCTATTTATATATTTTATTCGGATTTTTTTCCATTATTTTCGCATACATCCCTGTTACTGTTTAGCATATTCCTATATCCTGTATAGGTTGTTTGTTTAATACCTATAATAAGTATGTGTTTATGGTTTTCAGTAGTCCTCTAGGTATGTGTCCAGGGGAACGCCTTCCCCTTCCTTGAAAAAGGTTCTTTTGTCATTTCTTCTTATTATGTATGTTTCCCATATGCGTCCTCTGCCCATCCATTTCACGGCGATGACCACGGGTATCCATTGCGACGCCATCTTGTGCAGTTCCTCTAGTTGTTCCCGTGATCCATGCCCCCCTGTCATCTTCATTGTTTTCGCCTTGGTTGATTTCACCTCGAAGAAGATGACATCTGGTTTGCTGGGGGGGCGTGGCATTATGGCCACTATATCTGTTGCGAGAGATCCGGCACTGCGTATTACGATGAATCCTTTTTCCTTTACGATTTTCCGTAGTTCTCGTTCCGCGTTGCTTCCTTGTCTTCCTCTGTTCATTTTTTTCCTTGTGTTTTTGTTAATATTATAAGGTTTATATGTTTTTCTTGTTTTTTTGTATGTGTTGTCTTTGTTTTCTTTGTGTTTGTTTTTCCTTGCAGTTATGTTTCTTCTTTGTGTTTCTTATGGTTTTTCCTGTTTTCCTTGTCCTCCTGATTTATCTCATTTTATACCACGATTGATTATTATCGCCTATACCCATTTCAATCATTCCAAGAGTCTTTTCCGCCACAAAATGATTCTTATAATAACATTTTAAACATATCCAGCCTTTGTCATGTGTTGAACCAGATTTTTTAAATGGTTCATAATAAACCATAGGTTCTCCGCAAGTTTTACATAATTTAGGATGTTTATTCCAGTGATACGAACCACCGCCAGGAATATATCGAGTTGGTGTTCCACCCATCCAAGATACTAAACCATTATCATATTTTTTTTCTCTTTTATCCTTTATTTCCTTCAACTTATAATATGTATAATAATATGAATTGAATAACCATTTTGGCAATATAATATCAGGGCACATAGCCTTATTATTCAATTCATTATATGGATGAGTAAACCCATCTATTTTATACTCTATAAATTTAATTAAATAAGGATCTTGCAATAGATGAGTTCCATCAGATAAACCCTGGCATCTGAAACTACATCCTTCAGGAATAATTAATCGATAATGCTTTGGATGTTTATAGTGTGAACTAGGATACTTGAAATATTGGAAAATTGGAAAATTATCTTCAAAGTTATCCGTATTATATTTATAAAACCATATTCCAGTCACTCCTTGATCTTTATATTTTTGTTGCCTTTCATATAAAATATGTGGTGTAATCCTAGATACCTGCACCTCGAAAGCAAATTTACGATTATTGCAATCAACATATATATCAGCAATGCAGCCATTAAGAGTATGCTCAATATCTACAACACCATTATCACCACATATCTTTTTACAATTTTCATAAATCAATTGCTTTATTTCCAGATGTTCCTCTGATTCAGGTTCCCAGTTGCATTTACCTATATGGCCTGGCCAATGACAAAAATGTTTTGTTCCCCTATGACTTATCTTCTGATATGCTCTAGTGTCGCAACAGGGAAGTATTAAATTACTGCCTTTATTTCGTTTCTTTTTTAATTCTTTCCATTCCTCATTAGAGAAATCAAGCGAAACGACACGTTCCCCGTCGAGATAAGCACTAAATGGCATATTCCTTACACTTTTGATTTATTCATACTAAATTTTTTTTCCCATGCTTTCTCTAGTTCCTTATGCATTTTTTCATCATCAATAACAATAACTGCATCCCCACAAGAAATATGAAAATGTTTTAATATATCTTGTAAGTAAATATGTATTCCTGTTTCTGAGTCATATAAAAGACTGCTTTTTGTACTCATTTTTCACCCTTCACTTTTGATTTATCCTTTTTTCTGCAATCATCAAGAACACACGAAAAGCATAATCCATGTAATAACCCAAATGCTCTTTTTCCACATTTCTTACAGTATGCTATTTCATCAGGTTCATAATATATCCAATCAATTGTTCTTGCTTTCCTTCTCATTTTTCACCCACTTAATTTTTGATTTAAAAAATTTCATATTCCTTAATCACCCACTTGATTTATCCATACCCACCCAGTTTTTGTTCTCTTTCGTAATCCTCTTTTAACACACATTTTTCGTGCAATATCAAAAAGATTTTTAGCAGATGTATATTCAACTTGTATTTTTAGCATATTATTATATAGTTTGTGATATTCTTTTTTTAATTCATCATCTGTCATCTCATACATTGGCTTACTCATTTTTCACCTTTAAGTTTTGATTTACTCATTCTCTTGTTTCATATCCATTTTATGTGAATATATTCCTCTGAATCCCTGAACATTGTAACATCTTTTACTACACCATCCAGCGGTCACTTGTTTTTTGCCATAGAGTACATGACCACACCAAAATTTAGCAGGTTTCATACATCTTACACAGTTTTTAGTTTTCATTTTCCTTTCACTCCTGATTTATTCTCCTCTTCTTATCATACGGTTTGATTCTTTAACGAGTTGATATTCTTTTTTGCATTCTGGACATTTATAGAATATATTGTAATATCCTTCATCCTGTTTGATTAGTGTTGTTCCACAGTCCATACAAAACTTATCACTCATTTTTCACCCACTTAATTTTTGATTTATTATAATTGCTTCTTTGACCATTCATTAGTACATAGCAATTCTTACATACA
>Ga0272441_10004407_pt1 | contig 25550 bp, 26 predicted proteins | sample SSMProp6N_FD_193582 | JGI IMG/M metagenome (GOLD analysis project Ga0272441, IMG submission 193582) | Marine sediment archaeal communities from Little Sippewissett salt marsh, Falmouth, MA, United States - SSM-Prop-6N | ecosystem: Environmental > Aquatic > Marine > Wetlands > Sediment ...
CAGCTCAGCCGCCATAAGGAATGCCAGGGCAGAGTATGCCACCACAACGTAAACATAGCTAGTTGCAAATGCGATTGATAAGAGACAGGCCGATACGCCTATAAAGCCCAAAAGGATGTATGGCAGCCTCTTGTCCGTCTCATCAGAGAACTTCCCCCAAACAATTGTGGCCATGATTGTAACCAAAGAAAATAGCATGGAAGATATCCCAATGGCCCCTGCGTTTCCTCCAAGATCGAGAATTAATAACGGTATTAAAACTCCCAGATTGGCCTGTCCTATCTTAAAAGGCATATAATAATAGAACCAACGGTCACTTTTTGATTTTAAGTTACCATTATCATTTTTCATTGGATTAGCCATTGAAATTTTAAATAAATCGAAAATCGTAGCTATATATAAATTTTTTGGTATATTAGATAAATATAAGTATATAAATTCATTATTAATAGAATATAAATTTATTAAATTAATTATAAGATTAATATTATAAATTTATTATTTATTAATTATAGAATATAATTTTTTATTTTATAATATTATATAATAATATAAATATTAAAAATTAAACTATTATTATTAATTTATATAAGAAAAGATAATAGAAAAATTTATAAATTAGATATATATTATTAAATTAAGAGGAGGTGTAAAAATGGGTGCTAAAAAATCAAAAAAATCAACAATTACTACAAATAATGAAGTTAAGAATAAAAAGAAGAAGAAATAATTAATATTTTTCTTTTTCATTTTATTTTTTTATTGCAAATGCCCTAACTGGAGAACCATCAGCATCCTTGAATTTAAGAGGCATGCAGGAAAATAGGAACTTATTCCATTTGATCTGATCAAGGGAGTTCAAGTTCTCTATTATCACGATGTCCTCTTTGAGCAGGATCTTGTGTATCTCCAGTTCCTCAGATTTTATATCGTCGATAGAGATGGCATCGATGCCAATTCCCTTCAAATTCATATCCGAAAGCCATTCTGCCGCCCCGGGCGTCAAAGAAGGAAAATCTGAAAAATAGGTCTCATCGTCCCATCTTTTATACCAACCTGTATGCAGTATCAAGAAGTCTGAATCTTTGATCAGCTCTTTGTTCTCTGTTAGGTGTTCAACTTCAATCCTCTCTCCCCCCATGGCTGTAAGGTCAACGATGGTTGAGCTGCCAAAGAACTTTGATATCTCAAAATCATCCAAGCACTTGCCCCCCTTGAAGATGTGGGAAGGGGCGTCCATATGTGTGCCCGTATGCGAGAACATCTCGATCCGACGTTCCCTGAATCCATCCTCTTCAATGGTATTGGCAGGGTAGAACAGTGGAGGCATAGTGCCGGGGAATGCCGGCATGGAGGGACAAATCTCGTGTGTAAGGTCGATCAATTGCATGTTGTTAGTAAAGAAAAAGGTTTTATAAATAATACCCTCCTTATGCAATGTCAGGCAAGTATCGCGTGTATTTGCTGATATCAGGTGTTTATTTGAACTACAGATACCTATTTGGACCTGTTCCATCCAGAAGACTGGGCTCATCCCTTGGGATAGACCTCATACCTTACAAGACATGCAGTCTAAACTGTGTATATTGCGAATGCGAGGCTACGACAGAGCTTACTGATGTCAGGAAGGAATATGTGCCAATCGACGAAGTTATAGAAGAACTTGATGATTTTTTATCAAAGGGACCTAAGGTGGACTACCTTACATTTTCAGGGTCGGGTGAGCCCACGCTCAATGACGGCATATGCAGGATAGTATCGTTCTTGAGGGAGAAATATCCAGATTACAAGATAGCCCTTTTGACAAATGGCACACTATTCTACGATGAGAAGGTCAGAAAAGATGTATTGGACTGTGATGTCATACTGCCATCCTTAGATGCTGGGACAGAACAGATATTCCAAAAAATCAACAGGCCCCACCCAGACCTGACCCTTGAAATGTTGGTCAGTGGACTAGTTGATCTCAGAAAAGAGTTCAATGGAAAAATCTGGTTGGAAGTGTTTATTGTTCCTGGATGCAACGACAACGACGAAGAACTTAGTGCTATCAAGGCCCATATAGATAGGATAAGGCCAGATGCCATACAGGTGAACTCCCTTGACCGGCCATCCACAGAGGGATGGGTAAGGCCTGTGGATCAAAAGACATTGGATAGGATATCAAGCTTCCTTGATGGCGAATCAGTAGGAAAACCATCAAACATTGGAGAACTGGATTCATTCAAAGAGGATACAACGGACAGGATACTCTCCACTATAAGGAGAAGGCCCTGTACCGCAGAGGACCTCTCAAAGATATTGGGGTTGCACCTAAACGAGCTGAACAAGTACCTCAATTACCTCTCAGACTCTGGGAGAATATACTGTGAAAAGGAAAAAAGAGGTATGTTCTATAGGATAAAGAGATAGATCAGATCGGGTAGAACCACAATCCAGCCACCATCTCATCCTTGTCATAGACTACCTGTATGTCCAACTTTGAGCCTGAGTCAAACTCACAAGGCACAAAGACCGAAGTATAGTCTATTCCTTCCTCAGTTATCTCCTCTGTGCTGATATTCTCTGAATCGATATCCACTATCTTTCCATACTCGCCAGTAATGGCATCCCAGAGATCCTCAAGGTCCTCTACGGTCGCCAGTTCCTTCATGTCATCATTTAATAGTTCATATATCACATCAAAATTCCTTTCGCGTAAATTGTCTATGACCTCGTATTCCGCCTTTTCCTCCAAGGTCATTTCGCCATCAGTGATACAGCCTGAGATGATGGTCATGAATACGATGGCAATGGCAAAGGACGCCAGCAAACTATTGATCTTAATAATATCACCATTTTAATTTAGAAGGCATTGAATATATCTTTTACTATATGTAATGAAATTAGCAGGGGCTAATATCAAACGTGGCCGTTACCCTTATACCAAAAAACAGTTTCTTCAAGCCCTGACCTTAGGTCATATTTCGGCCTGAATCCAAGCTCGCTTTTGATCCTGTCTATACTATAGGAACGATCGGAACTCACCGAGTCCACCGTGCTGGTGTTGTAGAGAAAGCTGTATCTTCCCGCCAGCCTGTTGATGGTCTGTATCGGCAGCACCATAAGCTTGGCCATTGACGTAGGAACATGAAATGAAGGTATGCCCCTTCCTGTGATGTCTGAGAGTATGCCATACACATCCTCGTAAGTGTACGCCCTCTCATCGCTCACAATATAGGTCCTCTTAGAAGATGTCTTTGCATCCCTCAGCGCCAGCATGAAACCTTCTACCACGTCGGAAACATGGCAGAACTGCACATAGTTCTTTCCACTGCCGATAAAGAATCTGGTCCCTAGAACATTTTTCGCGTATGATGTTATCGTCCAGTATGATATGTCATCCACATTCCTCGGTCCATATATGCCGGATGGGCGCAGTATGGTATACTCAAGACCGGAGTCCCCGAAAGACTCAATAACCTTTTCAGAAGCTAGTTTTGAGCGGCCGTAATCATAGGTGGGGTTTGGACGTGAATCCTCGTTGCCAGGCGGGTCGGTCACAGGGCCTATGGCCTCAGTGGAGCTACAATGCAGAAATCTTGTAACACCGTTTCCAAGTGCAGATTCCACAAGGTCTTTAGTGCCCCTTACATTGATCCTATCATATAGTTCCTTTTTACCATAAAAGGTGTAATATGCTGCAAGGTGGACGACAGCGTCCACATCCTTTGTTGCCTGGTCCAATGACCTCCGGTCAGTGATATCGCCCCTGAAGACCTCTGCTCCCAGTTCCTCCAGGATGGAACAGTCGCTGGTTGGCCTCACCAGGCAACGTAGATCAAGACCTTCTCTTGACATCCTTTGCGCCATATGCCCGCCAAGGAAACCAGTGGCGCCCGTTAGTAGCAGCTTCAATTAAATCACGTCTGTCGGGATGCGCTTTGATCTGAAGTATAATGTGTAGGTGAACATGGAAGCAATGTTCGACCCATCATAAGGTTCCAGAGGGCTTCTCATGAACATATCCCCCAATGATGTCATCCTGTAAGCGCCTGTATGAGGTATGGACTCCAAAAGCGCCGACTCGTTTGCCTTTGAAACGGCCATGCCTATCGTTTGGACCTTATCGATGCCAAAGAACGCTGGCCTTGAGGGGACTTGCTCCACTATGCCCTCTATTTCATCTATCCCATCAACTACGATTACCTCTAAGAATCTGCGCCTGTTGAATATGTTGAACTCGGGCGATCCGGTCATCACTTCGTCAAGACTGGGCTTTCCCTTTGAAATGACCAGGGTCCATGAATTTTCACTTGACTTGGAGGAGAATACCCTAGCTCCCTTGAACATGAGCATTCTGCGAACATTTTGTAAAGACAGCATCTGGGCATCGCCCATATCCATCTTCATGCCCCCGCCTATGGAATCAAGATGCTTGCCTGTGCTCTCGGCAAAGGATATCGCTTCCTCCATGCCCCCAATGAAAATGGCCTGTGTAGGGGAACTGCATAGCTGCTGGTCGTACATCACAACGTTGAGGGCCAGGTCCCGTGCCACCGAGTCATGAGATGATTCCGAGTCGATGATTGCAATGCCCGTAAGAGGGCCGTTTATCAGATACTTGGGGTGATGGGGATTCCTCGTTACCTTCTCCCCGATGATCATCCTGGCGGGATCGGCACCCCAAAAGTTCACAACGCCCACCTTAGCCTTTTCCAAAAGGTATCCCAAGGATTCGCTGTCGTGAGTGAAGTAACTGATATAAAGCGCATTTCTCAAGGCCTTGGCAGCCTTGGATCTGACGTCCCCGAGAATATCGAGCGCCGTGGTGACGCCCAAGTAGTTGGAAAGTGAAGGTTTCAGTACCGTCAGGTTGCCGGTCACCAAAGATAGGGAAGTAGGTATAAGAGGCGGTATTATTGAATTCCCAGAGCTTACTATGAACACAGGGCCCAAGGGCATGTTCCTGTAATGTTCGCCATTCTCCGCCTCCACGAATCCGTGCAGGCCCTCTATGCTGTTAGGAAAGGACCATCTGAGATTCTTTTCAATGTTCTCTCTGCTAAACATCTCCCTAACAAAACCCATCTCTATAGTCATTAGCTTATTAGAGTATCCGGTCGTTTTGGAGATATCATTGATCATTGAGTTGTATTCTCCTGATCCAAGCCTTTCCATCCATACATTGCCAACATCCTCAAATGCATCCATTCGGTCATAGATGCTTATCGAGGACAGCTTCCTCTGTACGTTCTTGGAATCGGACACTATCTTGTCAAGTGCCCCCATGCTCAGTTCATGCACCAGATCCCCCGAGAGCTCTTTAGTAACGCTTTCGAGACCTTTGTACGGGGTGTTGGGAATAACTTCCATTCTATCAGTTCCCCTTCCCCATCATCTCTTCCAAAGTGCCGCCGCAGGCCCTCTGAAGGTCCCATCCCTCCTCCACAGTGAGTCTCCTTTGATAAACGAACTCCTTTCCATAGTATCTCTCCGAAGAGTGTGAGTTCATTATGTCGCCCGGATAGAAGACCTCAAGCCATGAAGTAACAAAAGGATTGAAGATCCCCAAAGCGCCCTGTTTTTCCTCGCCTTCGATGATCTCCATGTTGTTTGGGTCTAAAAGGAAAACCTCTGAGAGGGGGTGCGGCACTTTATCCATCTCTCCGTAATTATCGATGAGTGCCGTAAGTGTCTCTGTCATGCCAAGTACGTCCATGAAGGGGACTTCTCGATATGCGCCAGTTTTGTTTCTACATTTGAAATTGGCCCTTGAGCGATCGACTATCTGATCATAGGGTGGCAGGTCCGTTGCCCCTTTGCTGCCACCGCCAGTGACTATTACCCCTCCATCCTTGAGATCGACTGGTGGCGAACCTGTGGAGAGCTTGTATACGATCTTATTGACCAACCCCATGTTGTCGAACTTCTCATTCATGGCGTGAACGCCCGCAGGGGCGGTGAAAAAGAGCTTTGGACCGTTCTTTGATCTCAAAAACTTCATTATCCTGGACTTGTTGGGTTCAAGCTTCAACCAAGGCTTTTGAGGGTCCTTGCCCTCTACCATGTCCATTCCATATATCAGGTCCAGACCCTTGTTCTCGAGCGTTAGGTGCACTGATGCTATGAAGTACAATCGATCGCGCAGTTCAGGTGCTGCCATGAACAGTGCTGTTCCCTCACCTTGCTCAAGTACATCCCCGTAGACATATTGGAACAGGTCGGTGTTCGCCTTCATCATGACCTCAAGGTCCACGGGGCTCCTGTATATTCTGACCGGTGTCTTGCCCGTGGTGCCGCTGGATGTGAAGTGCTCGCCATTGGTATCCAAGCCCTCAATGATAAATGGTTTTTGACCCTCCCCCCTCAGCATATCTGAAGGAACGGCAAGTTTTGCCAGGTCATTGAACTCGGCAGAATTGGGGTCTATGCCCAAATTCTCAAACAATTGAGCGTAATAATCGCTTTTATCTTTGAAATAGCTTAAACAGTCCCTCATTAGGCCTTTTCTTAAGTTTGAAAGCTTATCCGGTGATTTATCGAATAGATCGTCCCTGTTAATAAGCTCATAAACCTTTTTTACATATTTTTCTTGGCGTTGGGGGCTTTTTGATGCCAATTCCCTAATCTCTTCTGCTTTCATAGCACGCACCGAAAAAACTTTGACAAACATAAATATAACTTTATCTTCTAACAGAATATTCTTCAATTTTAATTCTCAATAAATATTGATAGGGAACTGGCATGATGTTCCAAACTATCTTGAAATTAGAACAAATCCCAATACTTAATGGAAGAAGAAGTAGTTGGCAAATACAAGATAATTGCAATGACCTATCCTCTCTTGTATGACGAGGATCCGCTAGTGCTTATCCGTCCTATCACGGGGGTGCCGTAGTATGTCAGTTTTGACGCTCCTGAGAGATTTCCCCCAAGCGTCCCTTCAACGTTGACCCTGGCGTCGCTTGCCCCCGAGGCAACAACGTATGTGTCCATAGTTATGAAATCCCTGAGGTCCAGGTCGCTGGCACCTGAAACTATTGCGTCCAATTCCCCTGCTGCCCCTGTGAGCGTTATGCTGCCTGCACCCGAGAGGTCTATGTCAATATCACCTGTGTAAATATCCCCATACAGGGAGCTTGCGCCAGAGACCCTGCAGCTGAAATCAGTTTTATTCTCAAATCCAGTTATGGTGGCGTCAGAAGCTTGAGATAGATTTATTCTCTGGAGGTCTGGCATTACTACGACGGCCTCAAGAGTATAGGCAGAAAAGGTTATCATCTCATCTGTGTCAAGCCCTATCTTGAGAGTATCCCCTACCTTCCTTACATCAAGCTTGTCCACCATGCTCTCGTCAACTGTGATCTCGATGAAATATTCATCTCCCTGGGTTACCTGAACATCGAAAGCATTGTAGATATCTATCTTATTGAAGCCGGTTATGTCCTTGGTAAGGGTGGTGGTAGGCCCGACACCACCTGAAATGCATCCTGAAATAATAAGTGAAAAGACCAATAATGGTATCAATGCCATCTTGCGATCCATGTTATTTAAAAGAAAATAACTCTATAAAAAACTTGTTTTTCTTAACGCGAGGGCATGGCTATTTTTCTTTAGAGCAGGTGCACTCCATGTTCTCGGTAAGTATGGAGAGATGATTCTTGCTGCCACATGAGAGGCAGCGCAAATAGTATTTCCAGGGGCAGTCCACACCATGCTCATCGTTCTCGTATATCGTGTGGTCCTTGAAGGTCTCCTTGCAATAAATGCACCTGTTTATCTTGAGGTCGAAGTCGCTGATCTTTTTCTTCGACATCACGTCCTTTTCATGCATGATGTTATTATACATCTTTAAAGATTAATATTTTTGGTTAAAAAATATTAAAATTAATAAATAATATCACGAACGAGCTGTAAAAATATATAATATAAGAGACATAGCATAGAGTTGGTGGTGGAAATAAAGGCTCTTGTAGTATATTATTCTCGGTCCGGCCATACCAAGAAGGTGGCAGAGGCCATAGCGGACATGATCTCAGGGGATACGGAAGAGATCATCGACACCAAGAAACGGTCCGGACCACTAGGCTATGTGAGATCGGGAAGGGAATCTATGAAGGAGATGCTGGCAGACATCCAGGAGCCTGTCAAGGACCCATCTGAGTATGACCTTGTCATAGTGGGCACTCCGGTATGGGCAATGAAGATGTCCACCCCTGTGAGGGCGTACCTTTCAAAGGTAAAGAGCAGAATCAACAATGTGGCCTTCTTCTGCACCATGGGGGGGAAGGGTGACGAGTCCACCCTGAGTGGAATGGAAGAGTTCCTGGATATGGAACCTGTGGCCAAGATGTCTTTTCGGTCTGGAGACATCAAGAAAGGCACTTACCCGGAAGCAGTGGGCAAGTTCATAGACATGATCAATATTTGACATTTTTGCCCAAAGACTTAGAAAACAATAAATCCATCTGTTTTTAATGTAGTATGTGAGGATTTTTAGCTCAAATATCAAAAGGATGTACCTATTCAATTTCCTCCTCAACATGCACTTTGTGGCAGGCGTACTGGTGCCTTTCATGACCCAGTGGGGAAATATATCTTTTTCCCAGATCATGCTGCTTCAATCTTTTTTCATGATATCAATATTTGCCTTGGAGGTGCCGACCGGAGCAGTGGCAGACTACCTTGGCAGGAAGACCTCCCTCATACTCTCAGCAATAGTACACTCCCTTGCCGCACTGGTATATGCCTCATATCCCAGCTTCTATGTGTTCATGCTGGGCGAGTTTTTGTGGGCTTTGGGGGCGGCCCTTCTTTCAGGGGCCGACTCTGCAATGGTATACGACACCCTGAAGACGGAAGGGGGGGAGATAGAATCAAAGAGTATATTCGGCAGGATGCAAAGCTCCATGCTGGCAGCAATCATGATAAGCGCGCCGATGGGAAGCATGATAGCTGCCACGGTGGGCCTAAGGTATTCCATGATGATGCTGTCGCTCCCATGCTTTCTCGCCGCCATAGTAGGCCTCAGCCTAGAGGAACCCGCCATTTTCACGGAAAAGAAAGAGAAGAACTATCTGGGAACAATAAGGGAGGGCTTCTCGTACTTCAGGCATCATCGCGTGCTTAGGATACTTGCTTTCGACAGCATTTTCATCGGCAATCTACTGTTCATGATAATCTGGATGTATCAGCCGATGCTGACCGAACTGAAAGTTTCCATATTCTTCTTTGGTTTCGTATCTGCGGGGATGACGCTCACAGAGATCGGAATACTGAACAATTTTGCAAGAATAGAGAATTTTCTCGGATCAAAGAGACGGTACATCCTGTTCAGTGCGATACTGCCTGGCATGGGGATGATCTTGATATCCATCAACAGCCTTGTACCTATTACGGTGATACTCATATTCATCGTTGGCGGATTCGGCCTCACAAGGGTTACGCTGTATCAAAGTTATATGAACAAGTACATAGACTCGCATAATCGTGCCACGGTGCTCTCGACAATATCGATGATCTCCGTTTTGGTGAGGTCTGTAAGCTACCCCATCTATGGCCTTCTGATCGAATGGTCACTTAGAAACACATTCTTGATGATTGGGATATTGGCATTGGCCTTCGCATTGATATCAAGGGTGAGGGAAGAGCATCTGATAGACTAGATCCTCTTCAGTATCTCCTCTCTCTTGGCATTGTACTCTTCCTCTGTTATGAGGCCTTCGTCCAACAGCCCCTTTAACTCCCTGATCTGTTCCGCCCCGGACTTGGGTGCGTCCATGCTCTGCATGGCATGGGGGGCGGCCCCTATATAGCTTCTCACAACGCTCTCTGGCGGTTTAGAGAAAAACCATTCCTCTGACATCAGCTTCTTTTTCCTATTGATGGATATCGGCTCGATCGCAATCTTGTTGATCTCATTCTTCATGGTCTCGATGACAAAGAAAACATCCTGATTCTTCAATCCATCGACCTTTATATCCTGCTCTTCCTCCTCTCCGATTATCTCGAGGAAACCCCTGACCTTACCCTTCTTTCCATGCGCCTGGCGTATCTTGGAGTAAGGGATGGTTATCATGTCATATCTTCCAAGGAACTTGCTGTCAAAGTAGATGACCCTCTTGTTAGTGACCACCATATATGTGGGCTTTGCTATTGCAAAGTTCCCCACACAACATGCCACATCCTCTCCGGGAGTAAGATTATCAACTAAACCCTTTGGTAAATCATCCAAATCGCTCACCTAAAACAATACTGCATAGGTTGTTCTTAACCCTTTCTTCTTTGCCTGACAAAAAACTGTTTGAACATACCCGGGACCTCCTTGAGGTCTGAGACCACGAAGCTGCCAGGTATAACCTCCAGTTTATTGCCACATTTCTGGCACGTGTATTTCTTGAATCTGCCCTTCTTCACACACTTAAGGCATACGAAGTCATGGCAGTGCTGGCAGTGGAACACCTGGAAGTTGACGGCCACCTTCTTTGCAACGGGAGTTTTTGATGACTGCAGTGAGTTGTTTGTGAACTGTTGCCAATCCTCCGCATATAGCTCCTTCCCGCAGGAACCGCAGGTAAAGACGGGCCTCTCCTCCATTTCCAGGTCTATTCCCTCCTTGGGAAGCCTGAAGACGGTTGAACAATAATTGCACTCGTAGCTGTTGTCCTTCTTTTTCACAACTTCGCCCGCTCCACAATAGGGGCACTTCAAAATGCCAGGCTTGTTCATAGGAAAGAATGTCAAGAATGATAAAAGAACTTTTTGGAAAATGGGCTCTCCTACTTGAACTCAAGCACAAGCGTGAAGAATACCGGGCCCCGGACATCTATCCTGTTGTTCTTCATCTGTATGAAGGTCCTGACCTCCTCAGGTATCTGAAGATTCACGTCTGAGAGCCTCTTGGACATTCCAAGCCTGTACTCCTGGGTGCCGACAAATGATGATCCTATCTTTTTCTCGACGTCCTTGGCCACCAATGAGAGGAATGCATCGGTGTATGTCATCCCTGTCGTAAGCCCGTTCTCCACGACGCCCTTGAGCTTCTGGGAGAGCCCATCCTCTGGAATGCCATAGATGTTGCCATCGTGCACGTATAACTGGTTGAAAGCCGCAGGGCCCAATAGATTCTTCCCTTCCTCGGGCTCTACTATTCGGGCAATGACCCTCCTGCCGCCCACATCCCCTTCGAACACCTTGACGTCACATGGGCTCTGGTCGTCCTTGTGCTCAAAGGCCATCTCCTTGACGTTTTTCATGAGCTCTGAAGCCACATCTGTCGAAGGGCCCTCAACTATGGATATGGAATCCAATATCTCCTTGTCATCAAATGAGAATGAGTAGAACTCGGGGTGGTGCAACGACCTGAGGTCGTCCACATCCTCCTTGAGCAAGACCAGTCTTCCAAGCCCGGGTCCTGAATTAAAGACGGGATATGGGATGCCATATTTTGCAAGAGCAATGGGAGAGTACATTCCTATCTCGGTTATCTCCACCCATCCAAAGTTCTCGTCCTTTACGAACACCTCGTAATTGGTGCCATAAGCATAATACACGGCCTGATTGGGCTTTTTCTTGAACTTGAGCTTCTTGAATCCAAGCCTGTTGAAAAACTCCTTTGTGATATACATGCCATCTGCCATGGTAAGGCCATCCTGCATAACTACCATGGAAAGATTGTAATGGGCGCGAAGATGCATGGCATCCTCCCGCTGCTCTCTCCTATAGCGCCAACCCGATGTGAACAGCATCACTGGAAGGGGGGACTTGTCCACCAACTGTGCCACAGTCGGGAACCAAGCCGTTGTGAAGTGGGAGTTGAGGACATTGTCCGTGGCCTTTGGCTCTATGTTCATTACCTCTGGGAACGCCTCGTCCAAGAGGAATGTTGCATCCTCTGGTTTGAGCTTCAGCCTCGTTGCCAGCTCCTCGCTCAGGTCCCCGGGATCTATCTTATCAAGCTTGTAGTCCCTGAAAACGTTCTTAAGCTTGTCAAAGTCGATGTCAGGTATCTTGCTCTTTATAAGGTCCTTTCTGTCGTCTGAGATCCCTATGTCGGGCCTTGGCATTGTGGCCAGAAAATATAATCTGTCAAGTATGGCGGGCGCCTCAGGGCCATACTGCATCTCTACGTTCTCCTTTGGGAAGAACTGCTTAAGATAGACCTCGTCAAATCCCATGTCAAGAAGTATCTCCCTTGCCTTGAGGCCGTATTTCGATAGGAGATGCTCTTTTCCCCTCCTATTGGGAAATTCGAACTTTCGGTCGCCTTCAAAATAAGACAGCGTGCTCATCCATTCATCAAAAAAGTTTTCCTTTGAGCGCTTCAATATGTCATCTATTGGAAGCAATGATATCACCTATAATCATAGATATTGTCTTTTTTTCTCTCATCATCCAAAATGACCTTCTTCTCGATCGAAGGAATGGGTATAGGCGGAACTAGCTCTAGCTGTTTTGATATGACGACCAGTTCTGGCAGGCAGAATCTTAGAATGGCAGTATGCGATTCCCTGGATATCTCAGGTGTCAGGGTGGACTTGTCGTTGACGTCTACATTGGAATAATCACCAACATACCTAATGTCCCCTTCTATCTTGATGCTGGCGATGTTAGGGAAGTAATCTGCAGAAAAAACATATCCCAAAACCAGTGTTTCACCCTCTAGATGAAGCGATGTCACGCTGGAACTGTTCGTGATCTTCACGTTCTGCATCTTCTCGCTGCCCTTAACGAACTTCTTTGCATCGATCGATCGGATTGATATCTTTTGGATTATGTCCCTCACCGATTTTACGTTATATCGGGCCTTTAAATAAGTTGTCGTGATGCGTCTGGGGCGGATTTATTCCCTGCTCAGGAGCACAACCCTGCTCTCTGGAGATTCGTTGACAACGGAGTACGAGCAGTTGCTGGCGATCTGTTGGGCGAACTCCCGTATCTCCTCATGCCTCGGCATATTGTCGATAGTGAGACGGTCCCTCGAGAAACCTACATACATATAGGCCTTGACCTCGACATAGGTCGGTTCTCCCCTCTCGATGATCTTTGCATACGACTCAGGCTCGCACATGTTGTAACCCTTGGTCATGGTGAGCCTCATCACCTTCTTTGTGTCGAGCGACGGGAACAGGTCTATTGTCCTGTTTAGGCGCTCCCACGCATCAGGTATTACCGGATTGCATAGTCTCTTGTGGACCTCCCTGTTCGGTGCCGCGACCGTGACGTAGAGATTCCACGGAAGCGTGTCCATCTGTTCGAATATGTCTGGGTTAGTTCCATTGGTTACCAGGAAAGTGGTAAAGTCCATCTTCTTGAACTCCTCCAAGAGCTCCGGCAGCCTTGGATAGCAAGTGGGTTCCCCTGAGAGAGATATCGCTACATTGTTGGGGTCCTGTGCCTCTTCGAGCTTATTCTTGTTGACCTGGTCCAAAACTCCCTGATATCCTGATAAAAGAATCCTTTGTGCCTCTATGGAACCCTCAATGATTTCCCTGGGTTCATCGACATCGGCAGGTATGTCCTCCGTGAATCTGACAGGTCTCCAGCAAAATAGGCATTTTTGCGTGCACCAGTTGACCGCGGGAGTCATCTGCAAGCACCGGTGCGACTTTATCCCATAGAACTTCTGTTTATAACATACCCTGTCGCGCATAATGCTTTCCTTTAACCAATGGCAGAGCTTTACTGCTGAATGCTCTCCCACCAACTGGTATTTCTGCTTTCTCAAGAGTTCACGTGTAGACTCGTTCATTGATCATTCCCCCAAGGTCTTTTTTATCATTTCAATAAGGTCATCGGATGCGGACTTGAAGTCCCTTATTCCCAATATCCCTGCGGCAGGCGGGTGGCCTCCACCCTCTCCGCCGTATTTTTTTCCAATGTCGCTCATAAGCGATGAAAGGTCAACTCCCTTCTCTATAGCTTCCTTCTTGGCCCTGGCCACTATCCTCTCCCCCTTCTTGTCATTTACGATAATGACGACATCGGCCCCCAGTGCCATAATGTTCTTCGCTATGAAAGACTCGTGGGATCCTATGTTCGTCTTTACTATCATGTACTCTTTGACCTTCTTCACCCTCATCCTCTGAAGTGCCTTCATGAGGGCTACGACCTTTGATGGATCATGGTCGTCATGCAACATAGTGAAAATGTCTTCAAAGACTATGTCATCGTCTAGCATTTCATAAATCGAACCAAATGTGTCCCTGTTGGAGAACTTGAGGTGTCCGGTGTCTGCAAGTATGCCTGAAAGTAGCGCCTTCCTTGAAACTGTGTCGCCCGACTTGCCTATCAGTTCCCAAACGAGCTCGGCGTTCGAGGTCCTTGCCTCCCTGAAGGAGGCAACCGCATCAAAGGAGCAGGTGGCGTGATGATCCACCAAAGCAATATTGCCGGTGAGCTCCAAGAAATCCTTGCAACATCCTAAAAGCTCAGGATTAGAAGTATCCAATACCAATATGGAATCTGGTTCTCTCTCCAGGGGGCCCTCGAGTATCGTCTCCCCTAAAACATCCAACATCCTTTTTGCTGGACGGGATACCCCGTCGCAGCGAATGTCTATCTGCTTGTCAACCAGCTCCCTTCTGAGGGCTATGGCCCCCCCAAGGGCATCGGGGTCTGCATTGCTGTGGCACAAGATAAGGAGCTTGCGGCTCTTCTCGAGGAAGAGCCTTACATCTTCTAATGACAAAATCAACTACCCTGGCTCTGTGGTGCAGCTCCACCAGTTCCCAACAGTTCCTGTATCTTCTTTTGGGATTCCTGGAGCTTTTGTCTCAATCTGTTCTCCTGTCTCTCAAGCGTGGACTTCCTGAGGTCCAGAGTCTCCTTTCTCTCATTAAGCTGTTTCTCAACATCTGCCTTACCGCTCTTGAACATGACGCTGCCAACGCTCTTGTAGACCTCTTCCTCGTTGACGGCCCCAAGTTCCTTAAGGGTCTCCTCTATCTCTTTCAACTCACTTGCCACCGTCTGAAGTTGGGTGGCAATCATCTGGTATTGTTGTTCCACTTGCTGGAACTGTGTAATCTCATGTTGTACATTTGGGGGGATGTTCTGCAAAATATCACCATTCGAAAATACATTTCATTGCTTTAAAAGGTTTCTCTATTCATTAATATTTTTAAATTAATGGTAATCTAGACTACGTAAATACCTTCGGGCCATCGGAGGTAACGAACATGGAATGCTCAAACTGTGTCACATTTCCGTTATCTGCCTCCTTTAGTACTGCAAAGGCGTATATTGAAGATGACCTTACCAGATACTTCAGCGCGAACTCGGTCTTTCTTTTTGTATAGATCTCAGAGAGCCACCTCTGCGCGAATGGAAGGGTATTGTAGTTCTTCTTAATTGTCATCAAGACCTTTCTCGCAAGAGGAAGTCTGACCGGACGCTCCGACATGTACTTGAAGATCAAGTGCTCCTCATCATCCATCACCTTTCCAATGCCATCGGTGGCGAAGGGTTCAATGGCGATCACATCTCCTTCCCTAAGCTCAACGCCATGCCCGCTGTCATAGTTAGGTATCGTAGGTGAGCTGTGGCAGACGTATTGCTCAAGGCCATGCCCGCTTAGATTTTCAATAGGTTTGAGGCCATATGCCTTAATGGTATCCTCTATCACCTTTCCTATCTCGTTTGTCCTTACTCCTGGCCTGACGGCCTCTATAGCTGCCTCCAAGGCCTCCTTGCTGGCCTTCATGAGGTCGTCCTCACCCTCATCCACATGAATCGTGATAGCAGTGTCCGCTATATAACCGTCAATCTGGGCGCCAATGTCCACCTTAACATAGTCTCCCTTTGATACCTTTCTAACATCGTCAATGGTTGGTGTGTCATGCGCCGATATATTGTTTACTGAGATGTTGACAGGGAATGCCGGCCTGGCCCCCTCCTCTATTATCATGTTCTCGACAAAGTTGGCAATATCCAAAAACGCTACACCATCAGATACCTTCTCGGGCAACAGCTCCTTTACCTTCCTAGTAATCTCTCCCGCCCTTAGATAAGCTTCTCTTTCATCCATTTTCTCACTCTTCAAGAATAATTCACAGCAATTATAAATCTTTGTATATATTATTTGGGCATGTGGGGTTTATAAAGCGCATATTTATTAATGACCCCTCATTTTCTTACACGATGAAGATAGAAGACTTCAAACTTGAGAGATTCTTCTCTGTTCATGAGTTCAGCGCGGAACACATGATATGCGGTTCTGATTGTGAATCAATGACGGTTGATGGGCTCATATCCCTCGATCCCTCATATGAGATGAATCTAAAGGACCTCTGGCTCGGATATACCGAGAGCAAAGGTCACCCTGAGCTCAGGGAAGAGATATCCAATCTATATGAAGACATTGGCCCAGAGGACATCCTGGTGTTCTCAGGTGCGGAGGAGGGCATATTCGTTTTCATGAACTCCGTCCTGAGCAGAGGAGACCATGTCATTACACAATTCCCCGCATACCAGTCCTTATACGGTATAGCAAGGTCGATAGGCGCAAGCATGACAAAGTGGGAGATGAAGGAGGGGACCTCATGGGATCTTGACCTGGATGACCTTGAGAGGTCCATAAGAGAGAAAACCAAGCTTATAGTGGTCAACAGCCCCCACAATCCCACAGGACATATATTGCCAAAGGAAGCTCAGAGGGCGCTATCCGACATAGCCGATGACAGGGGCATACTTGTATTCTCTGACGAGGTCTACAGATTTCTTGACAATATGGGCGATTCCTGGATGTCGTCTATGGCCGATTCATCTGAGAACTGCTTCTCTTTGGGCGTGATGTCAAAATCGTATGGGCTGGCAGGTCTCAGGATAGGTTGGATCGCTTCAAAGAACGCAGAGGCCATGGAAAGGATGGCAAGATTCAAGGACTACACCTCCATCTGCAACAGCGCACCTAGCGAACTTTTCTCCATTATGGCACTGAGGAACGCGAAAAAGATCCTTGATAGGAACAGGGCCATAATAAAGGACAATCTGAGCTTGTTCGAAGGGCTCATCAAAAAGCATGATGATATTCTTGATTGGGCAAGGCCCGATGGGGGTTCCACCGGATTTCCAAGATTGAGGGGCAACAGTTCGTCCGAGGCCTTTGCCAAGAACTTGCTTGAGAGCAAGGGAGTGTTGGTCCTGCCCAGCAAGTATATGGATTATGATGACCTCCACTTCAGGGTCGGCCTGGGAAGAATGAACTTCTCAAAAGGATTGGAACTTCTCGACCTGTACATGGAAGGGCTTTAGTCCCCATGTTTATGGTATGGTCATTTATTTATAACATCGGGGACTATTCACATTTAGGAATGATATACAATGGCTCAGAAAGCTTACTATGAAGGACCCTTTGTAAAGAGATTCAATGCCAAGGTAATCTCAAAGAGGCCTGAAGGGGAAATGACCTGTATCGCCCTGGACAGGACCTACTTCTATCCCGAGTCTGGAGGGCAGCCCAACGACACTGGAAGAATTGATGGGAAGAACGTAGTCAATGTGGTCATTGACAAGGACGAGATATATCACTTCATCAAGGGGGATGTGAGAGATTTGAACGTCGAATGCGAGATAGACTGGGAGAGAAGGATGGACAACATGCAACAGCATACGGGCCAGCACATACTTTCCCAAGCGATCTACAAGGTACTTGGAAAGGAATCAGAATCCCTCCACATAGGGCGGGCGACATCCAGCATTGACATCGAATCCGGGGAGATAACGCAACGAGAACTTGATGAGATAGAGAGGATAGCGAACGGCGCCGTTATGGAGGATATCCATATAAAAAGCTACTTTGTAGACTCCACTGATGGCATGGACCTTCGAAAGGACACCCAGATCGAGAAGAACATTAGGATAGTCGACATCGAAGGGTATGATAGGACCCCCTGCGGGGGAACTCATCTTGACAGCACTGGGAAGGTAGGTCCGATAAAGATCGTCAAGTGCTTCAAGAAAGGGAAATACCAGCGCATAGAGTTCGTGTGTGGTTGGAGGTGTTTGGACCTTATGGGTGAACAGATGGTGCTGCAAAAGTCCCTGAGCAATCTGTTAATGGTACCGCCTGAGGAGGTATTGGGCAAAGTAAACGAACTGGCCTCCGAGAGAAAGGAGCTCTCAAAGAGGAACAAGGAACTTGAAGAGGAGCTTTTGGAAAAAAGGGCCTATGAATTGATAGAAAATGCAGAAGTGTGCGGCACCATAAAGGTCATCTGCAGTGTGATGGACGACCCAAGTCTTGTGCAACACATCTCAAAGACCATTCCTCAAATGAAGGGAGTGGCATCTTTTCTGGCATTTAGGACGGAAAAGGGCGCCACGCTGATGTACAGCAGCTCAAAGGACAGCGGGATAGATGCGGGAGCTCTTCTAAAGGATTCTTTGGAGATACTTAAAGGAAAGGGAGGGGGTGGCAAGAACTTCGCCTCCGGGTCGTGTGTCGACACAAAGGGTCTTGAAGATGAACTGCATCGCATCGTAGGGATCATCATGGGTAATTGACATGCCCCACAGGGACAAGAACTTGATAATATCATCATTGGTCCACGCGTATAGCCATGCGTGCATATTGTCGATACCTCCGCTTGTGCTTCTGTTGAAGGAGGAGTTTTCGACAAATCTGACCCTTATTTCACTGATCATCACCATATCAGGCCTGCTCTTTGGCCTGGGGGCTCTTCCATTCGGTGCCCTATCTGACAGGATAGGTTCCTTAAAGGTTCACAAGATAGGGATTGCCTTAGCGATCGCATCATGCATTGGGATATACTTATCAAACAGCCTTTGGACATTCTCGCTTTTCCTATTTATGTTGGGGTTGGCATCCAGCACATACCACCCTTCGGCATTCAGGCTCATCTCCACCTCATTTTCCAAAAATGTTGGAAGAGCCTTCGGCATAAACGGGATGATAGGGAACATAGGACAGATAGGCGCCCCTGTGGCATCCGCGTTCATAGCATACAACTGGGGATGGAGACCGGTCTTTCTCATGCTCTTGGCCGTTGGCCTCTTGCTTGCCGGGCTGATGACCCTGACAAATGAGATACCAATGGAAAGGAAGGGGCGCGCCACAATAAGGGACATAAAGATATCAAAAGGATTTCTGCTGGCCATTCTGGTGACGATGACCGCAGGATTGGCATATAGGGGTACTACGACCATGCTGCCTACCTACTCTTCACTGATATATGGAAAGGATACCTTCGAGGCGGGGGCGCTCGTCACCCTGATGTTGGCTACGGGAGGGATCTCCCAACTGATATCGGGGGAGGTAAAGGACAAATATGGTATAACAAAACCCTTTCTATTGGTATCGGTGATGCTGTTCCTCAGCGTATTGATAATCCCCTTCTCCGGCTACAATGCGTTCATAATAGGCCTAATTGCCTTTGGGTTCGCATACTTCTCCATCAATCTATATACCAACACCCTGATAGGCGACATAACAGATAGCGGATTGAGGGGAACATACTATGGGATAACCTTCTTCACCAGATTCGGGCTTGGATTCATGGCCCCGTTCATTGTGGGTTTCATCTCGGATATGTACTCTATCAAGTACTTGTTTCACATAATCCTGTTTTTCCTGTCAGTCTTTTTGGGATTGGTTGTCATAATGGTCATATGGTTCTCTAGGAACCATTACCCCAAGACCTAAGATACGATTCCTGTTCTGGCGTAAGGGCATCAATTTCCAATGACTCTGAGCTAAGCTTCAATCTGGCGACCTTCTCATCGATATCCCTGGGCACCGGATAGACAGCGGGTCCGAGCTCCGCATCGAGCAGATATTCTGAAGATAGAAGCTGAAGGGCAAAGCTCATATCCATTATCTCGGCAGGGTGTCCGTCAGCGCACGCGAGATTCACGAGCCTTCCCTCTCCAAGAACGTGTATCCACTTTTTGCCCAGCCGATAGCTCATGATGTTTTGCCTTGAGAGCTTTGAGTCCTCCGCGACCTTTTCAAGCTCCCCGACATTGACCTCAACGTTGAAATGGCCTGAGTTGGACAATATCGCATTGTCCTTTAGCAGAGGGAAATGCCTCGTTGTAATCACGTCCTTGCATCCTGTCACTGTAATGAAAACGTCCCCCAGTCTGGCGGCATCGTCCATCTTCATCACATGAAAACCATCCATATGCGCCTCTATGGCCTTTATGGGGTCCACCTCTGTAACAATTACCTTTGCTCCCATGCCCTTGGCACGCATGGCGACCCCTTTCCCGCACCAGCCATAGCCCGCCACCACAACATACTTTCCTGCCACTATGAGGTTGGTCGTCCTCATAATCCCATCCATGGTCGACTGGCCGGTTCCGTACCTGTTGTCGAAAAGAGATTTACAATCGGCATCGTTCACCGCTATGGCCGGGAATCTGAGCGCGCCTTCATCCGCCATTGCCTTAAGCCTCAATACTCCGGTGGTGGTCTCTTCACAAAGCCCCCTTACGCCGTCTAGGACCTCTGTCCTATCGGTGTGAACTGTATATGCAAGGTCACCGCCGTCATCTATTATTATGTTCGGTGATATGTCCAGGGTCTTGTTGATGTTTTCAAAATACTCATCCTTGCTCAGACCGTATCTGGCATTTACGATCACTCCCCTATCTGACAGTGCGGCTGCCACGTCATCCTGCGTGGTGAGAGGATTACTTCCGCAGATCGCCACCTTTGCGCCGCCCTCCTTCAGGACATGTGCCATGAAGGCGGTCTTTGCCTCAAGATGAAGGCAGCAAGACACATTCATTCCCTTAAAGGGCTTGTCCCTCTTGAAGTTTTCGAGGATGGAGGATACGACCGGCATGTACGATTCAACCCAATCGATCTTCCTGTTGCCAGAAATTATATCATCATTCATGTGATCACTAACTGATAATCAAGAAATAATAAAAATCTAATCGCCCACGAAAACAAAAAGATTTATAAAACAAAATTACTTCCTTTGTTTACAATGCCCCGGTGGCTTAGCCTGGTATAGCGTCCGCTTGGTAAGCGGGAGGTCGCGGGTTCAAACCCCGCTCGGGGCTCTATATATATTAATATTTTTTATTATATTATAATATATACTAATTAATCGTAGAATTGATAAATAAATCAATAAATGAATAATATAGCTTACAGATAACGGGTGTAATTGGATGATCTCTACGATGCTTGTTGAGAATATGAGGTGCCCCGCTGACGATGAACTGGTGAGCGAGAACAGTATAAGCATGCATATATCTCATGAAGGAAAGAATGTCATATTCGATCTAGGCTCCTCGAACAAATGCTTGGATAATGCAATAAAGATGGGAATAGACCTCACAGAGGTCGATGCTGTTGTGATATCCCATGGCCATAAGGACCATGCCGGAGGACTTGCGAGATTTCTTCAGATCAATGAAAAGGCCAAGGTCTATATCAAAAAGGAGGCATTTGAAAAGCACTTTTTGAACTATAGATTCTACAAAAGGAACATCAGCATGGATAAGATGATGCAGGAAGAGATGAGGGAGAGATTCGTGCTTCTAGAATCCGATACTGAGATACTTCCAGGTTTCCATATCTTGACAAAATTTCCAAAAAAATATGAAATATTTGACTTCAATAAAATATACCTCAAAGAGGAGAATAAGATCAAGGTCAAGGACGATTTTGAGCATGAGCTCTCCTTGGCACTGAAATTAGAGAAGGGTCTGGTAGTGTTCTCAGGATGCTCGCATTCGAACATCCTTAACGTTTTGGAGGCTGTAAACAAGAAGTTTCCCAAGACAAAGATTAAGGCTATAATGGGGGGACTCCACCTGGTGGCAATACCGCTTTTCATGGAAGTGAAGGAAAGCCAGATCATCGAGATAGGAAAAGGCATTTTGTCATATGACGTTGGAATAACATATGTCTGCCACTGCACCAGCAGAAGGGGTTACAGGATATTGAAAAAGGTCATGCATGAAAAGGTCGCGTATTTTTTCACAGGGTCTCAGATCGAAATCTAATGTCCAACGAAAGGTTTTTATTTAAGTCTTAAAAAGACTAAACGAATCAGGGCCTCGGTCGCCAAGCCTGGGAAGGCGCTAGACTGAAGATCTAGTATTTCGCCGGTTCAAATCCGGCCCGGGGCATTTTTCTCTATAATTTGTTTATTCATAGAAAAAAGGTTTTTAATATATAATATTTTAATTAACTTGATTCCATGGAAAATAAATATCTGAGTGCCATTGCAATGATAATATTGGCAGCGCTTATATTATTCCCACAAATATTATCACAGGACAATAAAGAATACTACACTCAGCTTCTCGTGTTCATCATCCCAATAATCGGGTTTATCATTGGTTACATAGTCCAGCTCAAGTTTGTTTCCCACAGGCTTAGACTCACCCTGGGCATCATGATACTGTCCCTGCTGTGCTGGGGAATAGCTGAATACGTGTTGGGGACTGTGGAGGTAAATAATACAATACCCTCATTTACATTGGAATCTGATGTGTTCTATATATTGGGATATATTGCAATTCTATTTGCACTTGGCACCAGATACAAGAACTTCAAGAACAATCTGAATATAACATATACATCGCTATTTATGTTCTTGGTCGCCATTGTTGCCATCTTCTCAGGTATATTCCTTTATTCGAGATACTACAATCAATTTGGAAGTGATATTGTCCAGATGACATTGTTGTACTTGGTGCTTGACCTTCTAATTGTCTTTTTGTCATTATTGTATCTCGTCCACGAAAAAAGGAGCAAGGAAAATCTCCTGTGGGCCTGGATACTGCTTGGCGGCATCCTTTTGTTCGTGGCAGATTTTGTATATGGCATCTACTTCCTAGATCAAGAATATGTTGTGGGGTCGCTTCCAGACATATTTTACTGCTTGGGATATGCAACATTCATCCCCGGATTCCTTTCACTGGCCACTGCTCAGTCAGCTTCATTTAAGGATGTTGAGGAAAGGTACTTCTCTCTTTTCAACCATACGGGCGCCCCCACCATAATGATAGACAGGGACACCACCATATTGCTGACAAATCCTCAATTCAACGAACTCCTTGGTTATGAGAAGGAAGAATTGATAAACAAGATGAAATGGTCCAGAATGATCGATTCAAAGGACAGAAAACCAACATTCCTGATGCTGAGTCGTATGAGGAATGTAAAGACCTTAAAACCCTTTACCAGAGAAGCCCAGGTACATAACAAAAACGGCGAAACACTCTACACTTCACTCACATTCAGTTTCATACCCAACAGTGAATTTATAGTTGTGACGATTTTCGACCTCACCGAGAGGAAAAAGCTAGAGGTAGAGCTCAAAAAGATAAACGAGGACCTCCAGAACTTTACCTTCACAGTGTCTCACGACCTCAAAGAACCGCTTAGGAATGTATCCTCTCTTGCAACGTACCTAAAGAGGGACTATTCAAAAAGCCTTGACAAGGACGGGCTTGAATTCCTCAACATGCTTGTGGCCTCCGTATCTACCATGTCCCAGTTGGTGGATGACCTCCTGACACTTTCCAGGGTTGGCAGGAAGAATGTTGATTTCTCATTCGTGGACTTCAACGAGCTGATCAATGAGGTGGTCAAGGACATAGATAAGTACATCAAGGAGAGGAACGCGGTCTTAAAATGCTCAAACCTTCCTAAAGCGCTAGTCCAGAAGACATGGATGAAGCAGGTATTCCAAAATCTTATACAGAATGGTATCAAGTTCAACGATTCGCCCACCCCAACAATAGAGATAGGTTATACCAATCATAACTTCTATTATGAGTTCTATGTCAAGGATAACGGGATAGGCATACCAAAGGAATACCATGATAGGATATTCAAATTGTTCGAGCAGTTGCAACCACGCGAGGAGTATGGCGGGACAGGTGCTGGGCTTGCCATAGTCAGGAAGATAATCAACGAGCACAAGGGAGACATATGGGTAGAGAGCGAAGAGGGCAAAGGAACCACTTTCTACTTTACTATAGAGAAATTCTTCATAGGGGAAGACTGATGGAAAAAAAAGGCGTATTGGTCATAGAGGACAACATTACAGATGGTCTAGTGATAAAAAGGACGCTTTCTAAGTATCTTGATGAGGATATAAATGTTGTAAGGGATGGCACAGAGGCTTTATCATTCCTTGCAAGGGCGCTAAAAACGAACATTGACAAGGACATCACGCTGCCACGACTAATAACCCTGGACCTGAATATGCCCAAGATGAACGGATTTGAGTTCATTGAGCGGTTCAAGAAAAATGACCAGACAAAGGACATCCCAATAATAGTGTTGACATCTTCACAATTGCCGGATGAGATCAGAAAAGCTTATTTCCTCGGAGCAAATAGTTTTGTCATAAAGCCAACTGACCATGAAAAGTTCGAACAAACAATAGAGATAATATATGAATATTGGTTTGATTTTACTAAATTACCCCCAGAGTGATATAATGAACGAAGAAGAAAATGAAAATGAAGGACCAAAGATATTATACATTGAAGATAATAACACAGATGTCTTGGTAATGAAAAAAGTTCTTTCAGATATCTTTCCCCAAGGTTACAATCTCATTAACACACCCATTGGGACAACTGGACTTACTAAACTAAAGAACGAATATTTCGATTTTACTATTTTGGATTACAAACTGCCTAGAATGACAGGATTGGAGATATTGGAAGAGATGAAAAACAACGATATTGACATCCCCGCAATAGTGGTGACAGGGCAGGGCGATGATGAGACCGCCGTGAAGGCATTGAAAATGGGGGCTTATGATTACCTTGTAAAAGGGAATCTTGATACAAAGGAGTCCAAGCTCTCGATCCTGGAACTTTACAATCTTGTCAACTTCATGAAAAAGGACACAGGTGCGGACCTACTCTCGAGCCTCACCCAGAAAAGGACCACTATCGATGTCATTGCAGATATTTTGCAGAACTCAGTATATGGAATTGGCAAGACCACACTGGTTTTCAAGTCGAACATGAACTTCAAAAGGATTGAAAAATACCTAGTTTTCTTGACTGCCAGAGGATTCCTCAGGCATGATGGCGATAAATACTCAACGACCGAGGATGGCAAAAAACTTGTCAAGGCCATAATGGAACTAAAATCCCTCTTGACCAGATAAAAATGAATGGTGGGGACGGCGGGATTTGAACCCGAGTCCACGGGTTTCTCCGATATTACACTTTCGTGTCGCTCCACAGATTCTTCATCCATGCGCAGATGGCATGTCAGTAAACCCGTAGTAATTTATCATTGGATCTCTGGAGCCCATGATGATAGGCCTCTACACTACGTCCCCAATGCCAAATAAAAAGAAAATATAATCTTTTTAAACTTTTTGGCATAGAAGGATATTATTCCAATGTTCACAGAGTTGTTGATGAACTTTGTTCCTCTCATTTGTTCCTTACGCCAAGTTCGCTTTCTTTATAAAGGGCCTGGGACACACGAATCTTCAGAAACAACTCAAAGGTGTATAGAAAATGATAAAGAAAGTACTGCCATTGTTTGGAATATTCGTAGCAGCCCTATTAGTGATGTCAAGCGGCGCCTTCACATCGGTCACCGC
>Ga0272441_10004409_pt1 | contig 25548 bp, 45 predicted proteins | sample SSMProp6N_FD_193582 | JGI IMG/M metagenome (GOLD analysis project Ga0272441, IMG submission 193582) | Marine sediment archaeal communities from Little Sippewissett salt marsh, Falmouth, MA, United States - SSM-Prop-6N | ecosystem: Environmental > Aquatic > Marine > Wetlands > Sediment ...
GGGCCTGATAAAAAACCACGTGATAATCTTGGATATAAACTTAGATGGAGTAAAAAAAGGGTGTCAAAATGAGTCTTGATAAAAAAGAGGTAAAAAACAAGCAGAGAATAAACGACCGTTTATTTAGAAACCTTGTAGTTAGGTGATATGAAATGGATATAGAATTAAAAAAAGAAATTATGTATTATATTCCAAGTATATGCATTACTGTTATTGTTGTTGCATATTTGTTGTTTGAATAACCTTGTAGTTAGGTGATAGATGGTATACCAAAAGGTTTATATACCTATAATGGTATACCATATATAGAGGTATGAAAAATATGACAAAAAAAATATATCGAGCAAGAGGAAAATACGATTTGAGTAATAAAGACTCTTGGGTAACTACTGTTTGGAGAAGAACAAAAAAAGAAGCAGAAGATGATCTTAAAATGTTTACTCCAGGTAGATACAAAAACATTCGAGTCGTAGAAGAAGATTATAATACATTCTTAAAAAAGAATCAAAGACCACCAAGATTTTAAGGTGATATTCTTGAAGTGTCCTAAATGTGGTTCTCTTTGTATTAGTTTATACTATCGTGATAATCAAACAAGTAAAAGAACTTGGATCAAGACTAAGTATTGTTATTGTAAAAAATGTAAAAACCTTGTAGTTAGGTGATATGTGATGTTTGATATAGAAAAATATTATTTTAAATGTGATAAGCACAGACAATTGAGTATTATTATTGGTATAGTAAAACATAGAGATGCTGTTAATGTTAAATTTGATTGTGGATGTATATTAGCATTTATGAAAAAAGGTTGAACTTTGGTGATAAGATGGATGATTGGTATAAAACACATTATAAAGATATGGAAGAACATTTTAATGCATTATTTTTTGCAGTTAAAAGAGAATTAAATTTAGTTCCTTTGTGGTCTAAACATCCAGATAATAGAAAATGGTATTGTAATTTAGTTGATGCAAAAGATTATCCAGTTTGGGAATGTAATAAATGTAAATGGAGTTGGGTTTCAAGAAACAATAAACCAACGAAATGTCCTAAATGTCAAAACAAAAACATTGTAGTTAGGTGATAGAATATGAGTAGTGGATTGGATAATATAATGAAACCAATTGAGATAGGGAAAGAAGATTGGGTAGAGTATGATGGTATTATGATGCCTAAGAATACTGCTCGTGCAAAGAAAGCATGGGATACAATGAGAACAAAACAAGAAAAGCAATCTTATGACCGAACAAAAAAAAATGAATGTAGGCTTGAGATTGCTAATATTATAAATGCAAATATAAAACCAGGGTCATCTATCTTAACAACTGAAACATCTGAATATCTTTTTGTTGATAAATTACAAAATTATGAATTTTATATATTTGAAAATAATTTAAAAACATATCAAAAAATGTTAAAAGAAAAACCAGAAAATGTATTTTTATATCATAAAGATGTTAGTAATGCTGAAAAATTAAATATAGACTTTAACATAATTTATTTAGATTTATGTTGCACTTTTGATAAAGCAAAACCAATAATTCGTAGGTTGTTACCAAAGATTGCATATACAAATTATTTTGGATGGACATGCTGTTTAAGGCAAAATAAAAAAGAAAGAGTTGAAGATTATAAGTTTGATATGAAAGAGCAAATAAGATTATTGTTAGATGAATGGAAACCTGAATTAGGATGGAAAGCTCTTAATTATGAATTAGCGTATGTAAAAACATATCGTGATAAAAATCATTCTCCTATGATAACAATTTTGTTTCATAATATCCCATGTCATTTTACTAATTATTTGAATGATAATAAAATTATGAATTTAATGTTTAATCAAAACCTTGTAGTTAGGTGATATGAAATGTTAGATAGAAAAACTAAAGATATTGATGCAAGTTTAGAACTTTTGGAAGACCGTAAAAAACAAAGTAAACTTTTTTTTTATATTTTTTTTATTATTGGTTGGAGTGTAGTTATTATTAGTGGTGCAATAATTCCATATAAATATGATGAGATTGGTTTGGGATTAGGTATTTCACTCCTAATTTTTGCAACTTGGTTTTTTAACAATTGGAATTATTTAAATTCAATAATTATAATTAAAAACCTTAAACTTAGGTGATATGATGAAACCATATATTATGAACCCTCAGTTTTTTCTTTTCACATTAACATCCATAGGCATCATTATATTATCTGCATTTTATGGAGCTGTATTCTTCATATTCATAGTAACAATGTTTCTTTGTTACTATCTGCATAGACAGGAGGTAAAACAAAAATGAGTAAAATGTTAGACCAACTATATGAAAAAAAGATAAAACTTGAAACAGAGAGACCATTTGGATGGAAAATACTTTTACGTGTCATTGACAAACAAATTGATATGTATGAAAAAGTTGAACAAAGAGAAAATAGTTAAAATATATTTCATACTTATCAGTGTCTTTCTTGTTTTTAGTTTTCATTATCAGTTCGTTGTTCTCGATAATTGGTTTAATGATATTTTATTATTATTACCTGGTCTTATAGGTTTAACTCTTTGTCTTTATTTTTTAATCTTTAATTGTAAGGTAAATTATAAATAGTTTGTAAATGATATATATAGTCCCAGACAGACATGTTTGGAGTTTTTTATACGGGGGGCTATAGCTGCCCATTTTATCAATTATTAGGAGGTATGTTTTTTGGGTAAAATTGAAGAATATAATGCAATTAGAAATAATCCTAGTTTATCTACTGCTGAAAAAATGAAACAGATGGCTGCTGTTCAAGCAAAATATGAAAGTGGTTCAGCTAGTAGTGCTGGTGTCACTGGTGGGATGACAGGGGCAAGTATTGCTCTACGTGGTAGAACATCAACAACACCACAAATGAAAACAGGGAAAAATAGTTTACGTAGTGTTGTTAAACCTGAAAAAACTTCTGTTCCAATAACAACCTCTGTTATAGATAGATTTATTCCATCTGGTTTTCGTGAAGGTCTTAAAACTATTGAAGGTAAAATACAAAGTGGAGAGATTAAACCTGCAACAACTGTTACAGGAACAATGATACCTGCAACTCCTACAATAGTAACTACTCCTAAAACTACAGCATTTGCTGCTACTGCTGGTGCTATGGCTGGTATAAAAATTGCAACAACACCTACAAGTAAACCAGTTACATCAACTTTGACAACTCAAAAGACTAAACCTTCTATTCATGAGGTATCATCTAAGGCAGCAATTTTTGGTTTGAAAGTTGCAACTGGTGATATTAAGGTTAAGCATGATGTAGAGGATCCCTATGCAGATTTACCTTGGTCAAAATCTGGTTTTATATCATATCTTGAGCCACAGATGGATTTATATCGTCAAAGATGGAAAGATGTTGATGTCACAATGGATTATGAGAATATAGAGACGGGGGAAATTATAACTGGTGAAAAACTTAAAAAAATACGTAAACAGGAATATGAAGATTTTAATGAATTATATACAGATGCTTTAAAACTTAAACCATATCATAGGATAAAAAAAACAGATACAGGTTTTGAAAAATATACAGATCAATTTGAGAAGGCACAATTTGAATGGGAGCAGCTTGAATGGTGGCAACAGGCAGGTAAAGCATTTTTTGTTGGAGCTACTCAATGGCCTGAGACTATTGCACGTGCACCAGTTATAAGAGATATTCCTTTAATTGGAGCAGGAAAGGGTTATGATGATTATGGTAAAGAACTTGCTATTCAAGAATCAGTGACATGGGAACATGCTAAACAAGCTAGAAAAGGTATGGAATATCAAGTCTCTGGTTTAATGTCAGGTGATAAAAACAAATATGCGAAAGGTGTAATTATGCAAACTGATTTTGCTAAAGATGTTGTTTTATCTCCTGCTATGATGGAAGTTTATGGTTATGGTGGTTTTAAAGTATTAAGTGCTGCTGCTAGACCTGTGACACGTGGTGTTATTAGAGGTTTGACAAATGTTGGAAGTAAAACACTACGTTTCTCAGGTAGTTCACTTTCTAGGATTCCTATATTATCTAAAATAGCAAAAACTGAGGTTGGTATTCGTTCTTATCAATGGGCGACACAGGGTTATAAATTTGGTAAACGTCTGGCACCAGGTGGAGCTAAAGATATTTCTAGGATTTATATAGGTAAATCAGAGATAATGAGTAAAACAGTTGTAGAAGGTGGAAAAAAAATAGAAAGAATATGGATGTCACCTGCTCAACAGAGGACAGCAAATATAGCTCTTGCTAAAAAACTTATGGAACCTGCTACGATTGATATTCCATTTCCCAAGTCAGGATCAGATGTTATATTTACAAAGACGGGTAGTTGGCAGATGAAAGGTAATAAATTATTTAGAAATATTACTACGTTTTCATCTGGATATAAAGAACCTGTGATTAATAAAAACTGGTTTATTTCTGCTGTTGATGATATAGGTTTTACAGGTTATAGTAAAAAATTTGGTTCTAAAACTATTGGTTACATTGATGATATATCAGGGGATTATGTTACAAGGCTTAAACCATATGAAGCACGTTTCAGAGTATTCCCTGAATCTAAAATGATACTTGATAAAACCATTGTAGATAAATATGGTAGTAGACGTTTAGCAGTACGGGCTAGTTATAACCTTGATGATACAGTTAAACTTTTTGAACGTAAAACTGTTTATCCTACAAATATTATAAAGGGTTCAAGGTCTACTAAATATAATTTTTTTACAGGGCCTAGTATTGATACTCCAATGTCAGCATGGGCTAAAATGGCAAGGGGATCAGGTGAAACTTGGACACGTAAATATATGTTCAGGCATCCTATAAAACATCTTGTTAGAAGTAAAAGTGCATCTCAGACTTTAATACCTTCTGTTAAATCAGTTATTCCTAGGTCAAATGGTTCAGTATTCAACTCTGGTAGATTAGGGATAATTCAAAGATTAAATGCACCAGTTATTCCTGCACGATCAGGTCTACCAAGTTTCATAGATTTTATTCCTTCTATCATTTCAAAACCTAAAAATATACAAAATATACAACCTATTTTAAAAATAGGGAATATAAATATACAACCTATTTTAAAAATAGGGAATATAAATAATGAAAAAAGGCTTTCAGCATCTGGATATATATCAATCACTAAAACAAGCCCTGATATAGATAAAGATTTTGAACGTAACATTATTGTGTTACCACAGATGAAACAATCTGAGATTATGAAAAATGTTCAAGGGACAATATCATTACAGAGACAGGAACAAAAATCTTTATTAGTCCCAGTTCCTGTTACAGATATTAGAAATAGAACTAAGATAGTTTCTATAACTAATTTTATGGATACAAGATTAAAAACAGATATACCTTTCATTATCCCTGGTATGAAAACAGGTGGAGGGGGGTCATCTGGTGGATTAACAGATATACCTTTCATTATCCCTGGTATGAAAACAGGTGGAGGGGGGTCATCTGGTGGATTTTATAATCTATATGGTAAAAAATATAAATATCGTGAGTTCAAAATTAAAGATATACTTAAAGAACTCAGGAGTGACTTTTTATGAGCTTTGTCCCTGTATTTCAATATCTTGCAGGTCTTGGAGTTTTTGGTATAGCATACTGGTTTCTTAATGGACTTCTTACAGAGTTCATTAACACAGGTGTAAGTGAAACAGGGAACACATATAATCTTTTTAGTTATTTCTGGATAGGCATCATTTTTATTTATCTTATTTTTGGGGGCTGGTGGCTAGTCCGTAAATATAATGAACAACAATACAGAGGAGGAATATATTAAAGATGAGTGGTATTGTTCGTAATGGAGTTATACTTGCTGTATATCTCTTTATTATTTTTAGTTTATATATTTTTATCAGCAGTCCTTTTGATGATATTATGTCTAGTTTTGAGGATATTGATGGGGATTATGATGCAGAGGTTGAAGCCCAGAGTGGTTTCAACAGGTTGGTTTTTGATATGATGTTCGCCATCCTTGCTCTTGTTCCATCTATCTGGTTTATCCTTTGGTGTTTCAGTCGTGAACCTGATTGGGGGTATTATAGATGAACAAATTTTATTCAAGACTATTGATTTTTTTTCTTATCAATGCTTTACTGGTTGGTATGTTTCCTACCAGTAATGCTGTTATATTAGGTGATGATACTTATGGTGGTGGTTGGGCATTAAATAATGATTGTATTCTTTTTTGTGGTTTTGTTACACCTAATTATCAGTCCATAGCTAAAGGTATAAATGTTTATATGGCATGTGGCCCTCTTAGTTTTAAATCTGCGATTTATGATAGTGATTTGAATTTACTTAATGATAATGTTACAAGTGAAGAAGGGACTTTTGCATCTGATGGATGGTATTCTCTTGATATTAATGGCACAGGTTTAGAAGCAAACACTGGTTATTATCTTGCATGTTGGGCTAATACTGATGCAAGTCATTATATGTGGTATGATACTAGTGGTGGTAATGGTGTTTATAGAGATAGTCTTGTTTATTATGGTAGTGACCATGAATTCCCTGATACTTTAACTATTGATAGCATTATTGATGATGATGGTAGTCTAAATATTTATTGTGATATATATCCAATTAATTTTTCTACTGTTAGTTATACTTTAGAAAATTATGATGACCTTAATATTAGTTGGACTAAACCAAGTGATGTTGATAGAGTAGTAATACGTAGTGATGTTGGTAGTTATCCAGCTACACCTACAGATGGAATGGATAAATATAATGATACAGGTCTTTATTACGTTGATACAGATTTACAATTTAATAGTTATTATACTTTATGGGGTTATAACTCTACATATAATATTTTTAGTAATGCAACATATTCATCTTTTCGTGGATTAAAAATAAATGTATATAATGAGAGTAATCCATCTGAAGAACTTGTATATGATGTATTATTTAACAATCAAAGTAATAGTGAAAGCTATGATAGTAATAACAATCCATCTCCAAGTTATTTTGATATGGATGATATTCCTACTGGTGAAAACATTGATATTTATTTTAATAGCACTGGTTATAATCCTCGTCTTATCACACTTGATCTTAACGCAAGTGTTTGGACTAATCTCACAGTCTATTTATCTGATGTTGCAAACTTGTATTATATCAGAGTATTAACTGAGTATGAGCTTCCTATATATCAAGCAGAAGTTGAAGTTACAAGTTTTCTTAATGGTAGTTATCAAACAATTGCTAAAGGGATTACAGATGGAAATGGGCATTTCCCTGTATATCTGAATAGTAACTATAGTTATCGTGTAAATATATCAGCGTTTGGTTTTGATTCACTTATCAATCAGGTTCTTAACCCTGATCCAACCAATTATGGTATTTATTATCCAATTGAATATATTATGAAATATCATGTTATTGATTTCAAGAATGAACCAAGTTTCAAAGAAACCATTACTTTTACAGGTGAACTAAATAATGATGTACTCTATATTAACTATACAGATATAAGTGGTAATACTACTGATACATATTTTAACATAATTGAAATTAATGGTAGCACAAATGTTTATAGTTTTTTCAATAGTGCTAGTAATACAAATGAAAACAACATCCGTCTTATGTATGATGCTAATGATAGCAACTGTTATTTTGTTACTCTTTATGTTAATCATACTGATTTTGGTTTCTTTGTATTGGACTTGGTAATATGTAACAGTAGTATTACAAGTAAAACTGTTTTTAATAGTTTGTTTGATGCTAATTATGGTAGTAATCCTTTTGGTTGGGCTAATACTTTAGGTTTTTTCTTCCTTGTAGCTATGCTTTTTGGTTTCGGTCAGGTTAATAGCGGTGTTGGTCTTATGCTTACTGGTTTCATTTTGTTATTTGTCAATGGTATCATTGGCCTGGCTGTTATTGGTGTCCTTGTTCCTACGTTGTTTATTTTACTTGGTATTCTTGTTATTTGGGCTACACATAGGAGGGTCTATTGATGAATACATTTTTTAAGATATGTATATTTTATTGTCTTGCGTTATTGGTTTTTACACTTTTATTCGGACTTGTAAATGCTACTGGTGCTTTTGATATAAGCCCTGAACCAGGATTACAAATATCAAGCACCGAAGGTGCTTTAGGTGAAATTACTACATTGGAAACTCCTACTATGGATTATCTTTGGGGTCTTGTCGCCTTCGGTGGTATAAGTGGTATGATTATAGGATGGATTACTCATAGTATTGTCCCTGTTGGTGTTTCTATTTTTGGTAGTGTTTTTTGGGCTTCATATATTAATACACATAGTATTCTTAGTCTAGGTAATTTTATTCCTGGTGAACTACTTATGATTATTACTATTTGCACGATTTTTATTTTTATAGCTGCTATTATTGGTATGCTTACAGGGAGTGGATAAAAAGATGCCTATTAATGGAAGTGACCTTATCAGCAACCCTTGGAATACAACATTTGCTGCATATACAGATGTCCTTGGAAGTGCTTTTTGGCTTATCCCTGTTAGTTTCATAGCTGTTGCATTGTATATTAAAACTAAGAATACTGTAACAGTAAGTGCATATATTCTTGCAAGTGGTATCCTTCTTGCATCTGGTAATATCTTTATGGGGACTCCTGAGATGGTATTGGTTTATATCATCTTTGCAGTCCTTGGTCTTGTTGGTATTCTACTTAATATATTTTTTATGAAAAATTATAATTAGGAGGTAAAAAAATATGAAAAAAGAAGAAAAGAAAAAAATAGGAATAGGAGCAGGTTTAACATTAGGCCTGGTTGTTATATCATTGATGTTTGTAAATAGTGCATTTGTTAATGATATTGGTATTTTTAAAGAGAAGTTGCAACCAGAGCCTGAAGTTGAAGAAGAAAGAATTTGGCAACGTATCGGTGGATATAATGATCCACTTGGAGAAAATGATCCAGGTGCTGGAACTGGTGGTTTTATGAGTATCTTCTGGCTTGATTATGAAGAAGATCCTGCAACAGTTCTTGCTAATAATGCTACTGATTGGAGTGCAAGTGGTGATGTTCATGCATATGAAGATACTGATGGCACTACCACTGATACTGTTAGTGAAGATCCATCATATATTGTAGTTCGTGCATGTTTCACTCAGGATCAAGCTATGAGTGATGGGAACTGGAATGGTAGTAGAACACGTTGCACTCTTACATGTAGTGGTGATGAGACTATCAGTCAGGTAATATGGGGAAATGGAACTGCGGAGACATATGGCGGTGGAATTGAATCTGATAATGATTCAGATTTTGATAAGCTGTATATCAATTTCTATTTCGATGATGATTCTGATGGCTATCGTATACTTGATGATGGTAGTATTGATTGGGCTGTAACATTAGAAGCTAAACATTAAAAATTTAAAGGTGATATTGTTTGGCAAAGAAATGTAGAATTAAGTCAAAGTCTACAAAAAAAGCTATTGGGATTTTTCTTGGTAGTTTTTCAATTGCCTTTTTATTAATGATGACCATCATGTTCCCTATTTTTGATGAAAAAGAAACAGTTGTCAATAAAAAAATTTATAATTCCAGTTTTAATAGTTTATTAACTGGTGATTCATGGGTTATAGATGGAGATACTGTTTATGTAAATGATGAATTGTTATTTGCATCTGCAACTCCACATACTATAATTGGAACTTCATGGGTTGAATTCGAGTTTATCAGTAAAGTATACTCTGGTGAGGTTGATTTTGCATGGGGTTTTAATACTCCAACTGTTCAACCTTTAAAAGTTGAAATATGGGAAAACTACGAACATTTCTATAATGTCAATAGTTTTGTAGAGGATGAAGGCAGTTTAACTTTTTATGATGTAACAGATTTCACAAATCTTGGCATTGAAAATTTTGATAATTATAATGTAGACTATGGAAATGATAACAATACTTATCTTTTCAGGGTTGAACACGAACCAATTGGTATAAAAAATTTTAGTATTGTTGCTTTTTCAAACTATGAAATAAATGGTGATGATTATACAGTATCTGGTAACTATGATAAAATGGTTACAACAGTAGAATCAGAATATTATTATGATTGGAATACATGGGATAAAGATTTTGATGTTATCAACTATGTAAATGGCGGAATGAATAAATGGTATGTTTTACAGGGGATAAATGTTGCTGAAGATGTTAACTATAAGATTCGGGCAAAAATCCGTTCCAAAGTAAGCACAAATGATAACTCTGGTAAATACTGGTGGGCTTTTAAACCAAGTGATGAAGGAATCGCTGAAGCTATACAAAACAACCATTTCTATTGTCTTGACCCATGGTATGATAGTGATTTTAGTTATAAGAAAAAAATTACAATAGATCAGAATCTTTTCAGTTCAACTGTTTCTAATTATCCATTTCTCATAAATATAACAGATGATAGTGACCTTTTCAGTCATGTCACCAATGACAGTGGATATGATATTCTTTTCACTGATAGCACAGAGACAACACAGTTTGCACATGAAGTTGAATATTGGAATTGGGATACAGGAAACAGTCAAGTTGATGCTATGATATGGGTTAATGTCACAAGTATAGCCCATGATAGTGACACTGAAATCTATATGTATTATGGAAAAAGTGGTGCATCTAATCAAGCAGATCCTACAGGTGTATGGGATAGTGATTATCTTGCTGTTTGGCATATGAATGGAACATGGGATAGCACAGGAAATGGAAATGATCTTAGTGCAGGTGGTAGTCCTGCTCTTGTAGCAGATGGTATAGTTGGAAGCTGTTATGATTTTGAAAACACAGAAAACGACCATTTTGATACAAATGCTGTTTTAAATGGTGCTACAAGCGAATGGACAGTGTTTGCATTTGGACAAAAAGAATCAACAGATTCTGGTGGATACTATGTTTGTACTGCTGGTGATGATGGAAATGAAGCTTTTCAGATTACAATAACTGGTAGTGGAGATTCACCTACTAATGCTGGTTATGCATGGGTTAATTCTGGTGGTACAAGTACTGATGCTGCTAGTACTGAACAGATGGAAGTAGGTAGCTGGTTTATGTGGTCTACTGTTTATAATAATAATGATGATGTAGTTGAACAATGGTCAAATGGTAGAGTTCAAACTGATACTCCTGTTGGTGCATGGGGTGGATGTTCCAATACTGTAAACATTGGTGCATATAATGAAGGCAGCGGTAATGATTTTGATGGTATGATAGATGAAGTACGTATTTCAAATGTAGACAGAGGTATTAATTGGATTCGTGCTACTACAAATATGATATTGAATAGTTCTAGTTACCAGACATGGGCGGCTGAAGAAACAGGTAGCTCAACAGTATCTCTTTCTCCTGATACAGTTACATGGAGTGGTGAACAAAATGATGTTGTCTGGTGTAATAATACTGGTTCTTCTGATGATACTATTGAAGCCACTATATCAATTGGTGGTGATACATGTGATGCTATTAGATTTAACATAAGTGATCTATCAACTGTTACAGCTGATAACATTGAAATAGTTTTCAGTAGTGATAATAGTACTTGGGCTGGTGATGATGGAAGTATTAACTCTACTGCTTTTAGTAGTGGTGGAAGTAATATAACTATCACCAATCAAAGTAATATGTTTACACAATGGACTGAAGCTAATGGCTGTTATGGAAGCACACCTTTCACAAATGATAACGCTTTAACTGGAGAAGTAACTATTTATATCAGGCTTAAACTAGTTATTCCTGGAGATCAAAATCAAGGCACTTATACGGACAATGGTTGGAGATTTGAAATAGGTAGTTTATAATGAATAAACTTCTTTCTCTCCTTATCATTCTTTCTTTTTTATTTCCAATTCTACCTAGTATTATGGATGAAGGTGTGGCACAAGAAGAAGTTGTTAATGAGCCTTATATTTATCATTTTTCACCTGAGAATAGTTTTGGTATTGATTATGTTAGGGAGTTGAATGTGAGTTATTTTAAATCTTTGTTTCGTAATAATTTTGATGTGACACTTGAATATAATCTTGATAATGGACAAAATGTCTGGATTGAGGGAAACCAATTTCTTGATGTAAGTTATGATTGGCAGAATGATAGTAATTACTGGAAGATTAACTTTACTTTTAATAAACCTGAGACACCTGTAACTGTTGATGCACGTTTCACAGTTGTTATGAATCTTAATGTTCTTAACTATGTTGAAGCAGATGTAGATAATCCTTATTGTTATTTTTTGAATTATACTGTTCCTAATAGTAGAAACCCTATTACAAACGAGAGTGAAGTTTATAATTGTTTTTTTAACTGGTCTGATATGATAGGCATTCCTGATATTATTTTTAATCATGGAATACAGGATAATAAGTTCTGGTTTAGATTCCGTAAGAATGATATTACTGCAAATAGTGGTAGTTGGACTTTTGATCCTTTTTTTGGTCAAGAAGATTATAATGTTGCTGTTAGTATGTCTAACAGTCAATATTCATATATTGTTGGTCTATCAGATAGTCCTTCTAGTTCTGGAACTGCACAGAATATGTCATTGTGTCTTTATGCTTACGATGAGGAAGTAAATGTTGGTTGTGCTTTATATGATTCTGATTATAATTTAATTGCCGAGACAGAGCATCGTATAATAACAGAATTTAATGGTGAAGATTGGTATTATTTTAATTTTAGTGAACCTAAACCTAATATAGATAAAGATTCAACTTATGTAATAGTTGGATGGGGTGATGATACATTAATGGGAACTGATACAATATCAATTCGTGCACAAACAAGCCAGCCTTCTAATACTTGTTGGTATCAAGAAGAAGCATATGATGGTAGTTTTCCTGATTCTTTAGGTAATCCTACAAGTAGTTATGCAAAATTGGTAAGATGTCATTATACAGAAAGTGAAGATTCTGTTGATCCTGATACTCCACCGCAGATTGAAAATAATAGTATTGCCAATGGGAGTTATGAACAGGATTTAGATGTTACTTTCACTGTTGATGTCTATGATTCTGATGGTAATATGACAGATGCATGGCTTAATTGTTCTGATGGTAGTAAAGACCATATTATTAATAATGGAACACTTAGTATTACTCTTAATGGTAGTAGCTATACTCAATTCTGGTGTAATATCACAGCTATTGATGATGTTAATACCAGTTATGAGAGTTACAATTTTTATACAAAAAATATTACTTTTACTCATGTTGCTAATGATACAATTGATGCAAGTTTAACAGTAAATGAAACATTGATTTGGCAGAACGTAGACAGTGATTATAATGGAGAATTTACAAATACTACTAGTTGGTCTACAGTGGATAGCAGTTTCAATGGAAGTTTTATAAATACATCAAACCCTACTTTTACTCATATTGCTAATGATACAATTGATGCAAGTTTACAAGTGAATAGTTCTGATAGTTGGCAAACAATAGATAATGATTTTAATGGTGAATTTACAAACTCTACTAGTTGGAACATAGTAGATTCTACTTTCAATGGAAGTTTCATAAACTCTACTAGTTGGAATGTAGTTGATAATGATTTTAATGGAATATTTACTAATTTAACTTCCTGGAATATAGTTGATGATACTTACAATGGTGAATTTGTTAATCTAACAGTTAAGACTTGGCAGATAGTAGATAGTAGTTTTAATGGTGAATTTACAAACTCTACTAGTTGGAACATAGTAGATTCTACTTTCAATGGAAGTTTCATAAACTCTACTAGTTGGAATGTAGTTGATAGTAGTTTTAATGGTGAATTTACTAATACTACTGTTTGGAGAACTGTTGATAATGATTTTAATGGACAATTCATAAATACCACAAGTTGGAAGATCATTGACGACACATTTAACGGTGAATTTACAAATACTTCAGCCTGGTATATTGTTGATAATGATTTCAATGGAAGTTTTATCAATACTACATCATGGAGAACTGTTGATAATACATTTAATGGAAGTTTCATTAATACAACAACCTGGGCTGAAATAGATTCTACTTTCAATGGAGAGTTTGTCAATGGAACTGCTTGGCAGACAGTTGATAGTAGTTTTAATGGACAGTTCGTAAATATTACAGTTAAGACTTGGCAGATAGTAGATAGTAGTTTTAATGGTGAATTTACTAACACTACTGTTTGGAGAAATGTTGATAACGATTTTAATGGAAGTTTTACAAATACTACACCGTTTGGATGGAAGATCATTGACGACACATTTAACGGTGAATTTACAAATACTTCAGCCTGGTATATTGTTGATAATGATTTCAATGGAAGTTTCATAAATACAAGTATATCACATGTTATCATTATTTCTAATGTTTACCCAAGTAACAATAGTTTTGAGATTTCACCACAGCCTTATCTATATGCGACATTTAACAGTACATTAGGAAACGATCTTAACATAACCTGGATATATAACATTTCAACAATAGATGCTGAAATCAATGTTACCAATGGAACATATAACGCCTTATTATTTCAAGCATCTTCAACAGGAACAAGATATATATGGGATGTACAAGTCAATGATGGTGAAGGAAATTATAGAAATGAAACATATTATTTTACCACAAAAAGCGGTATAACATTTTCACCAAATGATACTGGCGGAGTTGTAGGTATCGCTGGAGCCATTGGTCTCATAGGATTTGTATTTTATTTTATTAACAAAAAAAGAAAGAAAAGGAGGTATTAAAAATATGGGTATATATAGTAATTTCAAAAAGAAATGGAACTCTGAAGAATGGCAGAAAAAACTACAGAAAATGAAAGAAGTCCAATCAGAGATGCAGAAAAGAAACGATAGGTTTCTTAAAGAATTTGAAGAAAAATAAAAAGAAAAAATAGGAGGTAAAAAAAATGGTAAAAAGAAAAATAGAAAGTGACTATGATATATCTTGGCGTTTGCCTTTTAAAAAGAAAAGATATACAGAACGTTTTTACTCAAAGTCAGGTGCAAACAATTTTGTAAAACGTATAAAAAAGGCAGGTGCCATTGATATAAAAGTTAAAGGAAAAAAATACTAAATAGGAGGTAAAAAAAAGTATGTTAGAAAGCATATTCATAATCCTGTTAATATTTGCAATAATAACACTTATATTAACAGTTGAATGGGAAAGTCTTAGCCTTGGAGCTATAAACATAATACTATGGTTCATACTAGGAGTAGGTATATTAAAAATAGAAGTGCCTTATCAATATACTCAAGGTGGACAGGTTATACAGGCAACACATGGACTTGAAAGTATGCATCCACTTGGTTATTTATTCGTAGGCATTGGCTTTGTTGTAGCAATCTATGTAATGACTACTATTATATTTCCAATGCTGCAAGGTAAAATGAAGAATAAAAGGATGATATAAATATGTCATTTGAGACACATAAGTTTCATTTTATTCCAAAAGATAAAGAAGTAGAACATACTTTTGAAAAACTTATAAACTATCCTGTGGTTCGTGTTAAACCTACTCTCGCTCAGAACATAAGCCGTCATAAAAAAATACGTTATCTTAGCAGTTGTGACAACATATGGATACGTAAAGGGCTTATTGGTATATCTCCAAAGGTTAAAATTAAACGTAATGGTAAGGGTTTTGATTTCTTTTTCCCTTAATTGTTTTACTGTTAGTGTTACGGTGTAACACCTTGGTGTTACATTGTTATTAATAATACTTATAAATATAATTTCAACACTTTTAATAGATTAGGAGGTTATAAAAATATGCGTAGCTTGATAAAACACAAATCTGGTTATGCTCGTATGGTTGGTGGATTAGTAGCGTTACTTATCACAATCATTGTTGGTATACTTGTATACTGGCAACTAAGCGGTAGCATAACTTTAACATCTGACGCAGCAAATACCTCTAGAGATGGCGTAAATACTATGGCCAGTACTGTTTTTGCATTACTACCTATTATAGCATTGGTAGTAGTTGCAAGTATCATACTTGGCATTGTATTAATGTTCGGCTCTGGAAGATCTGGCGGAGGACTATAAAACTATGAAGGCAAATAAAAAAGTCATTCTAAGAGAGGATGATAATGGTTATGCCAAAATGGTAGGAGGGCTAGTAGCCCTTCTTATTGCCATTATAATAGGTGTAATGATATTTTGGAGCCTTAGTGGAAGTATGCCTGGTAGCTCTGAGCAAACTGAGTATTTCACAGGTTATACATTACCTGCTGGAAGTGATAGCTCTGGTGGGAGTAATGATACTGCAACAGTTATTACGTTGAAATATGTGCCATATAGCACTGATAATAGTAGTATAGCTGTTGTTTGTTATAATGCTACAGCGGAAACGGAAGCATCACCACCTGTTACAATTGCTAATAGGGTTGTTACTGTTCAAAGTGGTAGTGGAACAGCTAATCCACCTGGTTATAGCCAGATCAATGTGACGTATACTACCAAGTTTAGCACTGAAGCATCAACTACTAACACTATGGCATCTACAGTATTCGCGTTGTTGCCTATTATAGCGTTGGTAGTAGTTGCAAGTATCATACTTGGCATTGTATTAATGTTCGGATCTGGTAGTAAAGGAGGTAATCTATAACATGGCAGTAACACATCATTGTAAAAACAAGAATACTGCACGTGCTATGGCTAAAAGACTACGAAAGCATGGCAATAAAGTCAGCATGAGTAAAACTGAAAAAGGCTGGTCTGTTTCAGCCTGGAAATAAGGACTTTTGTCCTTTTTCTTTTTTTTTTATTAATAACACATTTAAATATAACTTTTAACAATATGTTTCATTATGGATGAATCAGATTTTGATACAGTTCATAAAACTTTTAGATTGTCACCTGAGCATGTTGAATTTCTTGAATCTGTTGATAAAAATGTTAGTAATGCACTTAGAAAAACTATTGATATGCTTAAAAAAAGAAGTAAAAAAGAAATAATCAAAGAAGGTATATATGTTCTTCTTATAGGAGTAGTTTTTTTGTTTTTTGCAACGCTTTCCACTAATATAGGAATTATTATTGTTTCATCATTTTTTGGTCTTGCTATATGTGTTTATAGTCTTGGAGGAATGATTTTTGAGATACAGAGAACCAGAAGAAGAAACTGATGTTAGAAATGAACCTCGTTACATCTCTGATAATACTGCTTTTATGAGATGGAGTACTGAGCTTGAAGAAATACATAAAGTAATTGATGGTGACTTTCTCCAAACAAATCGGCATAGGGTTGGTGATATTAACAAGTTTCTCCCTCTTAGCAATATTACTAATCCTCATATGATTAAACTACTTAGACTTAGACGTATGAATATGAGCATGGCTAAGGATGCTAACCTTCTTGATGTCGCTGATGAAACCATGCTTGATAATCTCGCTGATTGTCAAACCAGTCGTGGTGTTGGTGGATTTTATCAAAATGCTCTTATCACTCAAAAAAGGGAATGGCTTGATAAAAGTAAAAATGAGGAAAACAAAGGATTCATTAAAAGCCTTATGAAAGGAAAAAAAGAAGAAGAAAGATATGAAAACGTAGCAGGAGACTAGATTTTTTTATGATGTTGATAGTAGTAGGAATTATTATTTATACAATGGGATTCATATTGTTTACACTTGCATATATGTTCCCTATTCTTAGGCTTGTATTCTTTGATTGGATTGCTATGGGAATAATGATAGTGCCATATATCTTTGTATTATATCGTATTAAGGTAACTCGTTGTTGGAATCATGTAGATAAAATACCTATATGGAAACATCTCATAAACTATTTGAGACGTGACAATGAAGTTATTCCTGTAGTAGGTGAAAGGGCTTACCCTGGTGAGAGTTTTATTGATGTTGAAAAACTAGGGCTTATAGAATTCCTTGGGAAGGATTGTGTCTATCAATGGGGTGATAAAAAAGTCGTATGGGGTCTTGAAAACATAAATTTCACTCCTGACCCTCGTTATTTTAACCTCACCCATCTATTATGGGAACTTGGTTTCACAGATAGTGATGACGTAATTAATGTTCTACGTGGTGATGACCTTGAACTCATGGGAAAAGTCTATGTTAAAATGCTTAATTATGATAATCTTCATGGATCTAACAGACTTATTGAAAATCTTGAAAAATATGAAGGTAAAACAGTAAATTTTAAACCAGCTGCAGAGGATAGACATAACAGTATTATTTCAAAGATTGAGAGGATAAAAATTAGAAAGAGGGAAGATAAAATATGAATATTGCTAGTATAAATAAAAATGATAAATCAGTTATATATGATAACGGAAAGAAACTCACTCATGGTGCTTTCATGGCTGATTTCAGAGATTTCTTAAAATATCGTATAGCTGGTGAAACACTTGCACCTGCAGATATGGAAAGATTCATGCGTAGGACAAGTGGGAAGAATCTTTCTCAACTTATGAAAGGGAAAAAGATGGAAGGATATTTCGAAGGAGTATCTGATAAACTTCTTACTCGTGGTCAAAAAATAGCTCTTGGAGCAATTGTAACTATTGTTTTTGTTGGTATTATTTTGTTTGTTGTATTAAGACAACAAGGTGTATTTGGAGCTGTATAAATTATGGAAAAAACAGATTATAGTATAGGCCATCTAAGAATGAAATATCTTGATCTTGCCAATAACTATTTTGCACAACAACAATATATTATAGCTAATGGTTTCATAGATGATTTCATAGGGACAATAGATGAAAAAAGCACTTCAGGTATAGATATTAAACTAGAGTTTGATAATCTTAATAGAATTAAAAAAGAAAGATTACAGACTTTAAAGGAGACTGCTGAAAAACTAGGATACCTGGAAAAAAAAGATTTTGAAAACAATGAACGTGAAAACATTGAGATCAATAACATCCATGATAAAAAAGCAATCTGTTGGCGTATATCTATGAGAGATGGATTATTTAATGACTGAAAATGATATTAGCTATGAGAAAGAAGAAAGATATAGGGGTCGTATAGAATATGAGAGTATTCTTGGGCAACATATTTTTAAAATTTCTCAGTATCGTGATAAGGATCTTAAACAGTATGCTAGTAGCATTGAAACATTTATCCTTATGTGTCCTCTGGAAATTAGAAAAAAAGGATTAGATAAACTAAGAAATCTTGGTCTTGAAAACTGTAACTATAACTCTATGAATGAGGATCGTATGAAGAAATATGATGAGCTATGGATATATGTTAATGAGTTGTTGGAAACTGAGAATTTGATATTTAAAAGTAGTTATATCAAGACATATAGTTGATATAATATTCTTTTTTTTATCAAAATATTTGAAACATTAATTATAACTATAGGATACAGCGATATGAATTATAAAAATTTGAAAGACTGGAACTCTGGGCTAGTTGAAAGGATACTGAAACGTCATCCTAATGGTTTCATTGGTGGTGTTGTTCAGGGTGAACGTGGACAGGGTAAATCTATGTATGCCTATAAGGTGATGGCTAAGGTATACATGTTATTGAATGATTTAAATGAAGAAGAAGCTTATGCTATGGCACTTAACCATATGATATTTGACCCTAGTGACCTTATCAGTCTTATTAAACATAATGTTAAACATGATATTATTACACCTGTTATCTGTTTGGATGATGCCACTGTTCATTTTAATAGTTATAAGTTTTTCACAGACCTGCATGAGGTAATACTGCTTAAGGGGATGTTTGATACTATTAGGACTGCTCTTACAGGTTTATTGTTGACTTGTCCCTCTCGTAGGTTACTTCTTAGTTTTTTACGTGATTATGATGATTTTAAGATTAGTATCATTCAGGCTCCTGGTAATATGCATGATAAGTTTGCTCGTTGTTATCAGTTCAACTGGTATCCTGATGACCGTAAGTATAGGGTGATTGTTCCTTTTCAGGATAGGTATAGCAGATATGTCCCTGATCCTTATTATCAGCCTTATATTGCTAAACGTAAGTTGTATCTTGAGAAGGTTAATACTAAGCTTGAGGAACTTATGGTTCAGAAACGTAAACGTAGTAAAAAACAATAGTCTATTTGAAACATTTTTTTATTTTATTCGTGGGCAAAACAACATTTTGTTACATATAAAAATAGAAACTTTTATAAATATATGTGTGTTACACAATGATGATGAAACATATAAGACTGGTTTTAGAAGATGAAGAATACAAAACACATATGAAAAAAAAAGGTAAACTGACATGGAAACAATATATGTTAAGAGGAGAACAATGTTAACCATAGACTACAAACAACTCACAGTATTTGAAGCAGTTTACCTACTCTCAAATTACGATGGATATATGGATGGAGATAATAAATGTCTAAGGATAAACAAGAAATAATAATGGGTGGCATCGTTAAACATAGTTCTGGTGGATGTGGTTTTAAAATCTCTTTTCCTTCCCCCGAAACAGCAAATAAATATAAGGATATGTTCCGTTGGATACTTGTTAATGATGGCCATCCACTTGTTTATAAACAGGGTTACCATGATGAAAAGAGGTATTTAAAATGACATGTTATGAAAGATTAAGAAATAATAAAGAAGCAAATAATTTCAACAGACTTAATAGTTACTTTCATGCACTTGAAAACAACCAGCTTGATACATACCACAATCATAGAGAAAAACTAAAACAGATGAGGCTCACTAAGAAGGAGAGATAGAAGGTTTTGTTCGCTATTGTGAGGAGAGAAAATGGAGATGGTTTTGAGGGTATAGGGATGCACTCAAAAACCCAGCAATTATTTGTTAGTGAGATGAAAATCCCATCCACTCTCCTCACCACCATTCCAAATTTTTTGTTAAGTAGTGCATCCCGCCTAAATCAAAAAACAATAAGGAGAAAAATGATATGTTAGATAAATATATAAAAATAAATGAGAAAGTAATAGAAAGCAAACAGACCAGTAGTGGCATATGGTACTGCAGTAGCGTTACCAGTGAGACAGTAAAAGAAATGGATCAGCTTATAGGACAACTTAATAGTATTTATAATAAGTATAACAAAAAAGAAAAAACACCCACACCCAAAAAAGAAAAAAAACCAACTGTTAAAGGACTTGATTAAAGTGCAACAAAATCTTGACTATTGGCAAGAAGAACTAATACTTGAGGAAGGATTAGAGAAATGGCGAAACAAAAAACAACAGTAGAAATAATAGATCCAAATCAAACCAAGATAACAGATTGGTATCATAAACTTCTTGATGACCTTTGGGAACTTGCACAAACAAAGATGATAGAGTTTAAACATCAGATAGGTAAACGTATTATACAGGACTGGGATAAATTCGGTAAACCTGAATATGGGGATAAATTTATTGAAACTCTTGCTAAAGACTTAGAAGTAAGTAGTAGTGAATTATATAGATGTGTTAAATTTGCAAGAACAATACCTCAACTTGAAGATTTAGAACAATTTGGCACACGTGCCAAAATGTCTTGGCGTTGGATAAGAAATGAACTTTTACCTGAACATAAAGAAGAACCTGAACCAGTAGAATTACCTAAAGGTAAATATAATGTTATCTATGCAGACCCACCATGGACATATAATGATACATGTGAAGATGGTGCTATACAAAGTAAAGGTGCAAAAGACCATTATCCTACTATGACAATTAAACAACTATGTAATCTTGATATACAAAGTCTTTGTGTAGATGAATGTGTTCTTTTTTTATGGGTAACAAGTCCATTACTTGAGGAATGTTTTGAATTAATAAATAGTTGGGGTTTTAAATATAAAGCAAGTTTTGTTTGGGATAAAATAAAACATAATATGGGGCATTATAATAGTGTTAGGCATGAGTTTCTTTTACTTTGCACTCGTGGTAGTTTTACACCAGAAAAACTTGTATTATTTGATAGTGTGATTTCTATTGAAAAAACAAAGAAACATAGTCAGAAGCCAGAAAAGTTTTATGAAATAATAGAAACACTTTATCCAACTGGTAAAAAAATAGAGTTGTTTGCTCGTAATGTTCGTAAAGGATGGGATAGTTGGGGGAATGAAATATAAATTATTATAATGAGAAATTAAAAGAGGGAAATGAATACGAAAAATATGTAGTAAAAAAAATGAAAGAAGAAGGTATAAACATAACTCTTACAAAAACATATGAAGATCAAATTAATATAGGAGAAAGTTTAGAAGGATATGAAATTAAATTTGATGATAAATATAAAGAAACAGGTAACCTTTGGATAGAAATAAAGGAAAGAACAGATGTTAATAAAGAATATGTAAATTCAGGAATTTATAGAGATGATAATTCAAAATATTATGTAATTGGTAATTATGATGTAATTTTTGTTTTTTTGAAAGATAAATTGAAACAAATAGAAAAACAAAAAAATAAACTTGAGAATGATAGAAAAACATCTATAGGGTATTTATTAACAACTCCTGAATGTTTTAGATATTCAAATATGATAATTAATTGTAAAGAAGTAGAATTAGGAATAAATAATTGGATGTAAGATAGATAGATTATCTATGAAATAGTGTATAGTATAGAGAGATGTAATACAAGTGTATTGTATTACAAAGTGAAGGTGGTAACATAAAAAAAAGTGAAAAAGTGATGGTAACTGGGCGTATTCCTTCTTATATAAAAGAATATGCAAATAAAAATAATATTACAATCAGTCAACTTTTGATGGCTGGTTTTGATAGTTTTCGTGCAACAGATAAGGATCATGCCTTTGACAGGTTAGATTATCATGAGAAACGTGTATTACATTGGAGGGCAATTGTATTACAACACGATGAGGAATGTAATACAAAACACCATATTTGTAATACAATAAAAAAGGATTTTGTGAAAGCTGGTCGTGGACATAAGACAACTAAACGAGAGGATATGTTCTGGTGTAATGCTAAGGCTGAACATTTACAGGATGAAAACATAATCATATCTGGGAGGGAGCTTTATGAGTTCTGCACAAAATAGTATGCGTTGTTATTTTGGTGTTTTTGATTGTTATAGTCCTGGTGGTATCACTCGTAATTTAGTTATGGCAGGTGTTTTTACATCTGATGATCTTTATCGTGTTCATATTCGTTTGGTGGAGGAAGATGTGCTTTAAACTGTTTCTTAGGTTTGTAGTGGTTGTTGGTAGGTTTAAAAGATGGATATTGAGAAAGAAATAAATTTTTTTAGGAGAAAGATATTATGAATAATTGTGAGATTTGTAAATATAGGTTTGGTTGTAGTATTGTGATGTTGTTTGGTTTGAATACTGATAAGGGTTGTAGTAGATATGAGAAATAGGAATGATTTTAGGCCTATGGATAAGTTCATCAGGAACAAAAATTCTTTGTTGAATAACTCTCTTGTTGGTGTTGAGATTGGTGTTTTTGGTGGTAATCATGCCTATTTTATTCTGAGGAAGCTTAACATGGAAAAATTGTTTCTTATAGATCCGTATTCTAATGATAATTATGATGAGATTACTAATCTTGGTACTCGTCATCTTTTTATGGCTCAGAGGGCTTTGAAGCGTTTTAATGGTAAGTATGTTCAGATTCGTAAAAGGTCTGCTGATGCTGTTGATATGGTTCCTGATGGTTTGGATTTTGTTTATATTGATGGAGATCATCGGTTTGATTTTGTGATGAAGGATATTGAGCTTTATTTTCCTAAAGTTAAAAGTGGTGGTGTTTTTGGTGGTCATGATTATTGTGATATGCATCCTGATGTGATTCGTGCTGTTGATGATTTTGTTGATAAAACTGGTTATCATCTTTTTCAGGAGGATATTGACTGGTGGGTTGTTAAATGATGGATGTTAATGTTGTTTGGTTGTTTATTATTCTTGGTGTTATCATTTTTTTAGTTTTTGCTTTTATTGTTGTTTTGTTTTTTTTGGATTTGAAAGAGATGAATAGAGAGGAAAACTAAATTAAGAGGACATGGAAATGAATAAGAAATATCCAGTTAATTATATAGAAGAAATTATAGAAGCTGATTTTTGTTTAACTGAATTAGAATATATGATTGATAAACTTTCTGAATTTTATACTTACAAAAAGATGAAAGGTAGATTAAAAGATTTTAAATTAAAAATACAAGGTGATTGAATGGTAAAAGTAAGACAATTATATCAAAAGAACTGGCGTGACCCAGAAGAAGTTGAAGAAATAGTTAAGAAGTATCTTCATGGTCATTCTTTGAATATGCCTTGTGGAATGTCACAACTTGGAAGTATTCGTGCTGACATTGATGAAAAGGTTAAACCTGATAAAATTGTAGATATGTTTGATACTCCATTTAAGCGAAGTAGTTTTGATAGTATATACTGTGACCCACCGTGGGATATTAACATTATGAAACGTAGACGATTAGCAATTAATCTAACTAATCTATTAAAGCCAGTTACAGGAACTCTTATCTTTAATTGTAATTGGATATTGATGAATAAAGTATTAAGAATGAAAGAGGTTTATTTTATAACAAGTGATAACTTCGGAAGTATTAGTGCTGTTACTATATATGATAAACCGAATAAGGAAATCATAAATTAAAAAGGTAAGGAAAATGATAAGATATTTAATCTTTATTGGTGCGTGTTGGGTGTTTTATCATTCAACTGTTAAACCACTCTATAAAGATATAAAGACTAAATTAAAAGGTGAAGGAAAATGAATGTTGTTTGTAGAAGATGTGGAAGAACAAACCCTGATTGTGGTGGTAAGGTAGATAGTCGTGGTTTATTCTTTTGTAGAGATTGTGATGATAAATATTCTGAAGAAATTAAAAATCGTAAATTAAAACTAATAGGAGGTGATAAGTGATGAAAAAGAAAGGTGTTCCTAAGCGTGATGGATCAGGTCAAGGTAAAAGACTTAATCAGGGTCGTGGTGGCTGTGGTCAGACTCAGCGTAAGGGTAGAGGTAGGAGATAGATATGCATACGATGGATAACATGTGGGCAACATTAGTTATGATGTTATTTACTATGTTGTTAGTAGCAATTGCTGCATGGTTCTATATTAGATGGTATGAAAAACGACAGAGGTTATTCTGGTTTTCTATATTTGTTGTAGGTGTCGTTTGGCTTCTTGGTCTTTATCATATTGCTAATTGGTGTGTTGCTATTGGTTGGATTGTTCCATGTGGAGATATGTGTAATGTTACGATGCGTTAAGTGTGGATGTAAAATAACCCAGAAGAATTTCTGGACTCATAGGCATGATGAATATGAATAAGGTAGAAGTTGGTTTAGCAATAGCAGTTGTAGGAATAGTATTGTTCGTTGGTGGTATGATCTATTATGAACAGGCAGGTCAGATGGAAGAATGGATGGATGAGCATCCTGGTGAAGAACTTGAAATTGGTGGTCCACCTGTTATTACTGATCTAAGACTTGTTGCTATTGTTGTAGTTGTTGCAGCGGTCTTTTGTGGTATCTGTTTGAAACTTCCAGTTAAAGAAAATGATGATGAAAATAACCTTTAACATTTATGACAAAAGGAATATGAAATGATAGAAAATAAAAAGACAAGGAAATGTGCGATTTATTGTAGAGTATCTACTTCAGAACAGAATCTT
>Ga0272441_10004410_pt1 | contig 25537 bp, 19 predicted proteins | sample SSMProp6N_FD_193582 | JGI IMG/M metagenome (GOLD analysis project Ga0272441, IMG submission 193582) | Marine sediment archaeal communities from Little Sippewissett salt marsh, Falmouth, MA, United States - SSM-Prop-6N | ecosystem: Environmental > Aquatic > Marine > Wetlands > Sediment ...
TTTGGGGGATACCCTGGAAAAAATATTACTTGATTTTTTTTTCTTCAGGCAGGGAATCCCATAAATTTGGCAATATATCGCCTTGAAGCCACTCCGGTTGTTTATCTGAAGGATACTCCTCAGCATACCAAATGGATCGTGCATATTGAATGAAAGCATCCACCGAACGAATGCGTTTTTCATCCTCATTTTTCAAAGGCAACCGGGTTTGGTCATCACGGCTCAGAATGATTAAAATCGTCAAGGCCAGAATTTCAGTAGCCACACGCAGATGCTGTGTCAAATTCCAGGCATATTCTTTCGGATTGATCGGATTTACAAAAAGAAGATCATTCCGAAGTTTAAAAAATTCAAGGAACCAGGCCTGCAGCCATGACTTTTTCGAGCTTGGTGGTTTGGCCAGGCGAAATGTCTTCATCTGCGTAACTTGCTTGAGTTGTTTATTTTTAAATGGTGAAGGATGGTATTCAAATTGACGAAAAGGATAATTCCATAAATCTTCCAATTTAAATGCAAATAATTCAGGGTGAATAATATTCGGATGCTCAAATAAATGCTCAAAAGCAGCTCCCATAAGTTCAAGACATATTTGCGGTGTTGCTTGTGTAGATTCCAAATTGGCCAGTTTTAAAAAACGAATCACCAGAGAGAGACGTTCACGCAAATGATCGCTGCTGTTTTGCACGGCTTGAAAAAGTTCTCTTATACGTCGCATCGGAAAGCGGATATCTTCCAAAGAAATAACATTATGCTTTAAAGGGAACTCTTCGGATAACGGAGCCCATGATTCATGGAACCACTGCCTTGATAAGGAAAAAATTTCCTCATTGTTCGTATGAATTGCAGCACAGTGCATCAGCAATCGATCATGGTCATATTGAAAAGAATAATAATTCAGATACCGAAATCCGAGAATGTTCAGCGTCAAACCCAGTGCATCGACCTGTCTTTGCATATTTCGATTATTCACAGAAATACAGGGACCTTGAGGACCACGAATATATGTAAAACCCGGTGTGATTTTTTTCTGAGTACCCTGATAGGCATGAAGTAAAAAATTAAAACGCCGGGAAACCCACTCATTTTTACCCGACATATCTGCTTTGGAATATTTGGATGGAAAAGGAATTAATGTCAGTTCATTAATATGAACTTCTTTCTCAAGTTTCAGCCAAGGGAAAAAATAAAGAAAAAAGAATTGTTCATTTCCATTAGAATTGATGGTCGGGCGTTTATAATCTGCCATTTCCGGTTCCTGCTGTTCCAATGATTACTGAAAGATAATTGCTGATATTCTCCATCTATTTATAATGTGCCGTATTTAAATCCTGTTATACATCAAGAACCATGCCAGTTGTCACTTCTATCATTTGCCTGCAATTTTCAATCGTATTCGATGACCGAACCTGCTCCAATTCTTCCGGTCGGCCAAGATTGCATTGAAGAAGGTCTGTACAATACAACGAGTGATATGTATTTATTATTCAACACATTCGTTTCATAATTCTGATTGATTATTCTGTTTCAGCCGACTGATTGTCATTAATACTTATTCAACGATACAAAACTCAACGTATTTGAGCGAAAATTGGGAACAACCAGAACATCTGCAACTTTACGGATAAATATATCAGCCGGTCCATTATGATTTTTTGAGATCAATTCAGGCATGCCGCGATTTTCCAAATCAATACGATATACCGCACCATTCGTCCATGATGAGACATAGATCAATCCTGCGGCATCACGGGCCAATCCATCCAGATTGGAAAGGGAGGTAGTAAGGACTGTCGAAACCGCACCGGTTTCGCAATTGACAGCCTGGATAGGAGACGAAGTGCGCATGGAACAAACCAGTAATCGGTTTTGTTTTGCATCATACAGCAATCCATTCGGTTTTTCCAAATATTGAGCAGCCAGAATCGAAATATAATAATCGCGTAAACGAATACGATAAATTTTATTCCCCCCCATATCGCTTACATAAAGATTGCCATGAATATCAACAGTAACATCATTGAGAAATCTGGCTCCCGGAATTTTAATTATCCGCAATGTTTCTCCGGATACAAGATCGATGATAGCAATACCGCGATCACTGACAGCAAATAATTTATCTCCCCACACCTGCAAGCCTCTGACAGAAGGTTCGTTTTTATTGATCAATTTCATTCTTTTCCGATTATCGATCGCGATAATATGTCCGTTGCCTTTATTGGATACCAAATATCGATCCCGTTTGGCATCATAGGCGACACTTTCAGGATTGTTCAATAAATTTTGTGCTGAAAGATTTGTTACCAAAATAATAAGTATTGTGAAAACAGGACGCATAATCATTCCTTTATTTTATTAAACCTTAAGATTTTCTATGGTGTTTCATTGCAATGATAATACAAATTATCAATCCTCCGTACAAAACCAGACATCCAAAAATAAACATAATCCATGCAGAAACCGGCACGTCATTACTCCTGATGTTATATTTTTCCTCTTTTACGAATTCTTGCTCTTTGGAATTTTCCACAAAATGTATGCCAAAACCATCCAGAACAACAGGGCTCCCCACCCGGCGGTCAGGGTACTCCATCGAGGATATCCGGAATATCCGAAACGAATTTCGCTGTAAAGATTACCCACAAGGATAAGCAATAATATCAATGGGGTAACATATCTTAAAGCCCATTCCCACCACTTGCCGATACGCACCTCCGATATCGAATTCAAATAATAACGAAATTCCTTTATTCGATACAGATAGCCAACAATCAAACATTGTCCGAGTCCGGAGATTACCAATCCAAAATCGCAGATCCATTTATCGACAATATCAAACCAGTAGAATCCTCCTCTTGTGATAAATATCATCGAAATGAGAAATGCGACGAGCACAAAATAACGGGCTGTTTTTTCAGGGGATATTTTCCATTTGTCATAGAAACCAGTGGTAAACGCTTCCTGCAGCGCAAAGGCTGAATCGATTCCCAGGGCCAAAAAAGTAATAAAAAAAATCACACCAAACAATCCATTCAGAGCAGGCAGCTTAGATATCGCTGTTGGAAAAGCCACAAATGCCAGACCTGTGCCGCTTTCAGTCATATCCGGCACGGGCAATCCCTGAACGTGAGCGAGATATCCAAGCATGGAAAAAACCACGAAACCAGCAAAAAAACTGGTACCGCAATTGGCCATTCCGGTGATCAGCGCACTGTTGTTGATTTCTGCGTTTCGCCCGAGATAAGAACCATACCCAATCATGATTCCTGAAGCGAGACTCAGTGAAAAGAATATTTGTCCATAGGCTTTCAGCCAGATAGAAGGATTGGCCAATTTGCTGAAATCCGGAGTCAGATAGAATCGAATACCATCAATGGCGCCTGGCAATGTTAAGCCGCGAACGAGCAATACAGCCAGTAAAATCAAAGGTAATGGAACGGTCACCATGACGACCTTGCTGACATTCCGTACTCCCTTTCGGAGAATTAAATAAATCATTAGCCACGTCAGTGCCATACCGATGATTAAATACCAGATGGGCCAGCCTATCTGTTCGGGACCGGCTGATCGCTGTAATATTTTTTCAATGAAAAAGCTTTCAGCCTGTGTCCCCCATCCCAGTTTTATTGAATGGATCAAATATACCCAGGACCAGGAAAGAATCGTGGAGTAATAGATCACAATACCCGCACTCAATCCGGCTGCCCACCATCCAAACCACTGCAGCGGCTTCCGAATTGATCCAAAAACCAGCGGCGCACCTCTCTGCAACCGCTGCCCCAATCCCATTTCCAGAATCAACATGGGAATGCCTGCACTGAACAAAGCGACAAAATAGGGGATTAACAACGCTCCACCTCCGCTCTCATATGCAACATAGGGAAACCGCCATACATTTCCCAGACCAACTGCGGATCCAATCGCTGCCATGATAAATGAAAACCGGCTATGCCACTGTTCACGATTTTGATGTGTGATATCCATCTATTGTTCAATTTTTTTATATTTGATCATATATCAAAAGATACAAAAATGAATACTCAGAATAAAGTTGAAAAAGAGAGTTTTATCGTTTTAAAACAGACTTTTTTCAGGACAGTCTTGTTTCTACATTCGATATTCAATATTCTGCGGTTCTGTTGCTGTCTATTTCCTCTATACCCGTATTCCTTTCACCAAACCTCAAGCTGATTGACGCTTTTAAGTGACAAATTAAAAAGGCAAATCAACGGATTTGCCTTTTTCAGTGTGGAGACGGCGGGAATCGAACCCGCGTCCGAAAACAGGGCTCTGCGGACCCCTACGTGCGTAGTCTGTCTTTAATATTCACCGATGTTTTCCGGCAGACAGGAAAGGCACCGGTATATCCCGATATGATTTAGCCTGATGCTTCCGGGAAAAACATCAGACGAACCTGCCTTTAGCGACGCTCCGTTTCAGACCCGGCAGGTACGGTCTGAAGGGAACGGACTGCCATTTTAATTAGGCAGCCATGGCATAATTATAGTTGCCAATTATTTTTTGGTTCCGGTTTTTTAACCAGGCACCAGAAACCTGGGCACGCGCTCTACAACTCCTCTGTCCCCGTCGAAGCCAAGTCGTCCCCAAAATGTCACAGAACAAAGCGAAACAATATACATAAAATGCGATCTGAAATCAATATGCTATTCATTGTATGTCAGGAATAAAGGGAAGGTTCCGGTGTATTAAAATATTTTTTTCTTTAACCAAACAACAGCAAACTCCAGGCCATGACGATCATCCCGGATACGACGCCATAGATCGCAATGTGATGTTCTCCATATTTTTCCGCGGTCGGAAGCAGTTCATCCAAAGAGATAAACACCATAATGCCCGCCACCGCGGCAAAAAGAATCCCGAAAACCATATCATTGAAATAACGGTATAAAAGACCGTATCCGATGGCCGCTCCCACCGGTTCTGCCAGGCCGGATAAAAATGAATATAAAAAAGCTTTTCTTTTACTGCCAGTGGCATAATACAAAGGCACAGACACAGCAATCCCTTCAGGAATATTATGAATCGCAATGGCAATGGCGATGCTCAATCCGAGCGCTGGATCGGTCAGCGCACTCGTAAATGTGGCCAGCCCTTCCGGAAAATTATGGATTGCAATAGCCAGGGCAGAAAACAGCCCCATTCGCAGCAACTGTTTCTTTTGCGGGAATTCTGAGCTACCAGTCATCTCTTCGATGAGACGGGGTTCATGAGGATTCTCGAACGTCGGAACGAATCTGTCAATGAACCCGATCAGAGCCATGCCTGCGAAAAAGGAAACCGTGGTCCAAACATATCCCATTGTCTCACCGAGGGAGGCACTCAACGCATCACGTGCTTTGATGAATATCTCAATCAAAGAAACGTAAATCATCACTCCGGCTGAAAAACCCAATGCACCGGAAAGAAAACGGGTGTTGGTCCGTTTGGCGAAAAAAGCCAGGGCGCTGCCCACGCCAGTGGACAAACCGGCAAACAGCGTTAATCCAAATGCAAATATAACTGTATTGGATAACATTCAGTTCTCCTTCCATACGACGAGATCTCCGATCAATTGCCGGACACCCATCTCGTTCAATTTTGTATCATACTTTGCTGAAGAGACCTGACTCTGAGCACGGATCAGATTGAGCTGTGCCTCACGAAATTGCGTGGTGGTCACCTGCCCCAGCTGGTAGAGTGCCTCGCTTCGATTAAAATTCAGTAAAGCCACTTCAAGACTCCTCCTTGCAAGATCCCAAACATTGAGACTGGTTTGAAATCCCTGATATGCATTGGCCATATCACGTTTCAGTGACAAGACTGCCTGTTCAGAAAGGAGGATTTGATTTTCAAATGCACGTCCGGCATTCTGTCTCTGAATGTTTGTCTGAAATCCATTAAAGAGATTGAAACTGAAAGTTGCTCCGATACGGATGGTTTTTGCCGGATCATTCATGGTAAAATCAATATCCGGATTCAACTGATTGTAGCCATAGGAAGCGGATAAATCCAGTCGCGGTAAATGTGCTGTTTTGCTCACATAATATTGATACTGTGCCTGCAATGCCCGCAGCCTGGCGGCTTGAAGCAACGCATTTTTTTCCAAAGCCTGATCCGTTAAATTCTTCAATGATTTACACAGATCAATAGTCACAGAGGTATCGACAGATATTGGTGTATCAATATTCCGGAAGAGCAGCAAATTAAGTGAGCGCTTATTCTGCTCATACAGTAAAGCCGATTGAGTAAGGGTGACACTATCCGCATTTAAATCAACCCGAGCGGATAAAACATCAAGGGTTCGGGCCTGCCCGTATCCAGAACGGTTTCTGACCCGGTTCAAACGCTCCCGGGACAGCCGTACCAGCTCTTCTGCAATCTGCCAGTTCTCATACGCGGCAGCAGTCCGGTAATATCCTTCTGCAATCTGCAGAATAACAGATTCAATCTGATATTGTGCCTCGGCCTGTCCCAGTCTGCTTCCTGCCTTTAATTTTTTCAGACGATAAATATTTCCCAATCCGTCGAACAAGGTATAAGCAGCCTGCAATTGAGCCGAGGTCGTTGTCGAGGCATCCTTTGGAGTAAGCCGACTGTTATCTTCAGAATATACAGCACCGGTACTTAGAGTGAATTTCGGAAACAAGCCGGCATTTCCAATTCGGGCTTCATTCTTTGCATTGGCAGCATTATTCCGGGCGATCTGAATATCAGGATTGTTTTCAAGGGCGATACGAATGGCTTCCGACAAGGTTAAGGGCGTTTGAGAAAACACCGAATGAGCAGTTAAAAAACCAGCCAGCAATACAAAGCCTTTATTCATCGGTTGATCCCTCCGTGTGGGGGTCGGATTGTTCTTTTACAAATCGCTCTTCACGGATTGCCGGTTCCACAGTTTCAGGATTAAGTTTTTTCCGTGTCAGAAACCAGAATAGTTGAATCCGAATCCAATTGGTGATAACCAGAAGTGCGGGCAGCATCATCAGAGTCAGTAATGTGCCGAAAGCCAGTCCGTAAGCCACGGAAATGGCCATTGGCGATAAAAACTGTGCCTGATGACTGCGTAAAAAAACCAAGGGGCCCAATCCGGCGATGGTCGTCAGCGAAGTCAGCATCACTGGTCGAAAACGGGAGATGCCTGTTTCTGTCAGGGCCTCTCGAAATGCCTGCCCTTGTTTAAGTTTTCGGTTGAATGTGCTCACCAGCACAAGCGAATCATTCACGACAATGCCTGCAAGGGCGATCGCACCAAACCAGGAAAGCATGCTCACGATGTATCCCTGAATCAAATGTCCCCACAACACACCGATAACACTGAAGGGAACAAGCAAAAATACGAGAACTGCCTGAATGAATGACCGAAAAGTCAGAACAATAATTAAAAACATCAAAATCAATATCGGCGGTACAATCCGCATAATGGCCCGGACAGTTTTTGCGTTCTCCCGGCTCTGTCCTTCCATCAGAAACTGGATGTCTGGATATTGGATCTTAATATCCGGCAATATATGAGCCTGGATATCTGAAAGAATCGCGGGTACGGATTCCTTTGGATCTGTGATATCCGCTTCCACCTGAACGACTCTTTGGGCATCGATATGATTGACTGTCATCACGCCGCGCTGAATAGAAAAATCGGCAATCTCCCGCAACGGATACGACTGTCCTCCTGTTTGCCGGATTCTCATGTCACCCAATTTCATCACAGATCTCCGGTCCGCTTCATGATAACGAATCCAGATCTTGACCTCATCAATACCCCTTAAAATCCGCTGTGCTTCACTGCCGAAAAAACCGGATCTTACCTGATTCACCACATCCAGTGTGGTCAGTCCCAAAGCAAAAGCGCGCTCCTTCAAACGGATACTAACCTCCCTTAATCCCGGGGGATCATCATCCACAACATCCTTCAATTTATCCAGTTTGCGCAGTTCCGCTTTCAGGGTTTCCTTGGCTTCACGCAATTGATTCAGATCATTGCTGGCAAGAGCAATTGAAATGGGTTTTCCCCAGAAGCCTCTCCCCCCGAATTCAAGCTTCTCTGCTCCCGGAACGACTCCCACCTGCTTCCGGATCCGGTTTGTTACTTCCATTGCATCCCAATTCCGGTACTGGCTTCCAATCAGTGTCACCGATAGATTGCCCTGGTGCATAGCCGGACCGATTCTTCGGGAAATTGCAGTTACCAGATCCTGATTCTGATGCATTTTCTGATATTGATCGTTGATCATCCAGATATGCTTTTCAATGTCTGCCAACAGGCTGTCTGTAATGGCATCCGATGTGCCTGCCGTCATCTCCAGTGTAATGTCCACATTTCTCCTTTCGATAATCGGAAAAAATGTGGTTTTAATAATTCCTCCCTTCATGGCACCCATTGTCATGATGTAAATACCGACAGGAATCGCTATTGCAGCTGCTGGATAACGGATGGCCCAATTTAAAACCGGAGCATAGATACGATCACGCAATAAAAAAAGAATCGATTCTGCATGCCGTTCAATCCATCCTTTTTGATTGGATGCACGGCACAGTGCTCTGGAATGAGCGATATGCGCCGGAAGAATAAACATGGCCTCGATCAGCGAGACGAGAAGCGCGGCGATTACAACAAAGGCAAGATCACGGGCACGATCCCCCAGTCCTCCTTCCAAGAAGAAAAATGTCAGAAAAATAACAACTGTGGTCATAATCGATGCAAATACAGAAGGCAATACTTCAATGGTGCCGTTTACTGCCGCAGGGATCGGTTTTTCCCCGCGTTCATGGTGCTGATATATATTTTCAGCAATCACAATCCCATCATCTACAAGAATCCCCAACACAAGAATCATGCCCAGAAGCGACATCACATTAATGGTAAGCCCATAAAAGGGACCGATCATAGCCATGCCTGCAAATGACACCGGAATAGCAATAGCCACCCAAAAAGACATCCTTGGATTCAATGAAAGCGATAAAAACAGAAGCACCAGAATCAGTCCAAGGAGCCCGCTACCGGTTAAAATGTCAATCCGTTCCTGAATAATCTCTGATCCGTCCCGAACAATGTAGGTTTGAACAGCATCATGCGAAGCATTGTATTTTTTCAGATATTTTTTTACAGTTTGTGTGACGAAAAACAGATCTTCCTGATTGGTATTTTGCACAGTCACCAAAACCGCGGGGCGACCGTTATGGTACACACGATTGGGATTTTCAGACCATCTGTCCGACAGTGTTGCCACATCCTTCAAACGAATAATGACACCGTCTGCTGTGGATTTCAGGACATGATTGCTTAGCTCTTCTGCATAATAACCTTTTAAATCTGCACGGATCAACATCTCCTCCCGGAATCCTTTTATCTTTCCACCGGTCATTTTCACATTAGCATTCCGTACCGCATTCATCACTTCAGCGAATGTGAGTGCATAAGCCCGAAGATCACGTTCCCTTAATGCAATCTCAATCTCTTCATTGGGAAATCCGGACAAGGACACCTTGGAAAGTCCATCCAGAGAAAGCAGATCCCGCTCCACACGGCGGGCTTCCTTTTTCAAATCGAACAGACTCACATCGCCGGCCAGAACAAAATCAATGGCAAAATTCCTCATTTCCCTGCGGTAAATAGTCAACCGTTCCATACCCACAGGAAAAGAACTGACTTGATTGACGGCATCCTTCACATCCTGCAAAACAATATTTATATCATGTCCCGTAAGCACTGTTACTGTAATCTGACAACCATTCTCACTGGAAACGGATGTAACCCGCTCAATGCCTGTAATCCCTTTTAAGTTATCCTCGATTTTTAAGACGATGGCTTCTTCAATCTCTTCTGGCGAAGCCCCCGGATAAGCAGTAGAAATTATAATCGTTCGGCTTGGGATCACAGGAAAAAATGTAATTTTCAGAGATTTGTATCCAACCCAACCGAACATCAGCAGGGCGACCAGTATAACATTTCCCAGAATTGGGTATTTGATAAAAACACGAAGCACATTCTTCATGAACGGATTCCTTGTTGCTTCTGTGATTTTCTAGTGGAAGAAGATGATTTGGTATTTGCCTTAGGCAATCGTTTTCCGGATTTGGCTTCAGCCCATACTTCGTTGAGAACCAATGTACCCTCGGTCAATCCCCGAATATATACCCGTTCTCCGGCTTCTGCGACTACAGTCACCGGATGAAGCACCAATACAGAATCCTTAACAATGAAAATATAACCGTTACGCAGAAGATCCCGATGCAGCGAAATCACATGAGGAACCGGCAGGCTACTGACTACAGCGCTCATATACATTCCATCGCGAAGACGGGAATCGGTGGAATGAATATATACCTTGACAGTCATGGAAGCCCGATCAACCACCGAATTAATGCGCTGAATTTTCCCTTGAAACGATCCCGGGCTGTCTTCTGAAGAAAGGAGAACGTGCTGACCGATGTTTAATCTCCCGGCTTCATCCAGAGTGACTGCTGCTTCCATCTCAAAAAGATCTGTGCCTATAAATTCACCCAGTTTTTGACCGATCCGGATAAGGGTTCCGGGATTCACATCACTGGAAACGGCAATACCGGAAAAAGGTGCACGTAACGTATACTTCGCCAGGGTTTCTTCCATGCTTTTTATCGAATAATATTGCTGATATATATTCCGTGCAGCAATATAGTACCGCTCCTGATCATTTTGTGCTTCCGGAAGCGGCAGAAGAGGCTTATCGATGCGATAGGATTGCAGATAGGATTCCCAAATATCCGCACTTTGCGGAAAATCGATTTTCAAATCAGGCAAAAGCAGTGTAATCTGATTAAGGAGTCCGCTACGCTGGGCTAAAACATTATTGCGGTAAACGCTATCATCAATTTTAAGAAGTACCTGATCCTTTTGAAAATGATTGCCGGCTTTAAATGGGAGATCGGTATTTTGCAAAACACCGGATACTTCAGCATAAATATCCACGCGGTGATAGGCATACAGCGGACCCGTCATTCTTATATCTAAAGGCAGATCCTGATATTGAACTTTCATCAGATCCAAAAACCGTTCACCTTCGGTTAAAGGCCTGCGATCCAAAGTCGATTTCTGCTGGCTCAGCAAATGGCTGATAATCACTGACATGACGATAATGCCGCCTACCAGAGCTCCCTGTTTCCAGGTTTTTTTCATAAATACTCCTTCATCCGATAATAAAAATTTCACACTATCGGTATTTTATAGTCATCCTGGTTAATAAGTTCCGATAAGTATCCTATATTTCATATTCTTCTCAATCAATTGATATTGTTTATTAAACAATAATTTGACAATATAAATTCCCGGCTGGATTGGTAAATATACATATACCTGTCAGCCTCCCCTCACGGATCAGCCAGTCCTGCCGACCAATCAAGCAACGAAACGCATCCTCTTGAAAAATGGGATTCGCATTAATCCATATAGCTGTTCGTTTTTAATATCTTCCACGCCGACTACCAGGAGCTACATTAAAAACCATACTTAAATCATTCTGAAGGGATTTCGTAGGAAGCTGTCAATCATGTAAAGGTCAAAAAAAACTTACTGTTTCTTTCCCAGCGGCAGAATTGCCAAAGGATGTTCATTGTCGGGCAATCCCAGTACCTGACTGACCTGTTCATCCTCAAAAGCACCGACATAAACCGTGCTGAGTCCCAATGATTCACATTGTAATGCCACATTCTGGCAAACCGCCCCTACTTCCATGTGCACATATCGTACAGCCCGGTCTCCATATTTACTGGAGGTACGTTCATAGATACCCGTAATCACCATGACGACACCCACTTTCAACAGAAAATCCTGATTCAGAGCAGCCGTGGTCAATGGTTCTCTCAAATCTTTTGAATGGTTCTTTTTCAAAACGTGTCTGGCAGGCATATATTGGTAAAGTCCTGCAGGCAGGGTTTCTGCATCACCAACGACCAGATAAATTTCCAACGGATACAGCGCTCCTGCTGATGGAGCCGTTTTTAAACCTCCAATCCATTCCCGGTCTTCAGGAAACCAGAATGGTTTTTCCATTTTTTTCGTTACACCCTGAGCCGCCCAGCACAATTGGGAAATTTGGGTAAGGCTCAGCGGATCTTTGGTATAGTCGCGTACGGATCGCCGTTGATTAAGCGCTTCTTCTACTGAAATCCCGCCGGAAAGCCCTGGTTTCAGAAGGGATATCACCTGTTCTTCCTCTCCCGGGTAACGGGACTGGCAATAACAGAGTATCGATATTATAAATAAAAAAATAGAGACTGAAAATTTAAAATATGGAATAACAGCCATTCTCCTTCACCTTAAATAAACAATCATTATTTGAATATTTCAGACCTCGAATGATTGATTGTCCCTTTTTTAAATTTCTTTATTCCCTCTTGATAGAGATCACCACCGTAGCAGTCATTCACGACCACAACAGGAAAATTTTCAACTTTTAACCTGTGAATGGCTTCCGGTCCCAAATCTTTATAAGCCGCCACTTCAGAATTCCGGACACATTTTGCCATTAAAGCTGCAATACCGCCTATTGCACCGAAATAAATCGCCTGATGTTTCTGCATGGCTTTTTTTACGGTATCAGAGCGATTTCCCTTGCCGATCATCCCTTTTAATCCCAATTCAAGGAGGCGCGGCGTAAAGGGATCCATGCGACCGCTGGTGGTTGGTCCGATAGAGCCGATCGGATCACCCGGCTTTGCTGGAGCTGGGCCTGCATAAAACAGAATTTGTCCTTTCAAATCAACTGGAAGCGATTCATTATTATCCAGAGCTTCAATGAATCGCTGATGGGCAGAATCGCGCGCCGTATATATAATACCATGTATCAATACCGAGTCTCCCATTTTTAATTGTTGAACCACAGCATCGGTTAACGGCGTAATAATTTTCTTTATATCTGCCATCATGCTCTCCATACGAGACAGATTGTCATTATGATTTTCACTTTCGGTTTCGTTATCGTTTTTGTATAAGCTCCATTATGTCGTGAAGGAAAGCAACGAACTATTCGTTCCTGTTGAACTCTTAAAATTCATGAGTACAAACAACTGATAAAACAAGTAACACTTTCATAAAACCGCAGACTTATGCCTCGCTGAATGACACTGCATATTCACAGCAACAGGAAGGCTGGCAATATGGCAGGGATATACTTCAATCAATACATCTAAAGCTGTACAGTGACCTCCAAATCCCTGTGGGCCGATTCCCAGTTGATTAATGGCATCCAGCAATTCCGCTTCAAGATTTGCATAAAACGGATTTGCATGTTTCGATCCGACCGGCCTGAGCAATGCCCTTTTCGCAATTTCTGCACATTTTTCAAAAGTACCGCCAATTCCAACACCCACAATCACAGGCGGACATGGATTGGCACCGGAGCGGATGACACGATCCAAAACAAAAGTCTTGATACCTTCCACCCCTGCAGCCGGGGGCATCATATTCACCTCGCTCATATTCTCACTGCCGCCGCCCTTAGGCGCCACGGTCAGTTTTATGCGGTCACCCTGAACAATCTCTGTGTGAATAACAGCTGGTGTATTGTCCCCGCTGTTTATCCTCTGGATCGGGTCACTGACAATGGATTTTCGAAGATACCCCTCTTCATATCCCTGACGGACACCCGCATGAATGGCATCATACAAATCCCCTCCGGTCACATGAACATCCTGGCCGATCTCAACAAACACAACAGCATATCCCGTATCCTGGCAAAGTGCCATTTGTTCGGATTTTGCGATTTCTGCATTTTTAATGATTCCCTTAAGCACTTCCCTGGCTGAAGGAAATGTCTCACGCTCATAATAATATTCAAGACGGCTCAATACATCTTCGCCGAGATAGTAATTGGCGCTGATGCATAATGCTTTGACCACTTTCGATATGTCAGAAACAGAAATATCTCTCATTAAAACTCCCGGAAACCCTGTTGAAAAAACCGAGACGACGAAAAATGTCCATTTCAAATCAGATCACATTCGCTTAAGCCTGTTCTTTAACTGAGTACCATATACCTCGAGATCAACAGGACACTGAGCCACACCTGATTCCATAGCCGCTTTAGCTACAGCAGGGGCTTCCCAGAGCAGAACTCGCGGATCGATGGGTTTTGGAATTATATATTCCGGTCCGAATTGAAGCTTCACCTGATTGTAAGCCCGGCATACAGACTCCGTCACATTTTCTTTTGCAAGGTCTGCCAGAGCATGACAGGCAGATATTTTCATCTCTTCATTAATGGTAACCGCCCTGACATCAAGAGCGCCTCGAAAAATAAAAGGAAAACCGAGGACGTTGTTAATCTGATTTGGATAATCACTTCGTCCGGTGGCAATAACGGCATCCGGACGAATATGCTTGGCTATTTCCGGACGAATCTCCGGATCAGGATTGGCCATGGCAAAAATCAGAGGATTCGGTCCCATTTTTTTCAGCATGGATTCTGTTAAAATATCTGCTTTTGACAGCCCGATGAATATTTCAGAATCCTCCACTGCTTCTTCGAGTGTTCGGCAGGATTGTTCGGTTGCGAATAAATCTTTATATGGATTCATTCCTTTTTCCCGTCCATGGAAAATCACACCCTGGCTATCCACCATGACAATATGCTCTTTACGTATTCCCAATTTGATAAATATTTTCGTACAGGCAATGCCGGCTGCGCCTGCGCCGACTACTACCATTTTTGCTTTGGATAAATCTTTTTTCGTCAGCTCAGCTCCGTTCAGTAAACCGGCGCCGGCAATAATCGCTGTTCCATGCTGATCATCGTGAAATACCGGAATGGAAAGGCATTCTTTCAGCTTTTCTTCAATATAGAAACATTCCGGTGCTTTAATATCCTCCAGGTTGATGCCACCGAACGTGGGCTCCAAAAGCTGCACGGTTCGGATAATTTCATCCGGATCTTCAGTATTGATTTCAAGATCGTATACATCCACATCTGCAAACTGTTTAAAAAGCACACCTTTGCCTTCCATAACCGGCTTTCCTGCCAGTGATCCGATATTTCCCAATCCAAGAACTGCTGTTCCGTTTGAAACCACAGCGACAAGGTTTCCCCGATTGGTAAACCGGAATGCCGCAAGCGGATCATCGGCTATAATTCTGCATGGAGCGGCAACTCCCGGCGTATAGGCCAATGAAAGATCGTATTGGGTTTCACAGGGTTTTGTGGGCATAACAGACAGCTTTCCATGAGGTTTTCTTTCGTGATATTCCAGCGCAGCTTCATCATACGACATGAGGTTTGGCTCCTCGAAAAAGTTTAATCCTGATATTATTCTGCTTGGTTATTAAAAAAGAATTCAATTTCCCATTCGGCGCTTTCAGGACTGTCCGAAGCATGAACCGCATTTCTCCGGCCATTTGTGGCAAAGTCTTTACGAATTGTACCATCTTCAGCTTCCTTTGGATCGGTTGCACCCACTATCTTTCGGATATTATTGACCGCATTGGGACCGGCAACCACCATGGGAACACAGGGACCTGAAATCATGAAATCAATCAGGGGTTCAAAAAAATACTTGCCCTGATGGATTTGATAAAAAGCGACGGCATTTTGTTTTTTCATTACCAGCATACGGATATTTTGAATCTGATATCCTGCGCTTTCAATCCTTCGAATGATCTCTCCAATCAATTTTTTCTCAACCGCATCCGGTTTGATAATCAAGAGTGTCCGTTGTATCATGAAATTCCTTCCCTGTAACAATTTTTAGGTCAACCACAGACTCGCAACAAAAGCAATAAGGCAAATATAAGCCAAATATGATCAAGATACAATTCAGATGATTTTATTATCCTTTAATAGTTCTTTCAAATCCGGTCTTCCCTTTTCTTTTAATTGATATTGAACTCTGACCAATGATTTATCGGTTTGGATGAGACGTGCGAGATTGATCGGTGTCCCAATCACAACCGACTCACAATCCACGGCCTGAATGGTGGCCTGTAAATCCATAATTTGCTTTTCCCCGTATCCCATAGCAGGTAAAAGATGACCGATATCAGGATATTTTCTAAATGTCTCGGCAATGGTTCCTGTAACCCAAGGCCGCGGATCAACGATTTCTTTTGCTCCATATTGCCTGGCAGCGACAATACCCGCACCGTAAGTCATTCCCCCATGGGTCAGCGTAGGGCCATCTTCGATAACGAGAACTCGTTTTCCTTGAATCATTGATGGATCACTGACTGAAATCGGCGAAGCTGCATCAATCACCACAGCTTTTGGATTGACTGAAAAAATATTCATTCGTACTTTTTCAATATCTTCAGCGCGGGCAGTATCAATCTTGTTCATAATAACAACATTCGAAGCCCGCAGGTTGGTTTCACCGGGGAAATATTGAATTTCATGACCCGGCCGATGCGGATCAACCACTGTGATCCATAGATCGGGTTGATAAAAAGGCGTATCGTTATTTCCGCCGTCCCATAGAATAATATCGGCTTCCTGTTCCGCTTCACGCAAAATCGCATCATAATCCACACCGGCATAAACAATGGTTCCCTTGTCCAGATGGGGTTCATATTCTTCCCGTTCTTCAATCGTGCATTGATGCTTATTCAGATCCAGCAGGGTGGCAAAACGCTGAACTCTCTGTTTCATTAAATCGCCATACGGCATGGGATGCCTCACCACTACCACCTGTTTGCCCGCGGTCTTTAATATTTCACTGATCCGGCGTGTGGTTTGACTTTTTCCACAGCCGGTACGGACAGCACAAATTGCCACAACCGGTTTCCGGGATTTCAGCATGGTTTGATTATTCCCGAGAAGCACAAAATCAGCACCGGCCTGGTTAACCAGGGACGCCTTGTGCATGACAGTTTCATGACTCACATCACTGTAAGAAAAGACGACTTCCTCGACCTGGCGGGTTTGGATCAATTCAAATAAACGATCTTCGGACTCAATAGAAATCCCAGATGGATAGTGTTTGCCTGCCAAACCCACAGGATAGATGCGGTTATCGATATTTGGTATCTGAGTCGCTGTAAATGCGACAACCTCAAATTGTTCATTCCCGCGGTAATATACATTAAAATTATGAAAATCTCTCCCGGCAGCACCCATGATAATGACACGTTTTCTATGCATGTTTCCTCCTGTCTTAAGATGAGCAAACGAATATCAGGAGAAATTCCTATTACTCAAATCCATGGAGCCAACGGCAATAAAGGTATTTTCGAGTGTATTTCAGCATGACAAAATTCAGCCTAATAATCTAATTATTAATTTTTACTTCTTTTGCGCTCCGGCCGCAATGTAAGCGCATACACTTCATTCAGCCATTCCACAAAATGGAAAGTCATCATTTCCCGAAGATAATCCGGTATTTCCTCCAAATCCTTTTCATTAAGTTTTGGAAGAATGACTGTATGTATTCCTGCCCGTTTGGCGGCAAGCACTTTTTCTTTGATCCCCCCCACAGGCAGCACCTTGCCGCGAAGTGTAATCTCACCGGTCATTGCAATATCGCGCCGAATCCTCCTTTTTGACAATAAGGATACAAGCGCAGTAGACATGGTAACTCCTGCTGAAGGACCGTCTTTGGGAGTAGCACCTTCGGGAATATGAATATGGATATCATGTTTTTGAAAATAATCCATTTGAACATTAAAATCACTGGCTCTGCTGCGTATATAAGAAAGCGCCGCCTGCGCTGATTCTTTCATAACATCGCCTAACTGCCCTGTCAGAACCAATCCTTTATTCCCTGGCATCACCGTGGCTTCCACGAAAAGAATCACACCGCCTACCGGTGTCCATGCCAGTCCTGTAGCGATACCGATTTCATCTTTCCGTCCTGCCATTTCAGAAAAATATTTTCTGGGGCCGAGTAATTCTGTGACTTTATTTGGAGCGACAGATACTTTTCTGGTTTTTCCTTCAGCGACCATTCTGGCCACTTTCCGGCAGCAAGATCCGATTTCCCGTTCCAGATTCCGAACACCGGCTTCCCGTGTATAATCTGCAACGATACGCCGAACTGCACGGTCAGTAAACCGGATTTGAGATTTCTTTAAACCATTTTCTTCCCGCTGTCGTGGAACCAGATAATTCTTTGCAATCATCAGTTTCTCATCTTCGATATAGCCAGCCAGCCGGATGACTTCCATACGATCCAGTAATGGTCTTGGAATGGTGTCCAAAATATTTGCTGTGGTAATGAACATGACTTTTGAAAGATCAAATGGCACTTCCAGATAATGATCCGAAAATTCTACATTCTGCTCAGGATCAAGAACCTCTAAAAGCGCGGATGCCGGATCGCCTCTGAAATCTGTGCCCACCTTATCAATCTCATCCAGCATAAAAACCGGATTGTTGGACTTTGCCTTTTTAATGCCTTGAATAATGCGGCCCGGAAGGGATCCGATATATGTACGGCGATGTCCACGGATTTCTGCTTCATCTCGCATTCCGCCGAGTGAGTATCGAACAAATTTTCTTCCCATCGCACGGGCAATGCTCCGTCCCAAAGATGTTTTTCCAACACCCGGAGGGCCCACAAAACAGAGAATCGGTCCTTTACTGCTCTCTTTTAATTTTCGAACGGCCAGAAATTCAAGAATTCGATCTTTCACATCATACAGACCATAGTGATCAGCATCCAATATCGCCTTGGCTTGAGGAATATCGATGCGGTCTTCGGTTTGATTTTGCCAGGGCAGGCTGATAAGCCAATCAAGATAGGTTCTCGAGACTGTATATTCCGCAGCCTGAGGCGGCATTTTTGAAAGTCGATCCAGTTCTTTCTCAGTGGTCTCTTTGGCTTCTGAAGACATCCCGGATTGCTCAATTTTCTTTTTCAATTCATCCAATTCTGCAGTACGTTCATCTTTCTCTCCCAATTCATTCTGGATGGCCTTCATCTGTTCCCGTAAAAAATATTCACGCTGGCTGTCTTCAATTTTGTTTTTTACTTCTGATTGAATTTTATTACCCAATTTCAGCAATTCCAGTTCACGGCTGAGATAGTTCAGCAACTTGGTAAGCCGATCTTCAACATTTAACGATTCTAAAATAACCTGACGTTCTTTAATAGGAATTTTTAAATTGGAAATAATCAAATCTGCCAGCCGGCCCGGATTATCCACATTGTCAATCGCCTGGCCCAGTTCTTCTGGAAGCAAGGGTGATAAATCAACAATCTCCTGGAAAATATCCAGAACTTCCCTGCGTAAAGCTTCTGTTTTGACAGAATCGGCCTTGCCTTCAGGAACGAGAAAAACCTTCCCCCGGGGATAGGGTGTTTCCTGTATCAATGAATCCAGACGAATTCGGGACAATCCCTGCACCATCAAACCCATGCTCCCATCTGGAATTCGAAACATCTTTAATATAAAAACAGCGGTGCCTATATTAAACAAATGCTCTTTATCCTGACCTTCCGAGGAACGAATGCCGAACAAGCCGACAATTTTTCGATCGCTTAAGGCTTCATTAATTGCAGCCATACGCTTTTCATCAGAGATAATAATAGGAGCGACGACATATGGAAATACTAAAATATTTGCCATAGGAAGAATCGGCAATTCCTGCGGGATTTCGGGCATTTCATTAAAATCACTGGGATGATGTAACAAATTGGTATTCATAAAAATTTATTCCACTTTAATTTTAACTGAATTATTGAGAGGGATATCAATTTTGGGAAGCCGGATTTCCAGAAAACCATCCTGATAATTTGCTGATAATTTCTCAAGATCAATTTCTCCGGGAAGTGAAATCCTTTGTTCAAAAGGTCCGTAATGAATCTCCATCTTATGGTAGCGTCTTCGCTCAGAAGGAGGGACGGCTTTGCGAATCCCGCGAATGGATAAAACACCCTGCTGGTATGTAATCGAAACATCTTCCACGTTGACCTGGGGCAATTCCAGAATAACGACAAATTCTTCATCGGTTTCAAAAAAATCAGTCGGCGGTTTCCAGTGAATCCCTTTACGGTATAAAGAAGGATATGTGGATCCGAAAAAATTACTGAAAATGAAATCAAACTCTTCTTCAACCATACTCAATAAATCCCATTCAGACTTCCCGGTCAGTTTAGGGTAAGTCATCTCTTTCTCCTTCACGATAATAAACAGATCGATATTCCATAAAAAAATGAATTTCCACTAAAATTAAAAATACATAAAATAATACCTGCATCCATTGATCATCACAATCAATTCAACCTTTAAAAAATGTTATTTTAATATAGGATTTTTAATGTGAGAAATCAACTGGGGATATAAATATAGTCAAGTGAAGCCGATATAAGTTCATTGAATTTTATAGCAATTATCGGGAAAGAAACAGAACGAACTGGACAGAACATCAAATTGATAACATTTCGAAAACATAAAATTTCGGCACATCAATCCCTGATAAATTCAATCTCATCTGCATCATCGCCAGAAGCACTCTCATCTTCTTGAATATCCGGCTCTTCTGATTCTTCTATGTCTTCTGATTGTTCATCCCCTTGCGTAGATTGAGTCTTTTTTAACAGTTTATAAATCATCTGGAGTAATTTTTCAGGAGAATCCTTTCCCTTCACACTATAGTAATTGGCTCCGAGATTGATGGCTCTCTGAACATCATAAATATCCTTCAAACTGGTTAAAACAAGTACGGGTATCTGTTTGGTGATTTCATCAGCACGAATTTTTTTAAGAATGCTCAATCCATGGCAGTCGGGCAGCATCATATCCAGGATAACAACATCAGGAACCCGCTGATGTGCCAGTTTCCATCCGTCAGCTCCCGTTCCTGCTTCATACACATGGAATCCTTTCATTTCGAAAGTACGCTTATATAGAGTTCGCACCGTGGGTGAATCTTCTATCAATAAAATCGCGATTTTCCGCACCGGCATGTGCAATCTCCTTTCACGAGAAACATTTCAATGAAATTGAATTTCCGATGCTTCTTCATATCAATAAAGTCATTTTTTTATAAAAAAACAAGTTTTTTCAACCTTTTATCGGGTACTTACTGACACTTTGATATAATATTTGCACGGAAGTGACAGGTTCAATACAGCCTTTCACAGTCACTGGGTTCACATAATTAATTTATATTTCTTACTCATTCGCCACTCCAGCAGAGAATATGCCAAACTGAATTCATTCAAACCAGCGCTGCTCTCCTGCATTGGTTAAAAAGATACCTTTTTCTGTAGATAGCGGGCATACAGAAGCACATATACCGCATCCAACACACAGAGATTCATCCACATATGGCAGCAGTACTTTATTTTTACATCCGTCTATCGTTGTGACTGTGGATTCATTAAATTGAATCGCTTTTTCTTCCAGAGGACAATGTTCCTCACATACAAGGCAAGTCTCACCATAGTACCATGGAATACATCGGGTTTTATCAAACTGAGCAGTCCCCATTTTTGTCTGATGCTTTTCTTCGAGAGGCAGTGGATGAATTGCGCCTGTTGGACACACCTGACCACACATATTACAATGATATTCACAATAACCCAATGGTGTTAAAAGCCTGGGGGTTCCCAGACCGCCAATACCACTTTCCAATCCTGTAAAATGGAGCCCCTTTCCCGCTGTTGAGCAAACCCGAATGCATTCACCACATCGAATGCAATGATCTAAAAAACGGTCTTCATCCAAAGCACCTGGCGGACGGAGCACTTTTCCATTTTCGACTGGATTTAAAAAACCCACATTGACCATTCCTGCGGATACCAATCCAGCCAGACCAGCGCCTAAAAATCTTCTCCGTGATAAATCTACAGGTTCATGAGTGGGTTTGCCTTTAAAATTAAACGAAATGGCTTTTGTGGGACAAATGGCCTGGCAATCCATACAATTGATGCATTCCGTATGATCCGTTTGATAAGGGTCCTCATGAATTGCATTCATACGGCACATCATCTGACATTTACCGCATTCGATACATGCGTCAGAAACATGGCGACGATACCATCGAAACTTGGAAAAAATACCGAGTAATGCACCCAGCGGACAAAGATTACGGCACCAATAACGGCGTGTGACAAACGACAGGGTTAAAACCACAATGAATAACAGTCCGTTCAGGAGCATCCCCCTGAACAGAGTCATGGATACCGGAAGTATAAATCCGGTCAAACTGTCCTGAAGGCTGAACAATGCATCATCAAGAAATGGAATCTGATAGAAGACATCAAACAATCCGAAAATAAAAAAAACAAACAGAGGATACATCACTGTCGACACAGTTCGTGTAAAAAGCGGAATTGGAGACAGCCATCCGGCCAGTTCTATTGAAAAAAATGATGAAACCAGGAGTAAAACAAGGATAAAATATTTAATCCACCGATACCGGATCAATTGAGGATATTGATGATGATCCTCTTTTTTCAGCGCCGCCGCATCAAATCCATCCAAAGTGCTCCCCATAGGGCATACCCAGCCACAAAAAATCCGCCCCAAAAACAGTGTAAGTATTAAAACAATAACAGCAGGGATGAGTTTCCATAAAAAAAACCGGCCTGCGATACAGGCCGAGATCATGGCAAGCGCATCCATACGTAAAAACAGGTCGACAGGAAGCCATTTTATTAATGGATATGAAGCCGTTAAAAATAAAATGAAAAAAAGAACAATAAAGACGATTTGTGTGATCCGGCGTATCAGTCGCATGGAAACCTCACAATGTGGCATGTGTCATTGAATGATCAAATAAAAATAAATTTATCTTGAATCTTAATGTTGCAATTCATCTAATGGAAATCAACCGGGATTGTATTTCTCCATATAACCATAAAATGCAATGATACCCTGTTTATTGTTTTTCTAAGCCATTTATTGATTGAATTCTTTTCTCAATTGTGTATTCCGGGCCAAACCTGCCACCCATTCCGGTGAAACCTGCCACCTGTTCCGGCTGAAAGTTGCCACCCATTCCGGTTGAAAAATGCCACTTGTCGTTTTCAAAAAACAATATTTTTTTCCTCCGCAACAGTTAAAAGATTAACTTATTCCTCCTGCCCTTTCACACACAGATTAAGGAGGAATGACAATGCCCATGCGGAGGACATCCATGAACAAAGTCCGTGAAATTATACGACTATATGAACAATGCAATCTCAGCCAGCGTTCCATTGCCAGAGCTTTATCCATATCCCGCCCTGTAGTCAGTGAATATTTAAGCAAGATCCAATCATCCGGGCTGGATTATTCAGCAATCGAAAAGCTTGCCGATGACACACTCCTTGAAATTATCGAAGGCGCCAAAAACCACAACTCTGATCGTTATCAGATCCTTCGTGAAAGGTTCAGATATTTTGTAAAAGAACTCAAAAGAACTGGTGTTACCCTGGAACGCCTGTGGCAGGAATACCGTGAAGAGCATCCTGATGGTTACGGTTACTCCCAGTTCTGCTATCACTTTCAGGTCTGGCGCAATGTGTCTGAACTCACCATGCACATGCCCCATAAAGCCGGTGACAAGATGTTCGTTGATTTCGCCGGCAAGCATCTCGAAATTGTGGACAGCCGTACAGGCGAGATCAAGGAAGTCGAGGTTTTTGTAGCTGTCCTTGGTGCCAGTCAGTTAACCTATGTTGAAGCAGTAGAATCGCAAAAGAAACATGACTGGATCACAGCCAATCGCAATGCCCTCCATTATTTCGGAGGCGTTCCCCTTGCCATTGTTCCGGACTGTTTGAAAACAGCCATTACAAAACCTGACCGGTACGAACCGGATATCAACCCGGAATATGAAGACTTTGCACGATACTATCAAACAGTGATACTACCTGCCAGGCCGTCTGCACCGAAAGACAAGGCTCTGGTTGAGAACGCAGTCAAAATCATCTACTCCCGCATATATGCCGTTATCCGGAACCGGATCTTTCATAACTTGAAAGAACTGAACCAAGCCATCCGGGAAGAGCTTGAAAAGCACAATGACGCGCCTATGCAAAGACTGAACATCTCAAGAAATCAGCTCTACCTGGAAACGGAAAAGTCAGCCCTGAAGCACTTACCTCTTGAGAAGTATCAACTCAGGGGCTTTAAAACCGTCAAAGCCCAGTACAACTACCATGTTTACTTCAGTGATGACAAACACTACTACAGTGTGCCTTACCGGCTGCGCGGCAGTATGGTCAGACTGATCTATACGCAGTCTGTTGTTGAAATCTTCTATAAAAAACGGCGTGTTGCCATCCACCAAAGAGACCACAAACCCGGCGGCTACACAACCAATCCGGATCATATGCCCCCAAATCACAGGTTCGTCAGTGAGTGGAATCCCCAGCGATTCATCAACTGGGCAGGAAACATCGGTGAACATGTGGAAATCGTGATCAGGCGCAACCTTGAAAGCCGCGAACATCCGGAACAGGCCTACAGATCCTGCATGGGTATCCTGAGTCTTGCCAGGAAATACAACAACTCTCGTCTTGAAAAAGCATGCAAAAGGGCAGTTAGTTTCGATCTGTATTCCTATAAAGGCATTGAGAAAATCCTCAAAAGAAACCTGGAGGAATATCAGCTCGACACTTTTGAAGCGCTGCCTGTACATGACAACATCAGAGGTAACACCTATTACACTCAAGGAGCAAACAATGACCAATGAAGCCACACTTGAAAAGATGCAGATCATGAAACTGACAGGCATGCACAATGCTTTCCGGTCAACCATGGAAACAGGATTTAATAATGACATGACCGCTGATGAACTTATCGCCTATCTTATAGACGCAGAATGGGAAGAACGGCACAACAGAAAACTTGCCCGGCTGATTAAAAATGCCAATTTCAGATATCAGGCATCTGTCGAACAAATCGACACCAATCCAAAGAGGAATCTCGATAAAAATCAACTTCTCCGCCTTTCGGACTGTTCCTGGATCAAGAAGGGTGAGAATGTGCTGATCACCGGACCCACAGGCGTCGGTAAAAGCTTCGTCGCATGTGCTCTCGGAAATCAGGCGGCTTGTCTTGGCATCAAAGTGCTCTACTTCAACTGCATCAAACTGTTCTCAAAACTGAAGATGGCCAAGGCTGACGGATCTTATGTCAAAGAACTCGCAAAAATACAAAAACACAATCTTCTGATCATTGACGACTTCGGCTTGCATCCGCTCAATGAACAAAGCAAGCTAATTTTACTGGAAATGCTTGAAGATCGATATGCAAATAACTCAACAATCATAACCTCTCAGTTTCCAATAAACAAATGGCATGATATTATCTCTAATCCAACAATCGCTGATGCGATCTGTGACCGTCTTGTACATAACGCCCATAAAATCGACCTAAAAGGAGAATCTATGAGAAAAATAAAAAACATTCATTCCGGTTGAAAACTGCCACTTTTATTTTTAAATTAGGTTAATATGTGCGGAGGAGTTAAGTGGTAAACTTTCCTCCGGAATGGGTGGCAACTTTCGCCGGAATATGCAATTGGATCATAATCATCCGCTTTTCAAATTAGCCAATCAAATAGACTGGTCCATCTTTGAGAAAGAATACGGTGCAACTTATGTCGCCCATACTGGCCGCCCGGGCATACCGATTCGTATCATG
>Ga0272441_10004412_pt1 | contig 25535 bp, 15 predicted proteins | sample SSMProp6N_FD_193582 | JGI IMG/M metagenome (GOLD analysis project Ga0272441, IMG submission 193582) | Marine sediment archaeal communities from Little Sippewissett salt marsh, Falmouth, MA, United States - SSM-Prop-6N | ecosystem: Environmental > Aquatic > Marine > Wetlands > Sediment ...
GTTCGATGAGCCTCCTTCCACCGAGGTGACTTCGAACGCCGCTTTTCTTGCTAGTTCCAGTATTTCCTGGTCCTTGACAATATCTGCAATTTTCATCTGCAGGACCCCGCTTTGTTGGGTTCCCATGAGATCACCCGGTCCGCGGAGCTTCAAGTCAACTTCGGCAATGCGAAACCCGTCACTGGTGTCAACCATGGTTTTCAATCTTGTTTTGGCATCCTGGGTCAATTTATGAGACGAGAGCAAAATGCAAAAACTCTGATCGGCACCCCTTCCTACCCTGCCTCGAAGCTGGTGCAATTGAGACAGTCCGAATCGTTCTGCGCTCTCAATGACCATGACACTCGCATTGGGAACGTTCACTCCAACCTCGATAACCGTCGTGGCCACCAGGATCTGGGTCTCCCCTTTCACAAATCGCTGCATCTCATAGTCTTTGTCAGCTGCCTTCATCTTGCCGTGAACAATGCTGATCCTGTAATCCGGAAGCGGGAACTCACGCGAAATGCTCTCGTATCCGTCCATCAGGTCCTTATAATCCAACTGCTCGGACTCCTGTATCAACGGGTAAACGATATAGGCCTGTCTGCCTTTTGCAATCTCTTCTTTCAGGAACCGAAAGACAGAGAGTCGGTTTTGGTCAAATTGATGTACCGTCTTGATTTCTTTTCGTCCCGGGGGAAGCTCATCGATGACAGAGATGTCAAGGTCTCCATAGACACTCATGGCCAGGGTCCTTGGGATGGGCGTGGCCGTCATGACCAGGATATGAGGAGGCAATACATTCTTTTTCCACATTTTGGCTCTCTGGGCAACCCCAAATCGGTGCTGTTCGTCAATGATTGCAAATCCCAGGTTTTTAAACTTTACCTTGTCCTCAAACAGTGCATGGGTGCCTATCAAAATATCGAGAACCCCTTCTTCGAGCTCCCCGTGAATGACCTTTCTTTGAGAGACAGTTGATGAACCGGTTAGAAGCCTGACATTGATGTCCATTCTATGCAAGAGCTCCTCTACGGCCATAAAATGTTGATTTGCCAGGATCTCAGTGGGTGCAATCAGGGCCGATTGAAACCCATTGTCTTTGGCGATTAACATGGCTAAAACGGCCACGATGGTCTTTCCTGAGCCCACATCCCCCTGCAACAGTCGATTCATCTGGGCTCCGGTGCTGAAATCCTTTCGAATCTCTTTTAAAACCTTCTTCTGCGCCCCCGTGAGATCAAACGGAAGAAATTCGCGGTAGAACCTGTTGAAATTGGCTCCAACTTTTTCAAAGACATAACCCTTGATCTTCAATTGACGGGTTCGTTTCTTGACGACCAGCTGCAGCTGAATGAAAAACAGTTCCTCGAATTTAAGCCTGAAGCGTGCACTTTTGAGTAATTCCTGGTTTTGAGGGAAATGGATATTGAACATGGCCTCATCCTTGGTCATGAGTCGGTATTGTTTTCTAAAACCCGGAGAAAGTGTTTCTTTGAACCGTCCCTTTGTTTCCTCGAAAAGCTGGGCCATCAGCTTCTGAACCACCCGGTTCGTCACTCCTTTATTCGCCAATTTTTCTGTTGAAGGATATACGGGCTGAAGGCTGCCCCTCAAGCTCTTTTTGAAATCAGCAACGAGCTCCATCTCCGGATGTGGCATGCTATAGATTCCTTTGAACCGATTCACACGACCAAAGATGACGTAGGGCGTATTGAGCTTGATGGCATCCCGAATCCATTTTGTTCCGCGAAACCAAACGAGTTCCATGGTTCCGGTCTCATCCGCGAACTGAGCCACAAGCCGACTGCCTCTTTTCTGTGCTACGGTCTGCATGGAAGTTACCCGACCGACCAGCTGCACTTCCAGGGCATTGTCGTTGAGCTCGGCAATCTTATAGAATCTCGAGCGATCGATATACCTGTTGGGAAACAGGTTTGCCAGGTCCGCACAGGTGTAGATTCCCAGTTCTGAGCCGAGGAGTTCACCTCGGGCCGGACCTACACCTTTTAAATACGATATTGGAGTTTGAAGTTGAATCACTATAACGAGGATACCGCTTACGAAGATAAAAAACTAGACGGTTTTATCTATTTTTGACACGCATTAAAACTGCTTCATGAAACGAAAAGAGCTCAAGGAATTTCTCGATCAGAAGGTAGAGCTTTACAATCGATCTGATTTTATTGAAACGGACCCCATCCGTGTGCCTCATCGCTACAGTCTGAAAGAAGACATCGAGATTTCAGGTTTTCTGACAGCGACCATTTCTTGGGGGAACCGAAAGATGATTATACGAAATGCCGAACGGCTGATGGAAATGATGGGGAACTCACCCTATGATTTTGTCATGGAAAGCAGAGCAGAGCACCTCGATGAATTCGTGCACCGCACTTTCAATTTGGAGGACCTTCAATTCTTTCTGAAGTCACTTCGAAACCTTTACGAGTCCCATGGAGGCCTGGAAGGTGTTTTTCAGACCCATGCAACCGGAGACAGTCTCCAACCCGCGATCCATGAGTTTAAAAAAGTGTTCTTCGAGATCGAGCATCCCATGAGAACGACCAAACACGTTTCCGACCCGATGAAGGGATCAGCTGCCAAGCGGATCAACATGTTCTTGCGTTGGATGATCAGAAAGGATCCCTATGGCGTCGATCTGGGTGTATGGAAGTCGTTGTCTCCTTCCCTTCTTTCCTGCCCGCTCGATGTTCACACGGGCAGGGTGGCCAGGAAACTGAATCTGATGAAAAGAAAGACAAATGATGCCCGTGCACTCCAGGAACTTGACAAGAGCCTGCGGGCACTCGATCCTGATGATCCGGTTCGATACGATTTTGCCCTCTTCGGACTTGGGGTATTCGAAGGGTTCTAAAATAGTGCTACCTTTGGCCCCTAAACAATTGCTTGATGCGACTTCACAGAAATTTGGTCATGGCAGTGATCCAGGCTTTGGATCAGATCTACAACGAGGGACTTTATGCCGATAAAGTGGTCCAAAAGACCTTGAAAACAGACAAGCGCTGGGGGGCGCGCGATCGTAAATTCGTAGCGGAAACCATTTATGACATGGTCCGATGGAAGAGACTCTACGATGAGATTGCGGGTACCAAAGGGCACTATTCCAAGGAGAATCTCTGGAAGAATTTTGCGGTTTGGGCGGTTTTGAAAGGCTATTCCCTTCCTGACTGGAAACAATTTGCAGGAACCCCATCGCGAAGGATCAAAGGCAAATTCGACGAATGTCAAAAAGTCCGCAAGATCCGGGAGTCCATTCCTGACTGGATGGACGAAGTCGGTTCCAAAGAACTCGGTGAAACCTGGGACAAGGAAATCAAGGAACTGAACAAACAGGCCAAAGTCGTGCTACGGGTGAATCAAATCAAGATCAGCAGAAATGACTTGAAAAAAAGGTTGGCCGAAGAAAATATTGAGACAGAATACATCAAGGGGTATCCCGACGCCCTGGTGCTCACCGAACGCAAGAACGTATTCCTGACCGAGGCCTTTAAGCAAGGGCTTTTTGAGGTGCAGGATGCCTCTTCGCAGCTCGTGGCTCCCTTTTTGGAGGTCGAACCGGGCCAAAAAGTGATAGACACCTGTGCCGGGGCGGGCGGGAAAAGTCTTCACCTGGCCGCACTGATGGAAAATCGGGGCCAGATCATCGCCATGGACATCTATGGACATAAGTTGACCGAGTTGAAAAAAAGAGCCCGCCGCGATGGGGTCCACAATATTGAAAACCGGGTAATTGACGGCACCAAAACCATCAAGAAGCTCAAAGGCAAGGCTGACCGCGTACTGATCGATGCTCCATGCAGCGGAATTGGGGTTCTCAAAAGAAATCCGGATTCGAAATGGAAGCTGGAACCCGACTTTCTGGATCGAATCCGAAAGACACAGGCTTCGATCCTGGATCAGTATGCCTCTATGGTCAAACCTGGGGGTAAGCTGGTTTATGCAACATGTTCCATCCTGCCCTCGGAGAACGAGCAGCAGGTAAAGGGATTTTTAAAGAAGCATCCAGAATTTGCTTTTGTAAAGGAGAACAAGGTTTCTCCTTCCGCAAGTGGCTTTGACGGTTTTTACATGGCACTCCTGGAGCGAAAGTCCGATGCCTAGAAAATATTGAACATTTTAAGGTTCTTATTAACATTGGGGCACTTAAAACTTATTCAATTGATTAAATTTGCACTTTTTACAACAAGCGCATAATCTGACGATCATGATTCATTTCTTCCAAAAATCCCCCGTTGTATTTGCTGTTCATTGCCCTGACCCCCTGCATCCATCTGACATCGACAAACTGATATGGCTTTTTGGAAAGGCGACTCATCTGGGCGCGGGAGAAATTCATGGAAGTCACGTGGGACCGAGAAAGGAAATGATCAGCCCGTGGAGCACAAATGCCGTGGAAATCACCCAGAACATGGGGATACGGGGAATTCTTCGCATCGAGGAATTTACAGCAACGGAACAATCCTCTCCGGATTACGACCCCATGATCCAGCACTTGTACGAGAAACTGGATCAGGAACTCTTCACTGTCGATATCGATCCCGAACCGATCCAATACATAAAAGACATCGCCGGCTACAATGAAAGCGAAGGACTCGCCCTGAGCCCCGAAGAAGTGGGATACCTGGAGAATCTGTCCAAGAAACTCGGGAGAGACTTGACGGATTCGGAAATATTCGGATTTTCCCAGGTGAATTCAGAGCACTGCCGACACAAGATCTTCAACGGGACTTTTGTGATCAATGGCAAAGAGATGGAACATTCGCTGTTCAAGATGATCAAAAAGACGTCGCAGGAGCATCCCAATGGCATTGTGTCTGCCTACAAGGACAATGTGGCCTTCGTCAAAGGCCCCCAAATAGAGCAGTTTGCACCAAGGTCGTTCGACAAACCGGACTGGTACCAAAAGAAAACCATTGAGTCCGTGCTTTCGCTGAAGGCAGAAACACATAATTTCCCGACGACCGTTGAGCCCTTCAACGGAGCGGCCACCGGGTCAGGGGGTGAGATACGCGACCGTCTTGCCGGAGGAAAGGGATCGATTCCTCTTGCGGGCACAGCTGTGTACATGACGCCGTATTCCCGACTCGAAAAAGAAAGACCCTGGGAAAATATGGAGGAGCGCAAATGGCTGTACCAGACTCCAATTGACATTTTGATCAAAGCTTCGAATGGCGCCTCGGATTTCGGAAACAAATTCGGACAACCTTTGATTTCGGGTTCCCTGCTGACCTTTGAGCATGAGGAGGGAGATCGAAAGCTGGGATATGACAAGGTGATCATGCTGGCGGGTGGCATCGGATTCGGCGTGAAAAGAGACAGCCTGAAAGAAAGACCAACCAAAGGCGACACCATTGTCGTCATGGGAGGTGACAATTACAGAATTGGAATGGGAGGTGCCGCTGTGTCCTCAGCCGACACGGGTCAATTCAACAATGCGATCACGCTCAATGCGGTACAACGATCCAACCCCGAAATGCAAAAACGTGTGGCCAACACGATTCGATCCATGGTCGAAGGAGATACGAACAAAATCGTTTCCATTCACGATCACGGAGCCGGAGGCCACCTGAATTGTTTGTCGGAACTGGTCGAAGAAACCGGAGGGCTCATTGACCTGGATGCCCTGCCTGTGGGAGATCAAACCCTTTCGGCCAAAGAAATCATCGGTAATGAATCCCAGGAGCGCATGGGGCTTGTGATTCACCAAAAGGATCTCGACTATCTTCATCGACTCGCAGACCGCGAACGGTCCCCAATCTATGATGTTGGAAAAGTGACGGACGATTTCCGCTTTGCTTTCCGATCCTCCAAAACCGGAAAAGCTCCGATGGATTTCAGTTTGACCGACATGTTCGGCAGCTCTCCACATACCATCATGAACGACAGCTCTATCCAAAGAGATTATGAAGCCGTTGATTTCGATGCTGCTGAAATTTACAACTACACTGAGAAGCTGCTTCAGCTCGAAGCCGTGGCTTGCAAAGACTGGCTCACAAATAAAGTCGACCGTTGTGTCGGAGGAAAGGTTGCGAAACAGCAGTGTGCCGGCCCGCTTCAACTCCCTTTGAACGATGTCGGGGTGATGGCTCTTGATTATTCGGGTCACAAGGGTCTGGCTACCTCCATTGGGCATGCACCGGCCAGTGGTTTGATTGACGAAAAGGCGGGTTCGGTCAATTCCATAGCCGAAGCCCTTACAAACCTGGTTTGGTCACCTCTGACCGAAAGTCTCGCGTCTGTGTCTCTATCCGCCAATTGGATGTGGCCCTGCCGAAATCCCGGTGAGGATGCAAGACTTTATGCAGCTGTCGAGGCCGCCTCTGAATTTGCCATTGCATTGGGGATCAATATCCCAACAGGAAAGGACTCTCTTTCCATGAAACAGAAATATGCCGATGATGAGGTCATCGCTCCCGGAACGGTCATCATCTCTGCTGCGGGAGAATGCGATGACATTCGGAAAATTGTGGAACCAGTTTTAAGCCGCAAAGATGGCAATGCCATCTTCTACATCGATTTCAGCTCGGATGCTTTTAAATTGGGAGGATCGAGCTTTGCCCAGGTACGGAACCGGGTTGGCAAAGAAACACCAACCGTAAAGGATGCCGACTACTTCAAGACCTGTTTCAATGCTGTTCAGGAAGCCATCGGTCAGGACCTGGTTTTAGCCGGACATGATATTTCTGCGGGAGGAATGCTGACCGCCCTGCTTGAAATGTGCTTTGCAGACAATAATCTGGGAGCCGAAATCGACCTGGCTCCGATTTCTGAAACGGATCCTGTAAAAATCCTTTTTGCGGAGAACAGTGGCGTGATCCTTCAAACAGATCAATCAGAAAAGCTTGAAGAGCTGTTCCGGGAAAGAGAAGTTTCCTATCATAAAATTGGAAGCGCGAATGCGAGTTCCGCTCTGACCTTTAAAAATCCGGATCTTCAATTTGACATTGCAAAATACAGGGATTTTTGGTTCCGAACCTCCTATCTGCTCGACTCCAGGCAAACGGCCAACAACCTGGCCAGGGACCGATTCGACAATTACAAAGTACAACCTCTGACTTTCACTCTGCCAACACAATTCGATGGCAAAATCGCTTCGAACCACGCAAAGCCCGGACAACGTCCCAAGGCTGCGGTAATACGCGAAAAAGGATCAAACAGTGAGCGTGAAATGGCGAATGCCATGTATCTTGCCGGGTTTGACGTAAAAGACGTCCATATGACCGACCTGATCAGCGGCCGTGAAACCCTTGAGGACATTCAGTTTATTGGAGCCGTGGGCGGGTTTTCCAACTCGGATGTTTTGGGTTCGGCCAAAGGTTGGGCAGGAGCCTTCATGTACAATGAAAAGGCCAAAAAGGCCCTGGAGAAATTCTTTGCACGCAAAGACACCTTGTCGGTTGGAATATGCAATGGCTGCCAGCTTTTTGTGGAGTTGGAGATGATCAATCCGGACCACGAAGTCAAACCCAAAATGCTTCACAACGATTCGATGAAGCACGAAAGTGGCTTCACTTCTGTCGCCATACAAGAGAACAATTCCGTCATGCTTTCAAGTCTTGCGGGCTCTACCCTGGGCGTTTGGATTTCTCATGGAGAAGGGAAATTCAGTTTCCCCTATGAGGAGAGTCGCTATAATATCGTTGCCAAATACGGATATGGTGAATATCCTGCCAACCCAAATGGATCCGATTTCAACACAGCCATGATGGCCAGTGATGACGGCAGGCACCTGGTGATGATGCCGCATATTGAGCGGTCTATTTTTCAATGGAACTGGGCCAGCTATCCAGAAGACAGGAATGACGAAGTGAGCCCCTGGCTGGAAGCCTTTGTCAATGCTCGAAAATGGATTGAAAACGTGAAAGGCTAGGAATTCTCAGGTCTTTTGCTTCTTTTTCTTGGCGGCCGGAAACAACACATTGTTCAGGATGAGCCTGTAACCGGGTGAATTGGGATGAAGGTCCAGTTCGGTTTTCAGGTCCCCTACCCGGTGCTGATAATCTTCGGGGTCATGGCCTCCAAAGAAAGTGAAGAGGCCCTGCCCTTTGACCCCATGAATATATCGAGCCTCCCCGTTGATCTTGTTCTCACCCAGGATCATGACCGTGGGTTTAACGGTCGCAGCCTCAAAGGCCGTGGTCTGCCCCATGAAACCCTTGACCAGAAGCGTGTGGTTCTGACAGAGCATACTCGGCACAACATCCCATTTGGCGGAGAATTCTTTCAGTTCAAAATAATCTTCCGTGCGAAGAACCTGGCGCTTTCTCGTCGTGTCAATATTGGAGAATTCATAAATGGTCGGATTGCGCTCAAGCATAAAATCGGTAAATGCGAAGGTCTGGGAATAATCGAGCTTGTTCTGATATCCGCTGTCTGAGGGATCACCGTCAAACATGGTTTCACAGATGTCAAGGCCCTGAGCCGCCAGCGCAATGTCAAAGCTGTCGGTGGCTGAGCACATCGCAAACATGAATCCCCCGCCCAGCACAAAGTTTCGAATCTTCAGTGCCACGTCCAGCTTTTGCTCTGAGACCTTGGCGTATCCCATCTCGGCTGCCTGCTTTTCAGCATTCATCTTGTTCTCAATGTACCAGGGCGCCGTTCTGAAAGCCCCGTAGAACTTTCCATACTGCCCCGTGAAATCCTCGTGATGAAGGTGCAACCATTCGTACAGGAGCAGCTTTTCATCCAATACCTCCTGATCATACACCACATCATAGGGAATTTCAGCGTATTGCAGAACCATCGTAACCGCATCGTCCCAGGGTTGTTTGTCCTTTGGAGAATAGACGGCAATTTTCGGAGCTTTTTCGAGGATCACGGATTCCATGTTCTGGGAAGGGCTCCCGATAAAGGCCAGAATATCAAGGGCCTCAGAATCGGAAATCAACTCATAGCTCACGCCTCTGATCACGCATTCATTTCGAAAGTCCTCATTGTCCTCGAGCAAAAACGATCCGCCGCGATAGTTCAGGAGCCATTGCACTTTCTTTCCCTTTAAGAGGGAATAAAATGTGATCCCGTAGGCCTTCAGGTGATTTTTTTGGGAGGTGTCATCCATGGGGATGAGCAAATAGGAAGCAAATCCTTGAAAACTAAAGAAAAGAATAAAAACAGCCATAGCCCAGGAACGCCGAACCGATCCGAAAACCTGAATTCGCATGGAACCTAAGCTTTGCATGTTTAGTGAAATTAAAATGGGACGTCGTCATTGTCCATTTGACCGAATGCCTCATTGGCGCTGTTAAAATTGCTCGGAGATATGGAGTCATTGTTCATTGAGGACTGGAACTCAGTCTCAAAGCCCTCTTCGAGATTTGCAAATTTAGCAAGTCTGCCGATAAACTTCATCCGTATGTTGTCCAACCCACCATTTCGGTGTTTGGCCACGATGAACTCGGCCTGGCCTTCACAAGGGGTTCGCTCCTCGTCATCCCACTCGGTAAGACCGTAATACTCGGGTCGGTAAATAAACGAAACGATGTCGGCATCCTGTTCAATCGCACCCGACTCACGCAGATCCGACAGGAGTGGGCGTTTGCTTCCTCCCCGGGTTTCAACGGCTCGTGACAATTGCGACAGGGCGATGACAGGAACGTTTAGTTCCTTGGCCAGTGCCTTGAGGTTTCGCGAAATCGTCGATATTTCCTGCTCCCTGTTCCCTGTGCTTTTCATCGTTGAACCCGCCGTCATCAGCTGCAAATAGTCGATGATCACCGCTTTCACATCGTGCTGAGACACAAGGCGTCGCGCTTTGGCACGAAGGTCAAACACTGACAACGAAGGCGTGTCGTCAATGAATATTGGGGCCTCAGAAAGCTTTTTCACCTTGACATTCAGGGCTTCCCATTCGTAGGTCTCAAGATTACCTTTTCTGAGTTTTTCGGAAGAGATTCCGGTTTCACTTGAGATCATCCGCGTGATGAGCTGAACCGATGACATTTCAAGCGAGAATATCGCTACCGGTTGATTGAAGTCAATAGCCATGTTCTTAGCCATCGACATCACAAAAGCGGTCTTACCCATACCGGGTCTTGCCGCAAGAATAACCAGATCGGAAGGCTGCCAACCCGAAGTCAGCTGATCGAGCTTGTCGAAACCCGTGGGAATTCCACTCATACCCTCTTTGTTGGAAATGTCCTCAATTTTCTTCAAAGCCTGGGTCACAAGATTGTGAGCCGCTTCTGAGCTCTTCTTCAAGTTCCCCTGGGTAATGTCGAAAAGCTTGGATTCGGCGTCATCCAACAGGTCAAAAACATCAACCGTCTCATCGTATGAATTCGTGATGATCTCGCTCGAGATGCTGATAAGCTTTCTCTGAATGTATTTTTGAAGAATGATTCGCGCATGAAACTCAATATGTGCCGCGGAGGATACCTTTTGACTCAGGTTGATCAGGTAAAAATCTCCTCCTACGGCCTCGAGCTTTTCGTCTTTTTTTAATTGATTGGATACCGTGAGCAGATCGATGGGCTCAGAATTTTCAAAAAGGGTGAAAATAGCATTGTAAATTAACTGATGAGCCGGTTTGTAGAAGGCCTCGTGATGAAGGATGTCAATGACGTCATCCACCCCCTTTTTATCGATCATCATGGCTCCAAGCACTGCTTCCTCGAGGTCCGTAGCCTGTGGAGGAACCTTGCCCTGCTCGAGGTTGATGATCGTGCCCTTCCCTTTTTTCTGCACCGAAATTTGTCTTGCGGAATCCATGTGGCAAATGTATATGTTTATGCAGCAATCCCAATTTTTTTGGTCAACATAAAAGTTAACAATATTTGTTAACAAAGCGTCAAATGTTAACAACCTCGCGGTCGGATTCTCCTATTTCGCAACCGTGTCAAATAACAAGCTAAGAAACACGATTGAAAAAGTTCCAACCTAAAAAATTAGTTTGCAAATTATTAGCAATTTCGAAGACCTCGAACCTGGGAGACACAAACCATAGACACATTGTCAATGTTGTTAATAATTTGTTCTTTTGTTCCGTCTTCCGAATGCAATGTATAAAGAAAAACGAAATATTCTACTTACCCTCTTCCTTTTTTTACAGATCGGTCTGGTTCAATGGTCATCCAAACATTCGCAGTGGATTGAAACCTATTACAGCCTCGGTATATACCCCCATGTCTCTCGTTTGATGAGGCGTCTCTTCGGTTGGCTGCAGGTGTCCGTGGGTGACCTGGTCTACCTTGTGCTGATACTCCTGTTCATCAGATTGCTCTATCGGGTCGTAAAAAAACCGCAGACATGGAGATCACAACTTTTCAGTTTGGGCGCTGGCATATCGCTGCTCTATTTTGCGTTCTATTTCCTTTGGGGACTCAATTATTCTCGGATATCTGTGGCAGAAAACCTCGGACTGGTCAACGAGTCCTATGACATTGAAAAAATTGAGAGTCTGACAGAAAGAATTCTGAAAAGAACCCAAACACTTCACGGATATCTGTCAACCCATGACACCCTTCCCGTATCCTCACCTTATACGAAGAGAGAAATTCTAGGAATGACGAAGACAGGATATGCAGGTTTGTCTGAGTATTTGCCACAATATGCCTATGATATCCCCTCGATCAAAAATTCTCTATTCAGCCTTCCTCTGACCTATATGGGATTTGCCGGATATTTGAACCCACTCACCGGGGAGGCCCAGGTTGACGCGTTGATACCCGAGGTGAGCTATGCCCTTACCGCCTCGCATGAGGTGGCCCATCAATTGGGAGTCGCCTATGAAAACGAGGCGAATTTTCTCGGATTTCTGGCCGCAGCGCTGCATGAGGACCCCTATTTCAACTATGCCGCCATGTTGTTTGCGCTTCGATATGCCTTGTCGGATATCCGTCGTTATGACCAGGAACTCTTCGAAAACTACCTGGAAAAAGTGCCGGAGGGCGTGCTCGAAAACCTCAGGGAATCGGACCGTTTTTGGAGAAGTTATCAGAATCCTCTGGAGCCTTTGTTCAAAGGCTTCTATGATAAATATCTCAAATACAATCAGCAAGAGGACGGCCTGGAGACCTACAATCAAATAATGGGTCTTCTAATTTCAGCCGACGAGGTCCACGCATTTGATATTTATTAATACTTTTGACCCAATTCCAATTTTCAACTCTACTTATACTTTTTATGAAAAGAATACTGATTCTACTATTGCTCCTGCCCATTGCGATCGCAAGTGCCCAGGAGTACATACCGAAAAATGACGGTGTGAAGACCCCTGATAATGGATTTGTGGCTTTGACAGGGGCAAAAATATTCATGGCACCCGGGCAAGTCATCGATAACGGAACCCTTCTGATCCACAAGGGCAAAGTGGCACAGGTCGGAAAGCAGGTGAATATCCCTGAGAATTCTACGGTAATTGATCTGAAGGGTCTCTCTGTTTACCCTTCCTTTATAGACGTCTATTCGGATTTCGGCATTGATCTGCCGGAGTCCGACAAGGATGGATCCAGGAGCGCGCAGTACGACAGCAAGAGAGAGGGTTACTACTGGAACGAGCATGTCATGCCCGAAACCGACGCAACCTCGAAATTCAAGTACAGCAAGGTCAAAGCTGAAGCCTACCTGAGGCAAGGGTTCGGAGTGGTCAACACACACGTCCAGGACGGAATCGTAAGGGGGACAGGAATGCTGGTCGCGCTGAACAATTCAGGAAACGACAACAAACGAATCCTGGAAAGTAATTCCGGTCAATATCTTTCTTTCAGGAAAAGTAAGTTCCACAACCAGTCCTACCCTACCTCGCTCATGGGTTCCATGGCCCTTTTGAGACAACTGTACTCCGACCTGGATTGGTATTCAAAAGGGAACATAAAGACAACTGACATCTCCCTGGAGGCGTTGAAGGAGAATCGCCCATTGGTACAGATTTTTGACGCGGGGAGCAAGGGCAATGTCCTGAGAGCGAATCAGATCGGTGAAGCCTCCGGAATCGATTATGTGCTGCTCGGAGGAGGAGATGAATACGAAATGGTCGAACAAATTAAAAATACACAGTCCTCGTTGATCTTGCCGCTGAATTTTCCCATGGCTTTTGATGTTGAGGATGTTCACACTTCACAATATTTGTCTCTGGCAGAAATGAGAGCCTGGAATCAGGCCCCATCCAATCCGGCAGTCTTAAAGAAGAATGAAATCGACTTTGCACTGACCCTTCACGGTCTCAAGGATTTCAAAGATTTTCACACCAATGTGAGAAAGGCTATTCAGTACGGTTTGTCGGAGGAGGATGCTTTGGCCTCACTCACCACAATACCCGCCGGGATCTTGAAAAAAAGCGATCAGGTTGGGAGCCTGAAACAAGGTGCTCTGGCTAACTTTTTCATCTGTGACGGCAATGTTTTTGCCAAAGACCGCAGAATTCTTGAGCATTGGGTGCAGGGCGAGCCCTATCGAATCGAATCCCTTGACAGTCCGGATCTAAACGGAAAATACGAATTGACCATCGGAGATGATGCTTATGATTTGGTAATCAGCGGCGAACCATCACAAAGGTCTTCTGCTGTGAAGAAGGACGGTAACAGCGTCAAAAGCAAACTGACGATCAAAGACAATTCCTTTCAATTGTTTCTTGAGTCTGACAGCTTGTCCAAAAAATACATTCGATTGTCATCCCTCCTGGATCGGAATAAAAACCTCTCAGGAATGGCTATCTTCCCTGACGGGAGTAAAAAAGACTGGGCGGCACGCCGGGTGAAACCTGAGAGCTCAGCATCCAAAGAGGAGAGCACTTATCCCCTTGTGCCTGTCACCTATCCCAATGTGGCCTATGGATTTGCTGAGCTTCCAGAGGCCGAGGATGTCCTGTTCAAAGGGGCAACGGTTTGGACCAATGAAGCGGAAGGAATCCTGGAAGCGACCGATGTTCTGGTGCGAGACGGAAAAATAAACAAGGTCGGAAAAGATCTGAAAGCGGGTCGTGCCCGTGTCATCGATGCCCAGGGCAAGCACCTCACAACGGGAATCATCGACGAACATTCCCATATCGCCACATTGTCGACTAATGAGGCAGGTCAAAACTCAACGGCTGAGGTCAGCATGGAGGATGCTGTCAACCCCAAGGATGTGAACATCTATCGCAACCTGGCGGGAGGCGTCACTCAGGTTCAAATCTTGCACGGTTCGGCAAACCCGATTGGAGGAAGATCGGCCATTGTTAAGCTCAAATGGGGAAGAACCATCGATGAAATGATTGATAAAAAGGCTCCCGGCTTCATTAAATTCGCTTTGGGTGAAAACGTAAAGCAGTCGAACTGGGGCAGCACCACGAGGTTCCCACAGACGAGAATGGGAGTTGAGCAGGTTTATGTGGATTATTTTCAACGGGCAAAAGAATACGATCTCAATCGTAAATCCGGGGTGGAACAGCGAAGAGATCACGATCTTGAAGTCCTGGCTGAGATCCTTAACCAGGAACGCTTCATCTCTTGCCATTCGTATGTTCAAAGCGAGATCAACATGCTGATGAAGGTCGCTGAGCAATTCGATTTCAAAGTGAACACGTTCACCCACATTCTCGAGGGCTATAAAGTGGCTGACATAATGAGCGAGCACGGAGCCGGCGGATCGACTTTCAGTGACTGGTGGGCCTATAAATACGAGGTCAACGATGCCATTCCTTACAATGCGGCAATCATGCACAGCCAGGGAGTTGTGACGGCCATCAATTCGGATGACGCAGAGATGAGTCGCCGTTTGAACCAGGAAGCCGCGAAAACCATCAAATACGGGGGTGTAAGTGAACAAGACGCCTGGAAGTTCGTAACCCTGAATCCGGCTAAATTGCTCCACATCGATGACCGGCTGGGAAGTATCAAAGTGGGTAAAGAGGCTGATCTTGTATTGTGGTCGGACCATCCGTTGTCTGTCAGGGCGAAAGCAGAGAAGACCATGATCGAAGGAGTGTTCTATTTCGATCTGGAAAAAGACCTTCAAATGCGTAAGGATATAGAAAAGGAAAAGAATGAATTGGTCAATATGATGCTGAGTGAGAAAATAAATGGCAAGCCCACCACGGCCCCTAAGACAAAATCCTCAAGGCTGAATCACTGTGATACCGTTGACTACTAAACTATTGAAAACATGAAGAAAATAAGATATACCCTATTGGCCGCTCTCGTTCTGGGACTGATCGGACTCCGTGCACAGCAAACGCCAGGCGACAAACAAGATGAAACTGTGACTATTTCAGGGGCAACTCTGCACCTGGGCAATGGTCAGGTCATAGAAAAAGGAACGATCATCTTCACCGGTGGAATCCTATCTGAAATAGGCACCACAGACGAAATTCAGGCCCAAGGAAAAGTGATTGTTGCCAACGGCAAACATGTCTATCCCGGGTTCATTCTGCCCAACTCGTCCCTGGGGCTTGGAGAAATAGACGCAGTGAGGGCCACCCGAGACTTCGATGAACTTGGATCGTACCTTCCTCATGTCAGAAGCCTCATTGCCTACAATGCAGAATCGAAAGTTGTTGAGAGTATGCGACCCAACGGCATCCTGCTCGCACAGGTAACCCCGAGGGGTGGAAGAATTTCAGGGACCTCTTCCATTGTTCAACTCGACGCATGGAACTGGGAGGACGCAGCGGTAAAACCAGATGACGGCATTCATATGAACTGGCCGAACACCTATCATACAAAGTACTTTTCATTTGGCAGCGTGAGAATCTCCGGCGGGAATGAAAATTACCAAATGCAGGTTGACGAGCTGAAGGACTACCTGATCAGGGCCAGGGCCTATGGTGAAAATTCTTCTCCAAAGAAACGTCATTTGCCCTTTGAGGCCATGAACGGGATATTCTCGGGTGACGCCCGATTGTTCATACACGCGACACGCGAAAAAGAAATCCGGGATGCCCTAGACCTGGTGAAAGAGCTCAAAATTGACAATGTCGTACTTGTCGGTGGTCATGAGGCCTACAAGGTGATTGACCTCATCAAGGATCAGAATGTCTCTGTGCTTGTCTCCAGGGTGCACAGCCTCCCACTGCAGGAAGACGACGACTACGACAGACCCTACAAGAATGCCGCAGTATTGTCCCAAAATGGGATTCTGGTTGCCCTTGAGAACAGTGGGCAAATGGAACGCATGAATGGACGGAACCTTCCATTCTATGCAGGGACAGTTTCTTCTTATGGGCTAAACGATGAACAAGCCCTGAGCCTTATCACTCTGAATCCTGCAAAAATCCTCGGGATTGACGACCGGTATGGATCCCTTGAAAAAGGAAAAAGCGCCACGCTTTTCATCAGCGATGGCAATCCTTTGGACATGCGCACCAATAATTTGACGCGGGCCTTTATCGATGGCAGGGAGATTAGTTTGGAGACCCATCAAACCGAACTTTGGAAGCGCTACATGGGCAAGTTTGAAGCCTCCTCTGATTGAGAAACCCTGTCTGAATGAAAAAGCATATCTCCAGCCTTCAAAACGAACTGATAAAATTCACTTACTCGCTTCAGAACAAGTCCAGGATCAGAAAAAAAGAGGGGCTGTTTGTCGTCGAAGGCATTCGCGAATCCTTGCTGGCCCTGGAATCGGGTTTTAGCTTCAGGTACTGGCTGGTTTGTGAGGACATTGTACTGGAGTCGGATTTACAGGAGCTGGAACGACTGAGTCACACAAAAACCGAAACGGAAGAATCTGCAGCCGAATGGATTTCTATCTCCTTAAAGGTATACCAGCACCTGGCACATCGAAAAACCACAGAAGGGCTCATCGGCATTGCGAGCAGCCGGAACAGATCCCTGCGGGATTTGAATCTCGGCAGGAATCCATTGATTTTGGTGGCGGAGGCATCCGAAAAACCCGGCAACATAGGGGCTTTGCTCCGAACTGCAGATGCCGCCAACCTGGATGCCGTCATCATTGCCGATCCGCGAACCGATATCTTTAATCCCAACATCATACGATCGAGCGTGGGCTGTGTATTCACCCAAAATGTGATAACAGCATCCACAGATGAGATCATCTCTTACCTCAAAAGCAACCATGTTGCGATTCTGGCGGCTGCCCTGAAAGATAAAAGCATCCCCTATTTCAATGCCAACTACATCAAAGCCTCCGCTATTGTTCTGGGAACAGAGGATACCGGACTCAGCAATACGTGGTTGGACCAGGCCGATGAGCTGATAAAAATACCCATGGAGGGTAAAATCGATTCATTAAACGTTTCCGTGTCAGGCGCAATTCTTATTTTTGAAGCCAAAAGGCAACGGGCGTGGTCGAAATGATAACGCCAAACGCAAATGCTATGGATCCTCAACTACTTTTTGTAATCATCATTTCGGTACTGGTCGTGAGTTTTTTGATCGACATGTGGATCGACCATCTCAATGCCCGACACTTTGACGATGAAATCCCTGAGCCACTCAAAGATGTTTACAAAGAAGAAGAGTATCTCCGTTCTCAGGCTTACAAAAAGGAGAATTACCGATTCTCACTCATCACGAGCACGTTCAGTATTCTGGTGACACTTTGCTTCTTTTTGTTCAAAGGGTTTGCCTGGGTCGATGGGATTGCTCGCAGCCTCGGCAACAACGAGGTGATCATTGCCTTGATATTCTTCGGAATCATCATGCTGGGAAGCGATCTGATCAATACACCCTTTTCCTATTACAGAACCTTTGTCATCGAGGAGAAATATGGATTTAACAAGAGCACCAAAAGGCTTTTTTTCACAGACAAGCTCAAAGGCTGGATGCTTTCAATCCTGGTGGGTGGAGCCATTCTTGCCGTCATTCTGTGGTTCTACAATAAAACAGGGGACTATTTTTGGATCTACACCTGGATCTTTATTGGTCTTTTCACGGTATTCATGACCTTGTTCTATTCCACCCTGATCGTGCCACTGTTCAACAAACAGACTCCCCTGGAAGACGGGCCGCTTAAATCCGCGATACACAATTTCGCCGAAAAAGCTGGCTTTGAGCTCCAGAGCATTTACGTGATTGACGGTTCCAAGCGCTCTACCAAGGCCAACGCCTATTTCTCCGGTTTCGGATCCAGGAAAAGGATTGTTCTTTATGATACCTTGATCCAAGATCTAAGCACCGAGGAAATCGTAGCTGTTCTGGCCCATGAAATCGGTCATTACAAAAAGAAACACGTGGTGGTCAACATGATCCTGTCACTGCTCCTAACGGGAGTGACCTTGTATATTTTCTCTCTTTTTATCGGTAACCGGATCCTTTCGGAAGCACTGTCTGTCGACATCCCGAGTTTTCACATCGGCCTGATCACTTTTGGCATTCTCTACAGCCCGATCTCAGAGTTGACTGGAATTTTGATGAATTACATTTCTCGCCGTTTCGAATACCAGGCCGACGACTATGCGCGTGAAAACTACAACGCCGAAGCGCTGATCTCCTCTTTGAAGAAATTGTCCGGCAAAAGCCTGAGCAATCTCACTCCGCACAAACTCAATGTTTTTGTGCATTACTCTCACCCTACCCTTTTGCAAAGGGTTTCAAATCTCAAAGTGAGCAGCTGATTTCCTTCTTTCATTCACCCACTTGTACATTCCCCATGTTATTAGTATTTTTAATCTATGGCTTATACGATAACCCTGGAAGAAGAAAAGAGAGAGATCGCGAGTCGCTACAAGGACATGCTCAAGGATACGTATCAAACCTTGTCGAATGAAGACAAGCTGTTGATCCGTAAGGCTTTTGATGTGGCTGCGGATGCTCACAAGGATCAAAGACGGAAGACCGGTGAGCCCTATATCTACCACCCGATAGCTGTGGCGAAGATCGTCGCCAATGAAATCGGGCTCGGAGCACCATCGATCGCATCTGCCCTTTTGCACGATGTTGTCGAGGATACGGACTATTCTTTTGCAGACATTGAACAACTTTTCGGAGAGACCATCGCAAAAATCGTAAATGGACTGACCAAGATCTCTCGTCTTCAAAAGGACCAGGACATCTCCATCCAGGCGGAGAACTTCAGAAAAATGCTTCTCACCCTGAATGATGATGTCAGGGTGATTCTCATCAAAATAGCGGATCGACTGCACAACATGCAGACCCTCGATTCCATGAAACCCGGCAAGCAAGTCAAGACGGCTTCCGAAACGTTGTTTATCTACGCCCCGTTGGCACACCGTTTGGGCTTGTACAACATCAAAACCCAACTGGAGGATCTTGGGTTGAAATACACAGAGCCCGAAGTCTATCTCGACATTAGGAATAAAATCTCAGAGAGCCGGGAACTCCGTGACGAGTATATCGACAAGTTTACCGATATTCTGAAGAGCTCCCTGGACAAGGAAGGTTTCAAATACAGCATAAAGGGGCGCACCAAGTCGATCTATTCGATACGGCGCAAAATGCAGATTCAAAATGTTTCCTTTGAAGAGGTCTACGACAAGTTTGCTATACGGATCATCTATAAATCGTCGGATAAAAATGAAAAATTTGACGCGTGGAAGATTTACTCGATCGTGACGGACCACTTCAGTCCAAACCCCAACAGGCTGAGAGACTGGATCACCCAGCCCAAATCGACAGGGTACGAATCCCTGCACACCACGGTGATGGGTCCGAGAGGCAAGTGGGTTGAGGTGCAAATTCGCTCGGAACGCATGGACGAAATCGCGGAAAAGGGATACGCGGCTCATTTTCGTTACAAACACGGGTCCCATAAAGAAAGTGGATTGGAAGAATGGCTCAACAAGTTGAGGGAGTCGCTCGAAAATCCGGATGTCAATGCCATTGACTTTGTCGAGCAGTTCAAATTGAACCTCTACGCCAAGGAAATTTACGTATTTACGCCCAATGGTGACATCAAGTCATTGCCCAAAGGAGCCACAGCCATAGATTTCGCCTTCGCGATTCACACGGAGGTCGGAATGCATTGTCGAGCGGCCAAGGTAAACGGCAAATTGGTCCAACTCAGCAAAGAACTCAACAGTGGCGACCAGGTCGAAATCATCACTTCCAAGACTCAGAAACCGAAGCTGGGCTGGCTCGACATCGTGAAAACGGCAAGGGCGAAGTCCAAGATCAAAAGCATCTTGAAGGAAGAGCAGAAAATGATCGCATCCGAGGGCAAGGAAATTCTCGAAAGAAAATTGAGGCACCTCAAAATCAAGATGAATGAGCGCACGATCAATGAGTTGGTGAATTTTTTCAAATTGAAGACGAGCTTCGACCTGTTCTACCAGATCGGAACGGGAACGATCAGCAACCCCCAACTGAAAAAATACGCCAGCCAAAGATCGAATGCCCTGATGCATTTCCTCAAGACCAAAATGAACCGGCCGACAGCGTTGAAAGACGAATCCGTTAAGGAAGAAGTTACACCAGACTATGACATGCTGGTCTTCGGTAAGGATGAGGAAAAACTGAAATACACCCTGTCGAAATGCTGCAATCCCATACCGGGTGACAAAGTTTTCGGTTTCATAACGATAAAAGAAGGAATCAAGGTTCACAAGCACAACTGTCCCAACGCTCTGAGCATGCAGTCGCAATACGCTTATCGTGTGATCAGCGCCAAATGGATCGATTCGAAGCAAGTGGGCTTCAAAGCCACCGTTGAATTGACGGGTGTGGACACCATGGGCCTTGTAAATGAAGTAACGCGCGTGATATCCAACAACCTGCACGTCAATATACACAGCTTGAACATTTCAAGCGATGAGGGAATTTTTCTGGGACGCATCGTGGTGGAAATCAAAAATAACAACCAACTGAATCAATTGGTTCAGAAGCTGCTGAAAATAGACGGCATAGAAAAAGTCAAAAGAATCGACAAATAGGGCTTTTTTTAGCGAATAAACCCTCCTTTTTTCGCGATTAAATGTACCTTTGTAAGGAGTCTAAAAGCCTTCAATCTCATGAGTGACAAGCAAAGCCACGAAACAGTTAAGAACTTCTTTACGAAGTTCTTAGAAGACAATAGCCACAGAAAAACCCCGGAGAGATTCGCCATTCTGCAGGAGATTTATGACAACGATGATCACTTTGACATAGAGACTCTTTACATCGATATGAAAAACAAGAATTACCGGGTCAGCCGGGCCACCTTGTACAACACTATCGAACTGCTTCTCGAATGCGGACTGGTAAGACGTCATCAGTTTGGTCAGAACCAGGCGCACTATGAGAAATCTTATTTCAACAAGCAACACGATCATCTCATATTGACCGATACAGGTGAAGTGATTGAATTCTGCGACCCGAGAATTGAGAACATCAAGAAGTCGATCGAGGAGGTTTTCAATGTTGAAATTGACAAACATTCCCTCTACTTTTACGGTCGAAAGAAAGAAGGGTCTGACAGCGAAGCGACAAACAGCGAAACTACAAACCAGAAAGCGACAAACTAAACTCTAACAGGATATTTACGAATGATTGATTTATTACTAGGCCTGCAATGGGGCGATGAGGGCAAGGGAAAAGTAGTGGATGTACTGACCCGAAACTATGATATCATAGCCAGATTCCAAGGCGGACCCAATGCGGGTCACACTTTGATTTTTGACGGAAACAAACATGTTCTTCACACCATTCCGTCGGGAATTTTTCACCCCAGGGCCATGAACCTGGTCGGAAACGGGGTCGTGATTGACCCGGTGATTTTCAAAAAGGAACTTGAGAATCTTTCCAGGCACAACATCAATTTCAAGGAGCGCCTGCTCATCTCCAGGAAGGCGCATATCATCTTGCCAACTCATCGTTTGCTTGACGCGGCCTCTGAAAAAATGAAAGGGAAAGCAAAAATCGGGTCCACCTTAAAGGGAATAGGCCCGACCTATATGGACAAGACCGGAAGAAACGGAATTCGCATTGGGGATCTCGAACTCAGCGACTGGAAGGAGCGCTACAGCAATCTGTGCCATAAGCACCTCAAGATGATCAAATTCTACGAAGTTGAACTGGAATTTGACCTGGATGCCATGGAGAAAGAGTTTTTCGAGGCCATCGAGGTTCTCAGGGAGCTGCAGTTCATAGACAGCGAGGCCTATATCAATAAAGCCCTTCGCGACAAAAAAAGCATATTGGCTGAAGGAGCACAGGGTTCTCTTCTGGACATTGATTTCGGCACCTACCCCTATGTGACTTCCTCAAACACCACAGCTGCTGGTGCCTGTACGGGACTCGGCGTGGCTCCGAGTAAAATCGGCAACGTGTATGGTATATTCAAGGCGTACACAACACGAGTCGGATCCGGTCCTTTCCCTACCGAGCTGTTTGATGAGGATGGGAAGACCATGGCACGAGTCGGAAATGAATTCGGAGCCACAACAGGAAGACCCAGACGATGTGGCTGGCTCGACCTGATCGCGCTGAAATATGCGGTAGAGATTAACGGAGTCACAGATCTGATGATGATGAAAGGTGATGTCCTATCCGGTTTCAAAACGATAAAAGCCTGTACGTCCTATACCTACAAAGGAAAAGATATCCTGCATCTGCCCTACAACATCGAACCCGAGAATGTATCTGTGAATTACACAGAGTTTGAAGGTTGGGACGAAGACCTGACGGCCATCACAAGCCCTTCTCAAATGCCGGAGAACCTGAAGGACTATATCCGTTTTATCGAGGATTTTGTCGGTGTGAAGGTCAGCCTGGTCTCTGTCGGACCCGATCGGAACCAGACGATTCGCATTGAATAAAAGAGAATACTTTTGAGATCTGCATTGTTCGTTTTCATACTGGTATGCACCTGTTTCTCAATTCAGGGACAGGGAAAGCGAATACAAATTCTTCATTCGGACAATTCGACCATTGACGAGGTTGCGTATCCAGGGGCCACCGTGCTGATCGGAAACGTATCCATAAGGCATGAGGGCATTACCCTCAAATGCAAAAAGGCGATTCACTACAAGAACGAAAACTACATCAAAGCTTTCGGAAACGTTGTCCTGAACCAGGGAGACAGCATCCGCCAGACGAGTCAATACACAGAGTACAACGGAAACACCAAAAAGGCGCTCTCCTGGGGAAGGGTCATGCTAAAGGATCCGCAAATGACCCTGCGCACCGATACTTTGCAGTTCGACAGGGAAAAGCAACTGCTCTACTACAGGTACAGTGCCACGATTCAGGACAGCATCAACACGCTGACCAGCGACACGGGAAATTACTACCTGTCCCTGAACAAATTCCAGGCGATTTCAGATGTCGTGCTGACGAATCCGGACTATGTGTTGAATTCCAATCACCTGGATTACTATACCGACAGTGGCAAGGCTTTTCTTTACGGAGAGTCAACGATTCGCAGCGATGACAACCTGATTTTTTGTAAAAAGGGTTTCTATGACACAAAAACGGATGTTTCTTATTTTACGCGAGATGCCCGCATAGAGTTCGACAACAAGGAAATCAAAGCAGATAGTCTGTACTACAACCGAAACCTCGGTTTTGCATCCGCCAATGAGAACATTGTCATCATCGACACCCTGAACAACAGCGTATTGAAAGGGAATTACGCCGAGTTTTTTGAAAAGTTGGATTCCGCATTTGTGGTGGGACGAGCTGTCGCCATTACCAACACCCACAAGGATTCGCTTTTTATTCACGGGGATACGATTCTAGCGACGGGAGTGCCGGAGGAAAGGATCATTCGATGTTATCATCATGTCAAGTTCTTCAAAAGTGACCTGAGCGGAAAATGCGATTCAATTCACTCCAACCAGGGCACCGGGCTCACCCAGATGTTTGTCAACCCCATCCTTTGGTCAGATGGAAGCCAGATCACGGGAGATACGATTCAGCTCATCAATGACACAGAAGAGGATCGCCTCGACAGTCTGAAGGTATTGTACAATGCCTTTATCATCAACAAGGATTCCATGGGTTACAATCAGATCAAAGGACGGAATCTTTATGGCAAGTTCGAAGACAATGACCTTCGTTTCGTAAATGTTGTTGGAAACGGAGAAATCATTCACTACGTGCGTGATGAGGCCCAGGAATTGATTGGCATAGAAAAAACGAGTTGCAGTGAAATCCATTTTCTTCTGAGAGAAAGCAAAATCGAACAGGCCAGGTTCATCAATCAGCCCGACGGGCAAACCTATCCTCCCTCGAAGCTGCCGAAGAATGCCAGGAAACTGAGAGGTTTCAATTGGAGAGAAAATGAACAACCCCTTAGCAAGGAAGACATATTCATAAAAGATGACTGAGGATTTCTTCGCATACCAGGCCCAGACATCACCTCATCCCCTGGCCCTTAAAATAGAGCGGGCACAGGGAAGCTATCTCTATGATGACCAGGGAAAGTCTTACCTGGATTTTGTCGCCGGCGTATCTGCCAACACGCTTGGTCATCAGCCCGAAAGGGTAAAGAGAGCGATCAGCGATCAACTTGACAAATACATGCATGTGATGGTCTATGGAGAATTTATTCAGTCTCCGCAAGTTGACCTGTGCCGATTTTTGGCTGATAAACTTCCTGAGAGACTCAACTGCACATACTTGACAAACTCAGGTACGGAGGCCACAGAGGGAGCAATCAAACTGGCCAAGAGGCTTACGGGAAGAGCCGAGATTGTCGCGGCTCGCAATGCCTACCATGGAAATACCCAGGGCGCAATGAGTGTCTGTGGCCGGGAAGAACAGAACCGAGCCTATCGCCCTCTGATTCCGGGATCGCGATTCATTCGTTTTAACAATGAAGCTGATCTAAAAGTCATTGATCACAACACAGCCGGGGTCATTCTGGAGACCATCCAGGGAGGTGCCGGATTTATTAGGCCGGAACCCGGGTATTTGAAAAAGGTCAGGAACAGATGTGAACAGGTGGGAGCCCTGCTGATCCTGGATGAGATTCAAAGCGGCATTGGAAGAACCGGTAAATTCTTCGGTTTTATGAATTATGAGGTGGAACCTGACATATTGATCACAGGCAAAGGTTTGGGAGGTGGCATGCCGATCGGCGCCTTCATCTCTTCCAAAGAGAACATGTCAGTCTTTACAGAAAACCCTAAACTCGGTCACATCACAACCTTTGGGGGTCATCCGGTCATCGCAGCTGCGGCCCTGGCTACCTTGCGGGAGCTGTACGATAATCATTGGATGGAGAAGATCGAGGCAAAAGAAAGATTGCTGCGAGAACACCTGCAGCACGAGCATATCCTTGAGATTCGCGGACAAGGTCTGATGCTCGCATTGATTCTGGAGGATTCAGAAAAAGTCAATTACCTGATACATCAATCTCTAAAAAACGGTTTGATTCTCTTTTGGCTGCTTTATGAACCCAGAGCGGCTCGAATCACACCTCCCCTCAACATCTCCGATTCGGATCTCATAAAGGGCTGCCAGATCATTCTTCGAATTCTGGATCAGATCAAATAAGCAACTCTAATTTGTCATATTGACACATTTAGCGATTTTCTATTATGAATATGTTAATTATGTTAATTGATTCTTAACTAATTCTAATATTTCAGCGAATATTCGTTAAAAGTATCTTAATTGATAAAAATTTAACTGTAACAATTGTAACAGATGCTAGGAAAGTTCCGTCCTTTAAGTTATAAATGTCTAATCAAAGTGTCTAATCTAAATTATCTA
>Ga0272441_10004413_pt1 | contig 25521 bp, 19 predicted proteins | sample SSMProp6N_FD_193582 | JGI IMG/M metagenome (GOLD analysis project Ga0272441, IMG submission 193582) | Marine sediment archaeal communities from Little Sippewissett salt marsh, Falmouth, MA, United States - SSM-Prop-6N | ecosystem: Environmental > Aquatic > Marine > Wetlands > Sediment ...
ATCGACCTTGTGAGAAAATTACCGCCAAAAACAACTGTCCGTCATGGGAATAAAAACGTATAATAGGTGGATATAAGAGGCTCTCGTCCCCGTAGCTCAATTGGATAGAGCGTTGGCCTCCGGAGCCGATACCAACTCTATAAGTGCTTGCCCTTTATTCCCTTATACGTGTTTTTTGACGTCAAAAACCGGTTGTGTGACGATTGAACACTTGCGGTGGACTGGCGGTGGACTAAGAATCAGGTAGAAACTGACGCCAGAATGACGCCGAGAGAAGCAGCACTGAAGGGCAAAGTCCTTCCGATTCACGCTTGTTCCGTAAAACCCGTCAACAACTCCGGATCTTCCCAATACTTCGGAATCGACATGAAATGATAGTCTACAAATTGCTTCGAAAGGTCCGATTGCTTATGGGTCTCATAGGCATATATGGCTGTGTATATCGCATTTCTGATTATTGGATTCAGTTCCTTCATCTGCTCATCCGAAAGATGTTTGCAGTGAAAATCCTCCATCGCATTGCGAACAACTATCGCGATGTACTTGGCGTAGTCTTTCATTCCTTGAATTACCTTCGGATCAGACATTCTATCAACCATATCAAGGCGCTTTCATCGTTTAAGACTAGTCACGGTTGGCTATACTCCGAACAATGATTCGGATTACTCCATCAGCCTATTATCGAAGACCGGACACCTACCACCGTAGAAGTGCACCCACACCGCCGAACTCGGCCAACTTGTCACCGGTGAATTCGACGCGGCTTCCTCCTGCGAATGCAAGATCCATGAACTCATTCGCCGCAGACTGCGCATACGTCTCTTCCTTGCACTCCGGACAGACCGGGTGCAGACCTAATCCACAACCTCCACATCCCGGGCACCGCCAAAAGTCCACGTCATCCATCGGACCGATAAGCAACCAACGGACCCGCTTCTCGTTCAATGCTGTAAGGGTGTCGGCAGGCCCTACAACAGCGTGTCCACCGGCGCCGTGCTCATTGCGGATGGCATCTCTCAGCCAACGCTCTTCCCGCTGCTCTTCCTCAGCGGCCGACGACAGGGTCTTTTGGAAGATCTCGTGAGGTGCTTTCTTGCCCTCCATCGGAAGACGACAGACGACCTGTTTACGCATGCCGGGAACCATTCGCTTTTCCAGTTCGCCCAAAAGGATCCGATCACCCGCCAGCACGATCCGACGCAATCTCTCACTCTCGACAAGTTCAGTGAGCTTCTCGAGTATGGCACAGCAGTAGTAGTGTATCTCCTTGTCTCGGCGGCGTTCGTACCGCTGCTGGGACCAGCCCCCCTTCCGTACGTGGTTCTTTATCTCGCCACGCAGTCTGCTCTTTTCCTTAAGCTTCCCAAGGGCCGCGAGGTAAATGGCTGCCCGGGCATGGTCCGCATAGACCACTGCATATGCCTCGAAGTCGTCGAGCAATCTGGCCGCCGGAAGGAGGAAAGGAGAATTGTCGAGGTAGGCGACCTGTTCCATAGCGACCGGTAACTGCATAAATGCTACGTCCTCTGTGAGCCACGACACCACGCCTACCCACCCCAAAGCAGTAGGAAAATCCCCTTTGCGAATCGCGATGCGCCAAAGATCCATTGAGCGACGGCGGTGCTCGACCTCATTGGGAGTCAAACTCTCATCCCCAAGCGAGATCCCTGGCAGCTCCATCAGTTTGTTCGTAGCCTTCGTACCGGTCGTCAGTGATCCGGGGAAATAGACTGTTAGTACACACCGATCACCACCTTGAATCATTGCGAGCCTCGACAGAGATGCACTCGTAGGTGGATGAATCGTTTGCCCTGTCATCTTTGATTCCTGTCTAACAGTCCAGTTGAATGGCAGTCAAGAGATTGTATGCGCTACCCACTTCGTTATTAGAGTATAGAACGTTCGCGTTGTCAAGTATGCTTCATTTGCCAAAATCATACCTTCGATCCACACTCACTGCAATAACTCGGATCTCCAACCAGCCTCTTATCACAAACCGGACATCTTCGAGCGATTGCTTTGCCACTTGCATTCTTTGGACTCACTAACAGCAAAAGCAAGACCAGAATCACCGCCACAGCCGTCCCAGTAAGAAACTCTCTCCGTATCCACCCAGCCTTCTCCGAAATCCCAGTGTCACTAATCCAATTCGCCACCACCAGGATATTGGCCAAAAGGAAAATAATCCCAATCAATCCCAACACGACAATTTTTCTAACCGTCAGACTCATCATCTTATCCCTTTCCAAAAGGTTAACATTTACCAATATAGATGGTAGCGCGTGACATGGACGAGCGCAAGTTATTTCTTCATAAAAAATTTATTGGTTAATATAAGTGGCGCGCGTGGGCGCATTTACAATCCATAAAATTTTTCAATCCCCCTATTATTTTTGTTGAAACATGTATGATAAGTAATCAAAATGCGCACAAGATATGGGCTCGTGGAAGGAGTCCACGTGAATTCTATTTTTCATGGAGGTAACAGAATGGCGAAAAAGAAAGCAAAGAAGAAAGCAACTAAGAAAAAGGCAACAAAGAAAAAAGCAAAGAAGTAGAAACAAAAAAGAAAGGATACAATGTGAAAGCCATCATCATGATGGCTTTCTCTTTTTAGTACGGACTCAAATCTGTGTCACAATACTTGGACAATCGGCTTCTTAAAAATCACACAATACTCATGCCGAATCGGCACATCTTCCATCTTACCGTATCGTTTGCGGTCGCTGCTGCAGTGATGCTGGACTTTGATAATCACGCTCCTGATTTCGCCCATCGGGAAATTAAGCACATCTTTCACAATGGGCGTGTACTTCCCGCTCCGTCGAACATCACCGATAAGAACAGCCAATCTACCGCCACATTCCAGTGCTTCGTAGCACCGCTTCAAGCAAACCATCAGAAGTCTTCGAAACTGCTCATAGTTTTCGCAATTGCTCAAATCATTTGGTTTGCCATTACTGTACTGGATAATATTCCAATATGGCGGGTGTATCCATACAAAGTCAAACTTGCCCGGGAGGCCTTGTTTGGTCAAATCAAAACCTTCCCGAAGGTCACCACCCCAATAGCTGATACCGGTCTTCTTGTATTTGTTCAGACCTTCAACAATATCTCTGCTCGTCCCGGATCCTTGCATCGGGTCGGCCACGCGTTTCACGCCATATTTCAGAATCAGGTTTTTGACCAATCGCCCGCTGCAATTGCCCGGATACTTCGATTCACCCCATAGCCCTCGGTTAGGATATGAAACAACTGAAGTCATATCCTCGTCCTCAGCATAGACATCATAAAACCCCTCGCCCAGCCGATTCAAAAGTCCGTCGCAAACAGCCTCGGAGAGTCTCGCTCGTATCGTGTGCTCCGGTGTGCCGGGCTTCTGCCGCACTATTTCTATGTGCATCTCCCGGATGTGGCTTGCACCATTAGAATCAACGAATTCCAGGAGTAATGTTCTGATTGAAACATCTGACATTTTTTCACCTCCCCTGGCTCGTGTGGCCAGGCCTCATGGGATGGGGCTGGCCGCTACACCAAAGTCATGATTCTGATCCGTTGTAGAAAACCTAGAAGCGACATCATGAACATATTAGTGTATTATCGAGAATAGCAGTTTTTGCTCTCGCAGGATTTGAACGAATGATTACTGATCTGAAAATACCCGAGAAGTATCAGCCATACTTGAAAATCGGGACGTGCTCTTGGAAGTATGATTCTTGGAAGGGTCTTGTTTATAATTCAGAGAAGAAATATCATCCTTTTGATTATCTCCCAGATTATGCAAGGTACTTCAATACCGTCGAGATCGACCAGTGGTTTTGGAGCCTGTTTCCGCAAGGGGCGCGGTTGCCCGATGTAGATACGGTTAAAGCCTACGCGGATAGTGTGCCTGATGATTTCATATTCACAATCAAGGCCCCAAACTCGATAACTCTAACCAACTTCTACTCTAAACAGCCTTCTGGCTATGAGGAATACGCCAACCGCCCGAATCCCTATTTTCTGGACGGGGACCTTCTGAGTCGCTTTCTTGAGACGCTCGAACCGATGCAAGGCAAGCTGGGACCGATCATGTTCGAGTTCGAGTATCTCAATAAAAAGAAAATACCCTCCAAGAAAGCCTTCATCGAGCGACTCGATGCGTTTTTCGAGAAAGCGCCAAAGGGATTTGATTATGCTGTCGAGACCCGGAATCCAAATTACCTGACCGACGATTTCTTCGCATTTCTAAAAGGCCGGAATTTGGGCTTCGTCATGTTGGAAGGGTACTACATGCCTCCTATCGCAGAAATAGCAACAGAGCATAACGTGCGAACGGCTGAGTTTTCGATTGTCCGGCTACACGGCCCGGATAGGCAGGCAATAGAGACCCGGACGGGCGGACTCTAGGGTGAAATTGTTGATCCCAAAGACGACGGGCTGAGAACAACGGCTTCTATCGTCGAGGAGAACGCCGAACACCGGATCACGACATTTGTAAACGTAAATAATCATTATGAAGGCAGTGCTCCGCTTACAATACAGAGGCTTCTGGGCTTATTCTGAGAACGACAGCTTTGTCTATATCGGCTTTTTGGCTCCAAAAACAACGTTTTGTCTCTTCTCACTCATTGAATCCGAAAAAATCTGAAAATTTCCTGAAAAAAGATGAAAAAATCGATCAACATTTCGAGGGTCAAGTACGCTGTTTATTATGACGACGAGATATATATCGTCGTTATGTGCCTTTTGGCTCAGTTTTTAGAGACTTAGACAGTAGTTTTCCGGTTGATTTTGGATGTTTGGATTGCTAAATTCTGGTGTCGCCGGAAATGCGGCTCGCAAAGTGGCTTTTTGAAAGTGGCGATATGGCGGAGAAATTGGCGGTCATAATAGACAGTGAGGGAGGAAATAAGATTCTGCTTACACGTCAAACGGCATCGGAAAGGACTCTGGTTCATGAACAACTTTACTTCGCCTGGATAATAATAGTGATCCCCATAAGAAAAACTGAACATGGAAAATCGATTTTTTGAAAAACCTGTCATTAATTCTCCATACGAGCCACCGTTGCGGCATTGGGAGCTTGATGCTACGGGTCAGCCGACTCAACGGATTGTAGAAAGTCGCCGACGCGCGGAATTTATTACTCCCATTCCTAAGCCAAAGAAGCGAAAGCAAACCAAGCAACAAGAAATGGTTTTTGACGAAGGTATTGGACTTTCAACGGCGGAACAACAATACGACCCCACTCCAATTATCAATGCTCTCCGCACAGAGGTAGACAAATGGCGAAGTTGGCCTAATCCTAAGGACTGGCAGGTAACACCGGAGACGGCCCGTTTGCTCCAGCATTGGCGACACCATAGATTCAGTGGTATCCGCCCATTCTTCTGCCAAGTGGAAGCAATCGAGGTGGTGATCTGGCTGAGTGAGGTAGCTCCTAACTCTGGAAAGAGCGGCAAGCGATTCCTTGAGCACCTTGTCAATGCGAACAACGATGCCAATCCTGGATTGATGCGGTTAGCCCTCAAGCTTGCCACAGGTGCAGGAAAGACAACCGTAATGGCCATGATCATCGCCTGGCAAACCATCAATGCCGTCCGGCGACCTCAAAGCAAGAAGTTTACACGTGGCTTCTTGGTTGTCACGCCCGGCCTGACCATCAAAGACCGTCTTCGTGTGCTCAAACCGAATGATCCCGACAGCTACTACCAGAGCCGTGAACTCATTCCGGGCGACATGATCGGAGACTTGGAACGGGCGAAGATCGTCATCACCAACTATCACGGATTCAAACTGCGTGAACGCCTGGATATCTCAAAGGGAACTCGTGGAGCATTGGAAGGTTGGCGAGGAGAAAAACTGGAGTCTTTGGAAACCGAGGGACAGATGCTTCAGCGAGTCATGCCGGAGCTGATGGGCATGAAGAACATTCTTGTATTGAATGACGAAGGGCATCACTGCTACCGAGAGAAACCGGAGAGAGACGATGAAGGTGATCTGAAAGGGGATGAGAGGAAAGAGGCACAAAAGAACAACGAGGCTGCACGTTTGTGGATTTCCGGCCTGGAGATCGTAACCCGCAAATTAGGCGCGGCCAAAATCATTGATCTTTCGGCTACCCCGTTCTTTCTGCGGGGCTCGGGCTATGCCGAGGGTACCTTGTTTCCCTGGACCATGTGCGATTTCTCGCTGATGGACGCCATCGAGTGCGGTATTGTTAAGCTTCCCCGCGTTCCAGTTGCGGACAACATCCCCGGTGGCGATATGCCCAAATTCAGGAACCTCTGGGAGCACATTCGCAAAGATATGCCCAAGAAGGGACGCGGCAAGTCAAAACAACTCGACCCCCTTAGCCTACCAACGCAACTTCAGACCGCATTAGAAGCCCTTTACGGACACTACGAAAAGACCTTTCATTTATGGCAGCAGGAAGGAGTCAGAGTACCTCCCTGTTTCATTGTTGTCTGTCAGAATACATCGATATCCAAGCTGGTATACGATTATATTTCCGGCTTTGATCGGGAGAATGAAGACGGCTCCACTACCCTTGAAAATGGCAGACTGCCTTTGTTCCGTAATTTCGACGAACACGGAAATCCAATCCCACGTCCTCGCACATTGCTGATTGACAGTGAGCAACTCGAATCGGGCGACGCACTTGATAAAAATTTTCGCAAAATGGCTTCCGACGAAATCGAGCGTTTCCGCCGTGAGATAATAGAACGCACCGGAGACCGAAAACAGGCAGAGAATCTCAGCGATCAAGATTTGCTTCGCGAGGTCATGAACACCGTAGGCAAGGTGGATCGGCTGGGCGAACCCATCCGCTGTGTTGTTTCGGTCTCTATGCTCACGGAAGGCTGGGATGCCAACACTGTGACTCACGTCCTGGGTATCCGGGCCTTCGGCACCCAATTACTCTGCGAGCAGGTCATCGGTCGATCGTTACGTCGCCAGTCCTATGAGCTAAACGAGGAAAACCTGTTCAATGTGGAATATGCCGATGTTTTGGGCATTCCCTTCGACTTCACGGCTAAGCCGGTTGTCGCTCCGCCCCAGCCCCCGCGTGAGACCATTCAGGTCAAGGCTGTACGTCCAGACCGAGACCATTTGGAGATCCGTTTCCCTCGCGTTCAGGGCTATCGTGTAGAGCTGCCCGAAGAAAGACTTGACGCTGAATTCACAGACGATTCTGTCTTAGAGCTTACGCCGGACATCGTTGGCCCTACTGTGACACGGAATCAAGGTATTATTGGGGAAGGCATCGATCTGAATCTCGTTCATACTGGCGACCTACGGCGATCCACACTCCTGTTCCATATAGCCAAACGCCTGCTATACACGAAGTGGCGAGATCCCGGAGAAGAACCCAAGCTCCACTTATTCGGCCAACTCAAACGCATTACCAAGCAGTGGTTGGACACATGCTTGGTTTGCAAAGGCGGCACCTTTCCCGCCCAACTCATGTATCAGGAACTCGCCGATATGGCCTGTGAACGTATAACTGCCGGAATAACACGCAAGCTAATAGGCGAGAACCCAATTAAGACTTTGCTCGATCCCTACAATCCCACGGGCTCGACAATCCACGTCAATTTCAATACCTCCAAGAAGGACCGCTGGGAAACCGACGCCCGGCGGTGCCATATCAATTGGGTCGTACTCGACAGTGATTGGGAAGCCGAATTCTGTCGTGTGGCTGAGGCTCACCCTAAGGTCAGGGCATACGTCAAGAATCACAACCTCGGTCTGGAAGTGCCTTACCGATATGGTTCAGAGAACCGCACGTACATACCAGATTTCATCGTCCTGGTTGACGACGGTCATGGCAACGATGATCCACTTCACTTGATTGTCGAGATCAAAGGCTATCGCCGTGAGGATGCCAAAGAGAAGAAGGCCACAATGGAAACGTACTGGGTCCCCGGTGTGAACCAGCTCAAGAGCTATGGTCGCTGGGGTTTCGCAGAGTTCACCGAGGTCTATCAGATCCAGGACGACTTCGAGGCCCGTGTCGAGGCCGAGTTCAACAAGATGATAGATTCGGTCACCGTCCAATCGGCGGAATAGGAAGTCAATATGGCGAAGAGCACACGAAAGAAGAAAAAGAAGACCATCGCGACCTTCACCCACGACGAGGCATCGCGTAAGAACATTCCCACGGCTGAGTTTCAGTCGGTCATGGGCAAGAGAGAGCAAAGCCCGATTCGCTTGGCCTATGAACGTCGCAACCGCGACCTTGACCCCCAACTTGTCTGGCGTGGTAAGGATGAACAAGACTGGTCAGACCTTGTGGTCCATGCTCCACCACTGTACATCCAGGAGAAGGTTCACCCCAAGGTCCTCATTGACGACTTGCTCACACGTACTCAGGAAGACAAGAAACAGGAAAAGGGATTTCAGCTTGATCTCTTTTCGGATTTCAACGGCCTGCCCGATCATGCCCGCTCCACTGAATTCTACCAGCATGACGCCAACTGGAGCAACCGCATGATCCTGGGCGACAGCCTTCAGGTGATGGCGTCCCTGGCTGAGCGTGAAGGACTGCGCGGTCAAGTTCAATGTATCTACATCGACCCACCCTACGGCATCAAGTTCAACTCGAATTTCCAGTGGTCCACCACCACTCGCGATGTGAAGGATGGCAAGGCTGACCACATCACACGAGAGCCTGAACAGGTCAGAGCATTCCGTGATACGTGGCGTGACGGCATCCACTCTTACCTTACCTACTTACGTGACCGTCTGACCGTGGCACGCGATCTACTTCACGAAACTGGGTCGATTTTTGTCCAAATCGGAGACGGGAATGTCCATCGCATTCGTGCTCTTATGGATGAAGTGTTTGGTGATCAGAATTTTGTGTCACTCATTACTTTCTTCAAATCTGGGAGCCAGACATCCTCATTGCTGCCCTCAACAGTAGATTATATTCTATGGTACGGCAGAGATCGAACGCAAACTAAGATGCGCCCGTCCTGGTATCATAAACTTGAGGGACGTTCAGCGAGTCAAGTCTACAGACACGTTTTGTTACCCGACGGAAAACGAAGGAACTTGAATAAAGCCGAAATCAGCGATCCAAGTCTGCTTCCAGAAGGCAGCCGGATCTATCGGCTTTCAGGTATGACATCAGCAAGTGGAAGTTCAACCACATCATTCGCCTATACGCTGAAAGGAAAGACTTCAATACCTCCACGTGGCGGATGCCGAAAGAATCTTCAAGGCATGGAACGACTCAGAAAATCCGATATGATTACACCTAGCGGTTCTACAATAGCTCACTACAAATATGTCGATGATTTCCCACTATCTCCACATACCAACCTTTGGATTGATACCGGAACAGGTAGTTTTACGGATCCCAAAGTCTATGTGGTGCAAACTGGATCCAAAGTACTTGAACGCTGTCTCATGATGGCAACAGATCCAGGCGACCTTGTGCTGGACCCAACGTGTGGATCAGGGACAACCGCCTATGTAGCTGAGCAATGGGGCCGAAGGTGGATAACGATCGATACATCGCGAGTGGCTCTTGCTCTTGCTCGTGCTCGTATCATGGGAGCACGCTATCCATACTATATCTTGGCAGATAGTAGAGATGGTCAACTCAAGGAAGCGGAAATTACGCGATCTGATCCATCCGAAGTCCCGACACATCATAACATACGTCAAGGTTTTGTCTATGAACGAGTCCCCCACATCACACTGAAATCCATTGCAAACAATGCTGAGATCGACGTTATTTGGGAAGAATTCCAGGCAAAGCTTGAACCCTTGCGACAGGAACTCAACAAATTCCTTGAACAGAGTTGGGAAGAATGGGAAATGCCTCGTGAAGCGTCTGAAGAATGGCCAAATGAGGCCAAGAAACTACATGAGCAATGGTGGGAGCTTCGTATTGCCCGACAGAAGAAGATAGACGCTTCAATCGCAGCCAAGGCTGATTTTGAGTATCTCTATGACAAACCTTATGAGGACAACAGGAGGGTCCGTGTTGCTGGTCCCTTCACTGTCGAAAGTCTGTCCCCTCACCGTGTGCTGGCAGTAGATGAAAACGACGAGTTAGTTGATTCACGCAAGGCATCAAAAACCTCGGATGACGAAACGGACTTTGCCCAGATGATCCTGGGTAATCTCAAGACTTCCGGAGTGCAGCAGGCCCAAAAGGAAGACAAGATCGATTTCACATCAATTGCCCCTTGGCCAGGTCATTTCATTTGTGCAGAGGGAAGTTATATCGAGGGACAGAATGAGAATGGCGTGGAGAAACGGGCAGCGATCTTCATCGGTCCCGAATTCGGTACCGTTTCTCGTCCGGATTTGGTCGCCGCTGCCCGCGAAGCTGGAGACGCGGGTTTCGACGCCCTGATCACGTGCGCATTCAACTATGATGCCCATTCATCGGACTTTGACAAGCTCGGCCGCATTCCCGTCCTCAAGGCGAGAATGAATGCCGATCTCCACATGGCCGAGGACTTGAAAAACACCGGCAAAGGCAATCTGTTCGTAATCTTCGGTGAGCCGGACATCGACATCATGGACGCTAAAGACGGCCAGATCCAAGTCAAGATCAATGGAGTGGACGTATTTCACCCCCAAACCGGCGAGGTCCGCAGCGATGGAGCCGAAGGCATCGCTTGTTGGTTCATTGACACGGACTACAACGAGGAAAGCTTCTTCGTCCGCCATGCCTATTTTTTAGGAGCCAACGATCCATACAAGGCCCTAAAGACCACCCTCAAAGCCGAAATCAACGAAGAAGCCTGGGCCACGCTGAACAGCGACACGTCCCGTCCCTTCGACAAACCAAAGAGTGGCCGGATCGCTGTCAAAGTAATTAACCACCTGGGTGACGAAGTAATGAAAGTGTTCAGGATTGAATAATGCCGGTGATGACGGATATTCTCGAATGGTCAGCAGGTCGTCCTGCATGGCAACGCGACGCTTTGCGTCGGATTGTCACACAAGTAAGCCTAACCGAACAGGATGTGGCGGACTTTTTGAGAATTTGCTTAGCTCAACGCGGCACTGAAGATCCAGATAGCCCTGAACCTGGTATAGATACACTAAGAACGGAGCATTTGCCGTTACGCGGGGGGCAAGACAATCGAATCCAACTTGTTGGCCTTCGGGACATTGAAGGCGTGAATGCGTTAGCAACTGATCAGCGAATTGGCTTCGAACTCGATGGTACGACGATTGTGTTTGGCTATAACGGCTCGGGAAAGTCTGGGTATGCCCGGATTCTTCGTACACTGTGCCATGCTCGCCACCGTGGAGACCGAATTCTGCAAAATGTGTTTTCCGACACGAATCAACCTGCTCCTTCCGCAACCGTGGATTATAATGTCGCAGGTGCTGATCGTTCCGTGACCTGGCAGCAGGGTCAGGCCCCTCCAGCAGAGCTTGGACAGATTAGCTTCTTCGATGCCGATTGTGCAGCAGTCCATGTGGACGAAGCGAACGAACTCGCTTTCACCCCTTTTGGGCTGGACGCGTTGCCGAAGTTGGCAACTGTCTGCCAACAACTAAACGAAGCCATAGAACAGTTGATTCGCAATAACGAACTCGACCAGCCAGCTGCTCTGGCGAACCCGCAGGCAACTAACGGGACCAGGGTTCGAACGATGCTGGATCAGCTTGATGAGAATAGCGACATACAATCCTTTCGACATCTTGCTGTGTTGTCCGAACCAGAGTTAACCAGAATTACCGAATTAAAGGAAGCTCTGGGAGGAGATCCAGCCTCACGTGCTCGCGAACTGAGGAATGCAGTGATGCGCCTCCGGCGACTATCATCAAACATCGGAGAGGTGACTTCCGAACTATCTACCCAGGCGGTAGAGGGAATCCGAAGCAAACTGGACGACGCCATTGCGAAGAAGGCGGCTGCCAAAGCGGCCGCTGAGCTAGCTTTCGGTGGACAACCTCTGTCAGGTGTTGGGGAGAAGGTCTGGCAGCAGCTATGGGAAGCTGCACGGAATTACTCGGAGCAAAGAGCTTACCCAGACCAAGAATTCCCGTTTACTGGCGAAGATGCCCGGTGCGTATTGTGCCAGCAGCTACTTGATCCAGATGCTCAGGGACGCTTGACAGCGTTCGAAACCTTCATAAAGGCTGAGACCCAACAGGCTGCTGAGAAGGCTGACGCTGGATTGAACCAGGCATTGCTATCAATCCGGAATCTTACTGTTGGCCATCAGGCTTTCTGGAACAATCTGCAGGATCTACCTGATGACCAGCTAGATCTTAAAGACTCAATCCGTCGATTTCAGGGGGTTGCGTGGATGATCCGAAGAGCAGTCCTTCGCTCGTGTGAAACCACTTGTTGGACCGATCCGTGCAAGTTGCCAACCTCACCCTTAGTCCAATTAAATGCTGTCATTCAGAAGATGTCAAACAGGGCTCAAGAATTGGAGGAAGCAGCAAACGCAGAAGAAAGACAAACACTCCTCAATGAACAGAATGAACTACTTGCACGCCAATGGCTGGCTGACGTACTGGATGACATCGAAACGGAAATAGCACGCTTGAAAAAGTTGAAATCTCTCAACGATGCTCTCAGTGACACGGTAACGACTGGCATTACTCGCAAGAGTGGGGAATTGGCGGATTTGTACGTCACTGATGTTCTCCGCAGCATGTTCATTGAAGAGGTCAAGAATCTGGGTGCAGAATATCTACAAGTTGACCTAGTTTCCCCAGGAGGCCGAATTGGTCAGAAACGCTTCAAGATATCCCTCCAAGGGGCTCGCAACGATGCACAAGTCAGCGAAGTCCTAAGTGAAGGGGAATTTCGATGTATTGCCTTAGCTGGATTCTTGGCAGAACTCTCCACTGAACAGAGTCACTCATCACTCGTTTTCGATGACCCGGTCTGTTCACTAGACGACCAATGGCGTAGGAATGTGGCTGAACGCCTAGCACAGTTGGCTTCTGAAAGACAGGTAATTGTGTTTACCCATGATATTTTCTTTTTCGTTGATCTCGTAGGATTCTGTGAGCTTAAGGGGGTTAGGCTACGACACTGTTATCTTCGTCGAGGTCCCAATCAACCAGGAGAATGCTTAGACGGTGTACCTTGGACTACTATGAAGATTAATAGACGTATTGGATTTGTTAAAGACAAATACCAAAATGCACGCACGATACACAGACAACAGGGCTTTGATGCTTATGAACCCGAAGCTCGCAGAATATATGGACTTCTTCGAGATATATGGGAATGTGCTGTTGAGGAAGTTCTTCTCAATGGTGTTATTCTTAGGTTTGATCGTGCAGTACACACACAGCAACTAAATAGGCTATCGGACATCACAGATGAAGACTTACAGGCAGTACATGAAGGTATGACTAAGTGCTCCAGATTTCTTGAAGGCCACGCCCAGCCTCGGACTGTGATTGATCCCGCTCCAGGTCCGGACGAGCTTCTTGATGATATCGGCAACATTGAAACATGGGTGGCTCAGATTCGCCAACGTCGGCGGTAGATATGCTTTCAGCAACAATGAAGTAATTACTACCACAATACTTTTAGAAATGAAGTTCTATGGATTTTCGTATTGCTGACACGTTTACTGACAGTCTGGCCAAGCTGACAGGCGATGAGCAGAAAGTCGTTAAGACTACGGCTTTTGACCTGCAGATGAATCCCGCCAATCCAGGAATGCAGTTTCACAAGCTCGATAAGGCCAAGGATCCCAATTTCTGGTCAGTGCGTGTTAGTCGTGATATCCGCCTAATTGTACATAGAACCGATACAAGTCTGTTGCTCTGCTATGTTGATCACCATGACAGTGCATACCGCTGGGCCGAGCGACGCAAACTTGAGACGCACCCCAAGACGGGTGCTGCTCAACTCATAGAAGTGCGGGAAACGGTCAAAGAGATTGTCGTCCCACAGTATATCGAAGTAGAGCAACCTTTACCACCCAAGTCCCTTCTCTTTGCCGAGATTTCTGAGGAGGACCTGCTCAGTTACGGCGTGCCACCAGAGTGGTTGGAGGATGTCCACCAGGCTAATGAAGACACCATACTGGAATTGGCAGACCATCTACCCAATGAAGCCGCCGAGGCCCTACTTGACTTGGCAATAGGTAAGACGCCTCCTACCCCGCAGCCGGTTGCTGCTTATATTAGTCCGTTCGACCATCCTGATGCACAACGCCGATTCAGGGTGATGAAGGATGTCGACGAACTTGAACGTGCCTTGGAGTATCCCTGGGAGAAGTGGACGATATTTCTCCATCCTGCACAGCGTCAATTGATTGAACGAGATTATAGTGGTCCTACAAGAATCTCTGGTTCCGCCGGAACAGGAAAGACAATTGTCGCACTCCACCGAGCCGTTCACTTAGCCAAGTACAATCGCGATGCCAGAGTGCTGCTTACAACCTTTTCTGACACTTTGGCTAACGCTCTGAGAGCAAAACTGAGACGATTAATCTGCAACCAGCCACGCATTGGTGAACGCTTGGAAGTGCATTCGATGAATTCGATTGGTCGGCGGCTCTATGAGTTGAATATTCGTAGTCCAAACATTCCATCGCCTGCCGTTATGCACGAAATAATTATGAAAGCTGCCGCACAGGTATCAGGGCACAAGTTTTCTCGACATTTTCTGATAACCGAGTGGGATCAGATTGTCGATGCATGGCAATTGTCCTCATGGGAAGCCTATCGGGATGTCATACGCCTGGGCCGAAAAACCCGCCTGCCGGAGAGCCGACGTACCGTTCTCTGGTCGATTTTCGAGCTGGTCCGATCCAGCTTGAAAGACCAAGGTTTTGTCACCTATTCTGATATGTTTAGTGAATTAGCATCTCTGTTTTCACAGAGTAGCCATCTGCCGTATGACTTCTCTGTTGTCGATGAGTCACAGGATATTAGTGTTGCCCAGTTACGATTTCTTGCAGCACTCTCCGCTGGGCGACCAAATGCACTTTTCTGCACCGGTGACTTGGGACAGCGAATCTTCCAGCAACCCTTTTCGTGGAGGGCTCTTGGTGTCGATATTAGAGGCCGGTCTTACACGCTCCGAGTTAACTATCGTACGTCACACCAAATCCGGATGCAAGCTGACCGTCTATTGGCTCCTGAACTATGCGATGTTGATGGCAACACCGAAGAACGGGCGGGTACCATCTCAGTATTTAATGGGCCAAAGCCCGATATCTTGGAATTAACCAGCCAAGACGAGGAGATTCGGGCAGTTAATCGATGGCTTCTAACTCGAATGAGCGGTGATAATGTTGTGCCTCATGAATTCGGTGTCTTTGTCCGTTCTGAAGCACAACTGGATAGGGCTCAGACCGCAGTTGAAGAAAGTGGTCTCCCGTTCAAAATACTCGATGACAACGTTGAAACCGCTAGCGGCCATGTTTCCATAAGCACCTTGCATCTCGCTAAAGGTTTGGAGTTTCGGGCTGTTGTCGTTATGGCTTGTGATGATGAAATCATCCCTCTGCAACAACGGATTGAGACCGTCTCCGATGACGCTGATTTGGAAGAAGTCTATAATACCGAACGGCACCTATTGTACGTAGCTTGCACTCGTGCCCGGGATTATTTGCTTGTGACAAGCGTCAAGCCTGTATCGGAGTTTCTTGATGATTTACGGACGTGAGTTTATGGAATATAGCTCTCGCTAATCCCAGTCAAAAACCGCAACCAAAACTGGCTGCGGCAAAAAAAGAGAGAGAAGAACTTACACACCCAACTTGATCCTCCCAATTGCCGAATCCGGTACGGTGTTGTTGGCTGAAAAGACTCGTTGAGCGTATTTGACGACGTGTCGTGGCAGATCCGTCGATCCAGGAAATTCTTCTTCCTGAACCATCAGATCAGCAAAGACTTCGTGGACATGCGATGTGGGATCCAGTCCTTCTCTTAGCCGATTGGCATACCATCTCTGAATCGACGCAAAGGTTCTCGGGCTTGCATCTTGGATAATCTCGAAGACAATGTGATAAACTTCTTCGGCGAGTACCCGTCTCTGCGCGAAACCCGGGCCATAGACTGTAATCCTGATTCGCCCAGTATCGGCATCGATCGATGCACTACCCTGGATGACCGGACGTTTTCCTTGCTTCTTGATTTCGGCATACCATTTCTCTCCTCGTGACTGAGTAGCAATATTCTGCGATGCAACCGGTGTATTGTCTTCAAACACCAAGATGCAATTCTCAACTACCCAATCGACTCTTTGCATTCGCTTTACGAGTGGCCTGAGTGGTTCAGCCCTGGTTGATTGACCTATCACAGGCAATCTCGGATGTTCGTTCATCAGCGCCAAACGTGCCTTTTCTTCGGTCCACGTGGGCCAAACTTTGTCGATTTTTGGAATGCACTGCACATTGTAACCCGGTGGATAGCCGTGGGCCTTCTCAAACTCTCCGGCATAAGCTGCCTCAGCCTCCTCACGGGTCTCGAAACTGCCCAAAAACTGCTTCTTCCTATTGACTGCGATATAGGCATACCAATGATCCACTGCCTTGGGGCGAAGATCCGTTGATAGCTTGGTGGCCAGTTCAGGGTCTTTCTTCTGGATATCTCTCCACATTCTGGCGGCAACTCTTTTGGCAACAGCCCTATCCTTGGTTGCTGTTCCGTTGAACCTTGTATGCTTTCGAACATTAGCGGCTAATTCAGGATCATCTCTTTGAATCTGAGCCCACTGCTTCTTGGCGATTCTCAGAGCAACATCTTTATCCTTTGTTGAGAATCTCTCACCCTCGGGGACCAATCCCCGACGTTTGACCCATCCATGAATGTGCCAATAGTACCGGCCGTTATTGACGATGAAACTTCCCGGAACCTTTGGCTTATCTTTGGAGTCAATCAGTGGCCGGGGCTTCATTTTGCGAGCGACAACCCAATAGTAACCGCCGCGGTTAAGGTAAATCGTGCCGGGCAATCCCTTCTTTTTTGATTTGGAAGCAGTTGTCCTGGCGGGTCTGTGAACTACACCGCTTGCGGGCACTCGCGTACCTTGCGCCAGCAACAGTTCATTCTGAGATTCCCAGAGCAGCATCGAGTAGGCATGAAGCAACTTTCGGGCCCTGTTCCACAAGCGCCGCCATCTGTCTTTGTCAGCAAACAAATTCTGGTAGGCGGCATAAAACGAATCGACACCCTGGGCATTAGCCCGCTCGACGATTTGGCTGTATTGGGCCTTCTGGAAGTCATCCAGAGGCGAAAATCTCCTTCGAACGAGCACATCGAGAACATCCTCAATGATCTGGTACGGCAGATCTCCGGAAAGCCTGTTCGCTCCCAGGTAATTGCGCAATGCACGGTTGCGTCTCCCGATATCGCGGATGGGATCAACCAAACCGTCAGGCAGAGTTCCTCGCTCTTCTACGACATCCAATGGAACCTCTTTGCCTTTGCGACTCTCCAGGCTCGGCCAGTTTTGGATTCTTTCGGCCTTGTACCAGATATTTGCGGTTTCCTCAGACCAGCGGGGATGCGGTGAAGTGCCGTTGCGATGCATACCGTGTACTTTCTCAGCGGCCAGGAAATGGACAAGCTCTGCAATCGCAGCGCCTCTGGGGCCAAATAGAAGTGCCGCACCAATTGAAACGCCTTGATCATCAGCATAGTCACGTGCAAACCGTACATGTGAAGAACCACTTGGAACAGCTAGCGACTGCAACGCTCTAATATACCCGCCATTGAATAACTCGTCCATGAACTCCCGAGCCATACTGGTTCTGGCATAATCTGCCGCATGTGGGTAAAGAGCAGACATTCCCGATTTTACCCGCCGATAGAAGCTCCAGTACCACGGACCTTCTCTGGCCTCAGGATCACTAACATAATGATCCAGCTCATTCACTGCTTTCATCACTTCTGAATCCCGGCCGTGCACTTCGGCAATCCTTTCCCTGAGATTTGGCGTTTGGTCTACGCCGACTGAATAAAGGGTGTTTTTGATGCAATGTTCATTTGTTGACACTTGTGACGACGTTTCTTGTTTGAACTCTTCTTGAATAATCATTTTGGGTGCCTCCAAATAGGGATGGCACCTCCTGCGCGCTGGAAGTGCCATCATGGTTTTGCATGTTTTCCATGCGCGCAAGAAAAGAGCCCCCGTAACAAAAAGAGACTCCGCGATGTTTCCTCTTACGAGGTGTTGTTGGTGTTCTCAGAATTGACGAACTACTTAGTGGATTCGACGGGCGTGAACAATTCGGGAGCTATTTCTTCGAGTGTCTTCGGCTTCCAATGTAAATCCCTTTCTATCGGCAAGCCCATGGGGCCGTTGACACTCTCAAGCTCTGACAAGCTGAAGTAGCCCAACTCTTTGAAGTGGCCATCCACGAGACCAAAGAAGCGGTCTTCTCCATCAAACTCAACGCCGTGGAAAGTCCAATTGGAATCCGGTGTGAAGAATTTGACAAGAGCCACTGATTTACCGCCTTTGCCATCCTGCGAATACAATGGCGGCAGTTTCCTGCGAAGTTCCTGTGTCAGCAGTTTCATGCCTCGGATCTTGTTGTTCGCAGCTCTTTCAGCCGTATCGCCTTTATCCAGTTCGTCTTCCGGTACACACTGTGTTGATTTACTATTCATTTTGTTTACCTCCAAAGCGTGCTCTGATGGCACATCTCGTGCGTTAGATGTGCCATCTGTTTTTGTTTGTTTCGCGCATAAAAAAGCCCCTGGAACGCCCAAGGACTCTCAAACGAATATGTGAATCTCAGGATGGGATACGAGGCATCTCCCAGTCCTGGGTCTAAAATGAGTTCATTCCTGCTTCTGAAGTACGATGACATGTGTCATCTGATCAACACGGCATCATTGGCACATAAAAAAAGAGCCCCCGGAAACGCCCGAGAGCTCATGCAACGATTGACCTTGCTCAGGGTCCAGGCATTGGCCCCGGCATTTGACCTGGCATCGGCCCCATAGGTCCAGGTCCCATCGGCCCGTATGGCCCAGGCATGCCAAAGGGGTTTGCCATGTACTGCATCTGGTCAAATCCCGTCATGTATGGATCTTGTTGCTGCTCGAAAGGATCAGGCTCTATTTCCTGAGGCATCGCTTGTTGTGTAACCTCATCAATAGCCTGGTTGATCTCATCGATTCCCGGATCGATATCGAAGACGGCGAATTCCGGTCCAGGGCCTGGGGTGTTCATATCATCTACCATATTATCTGGCATCATGTCCTGCTCTACAAATCCCGGTGGAAGGGCATCGAAAAGATCTGGCTCACATAGCCTCTGTTCGAGTGTCTGTTCTTCCATGAAAAATTCGTCCGGCAGACTCTCATCAGGCATGATTACAGACTCAAGAGGCTCGCCTTCGAAGGGAACAGGTGTACGAATCCCAACTGGCTCCATCGGTGACTCATCGAAAGATTTCTCGAGCAACTCCATCTGTTTGTTAAAGAACTGCTCGGCTTCCTGTAATGGATCATGTTCAAAGGGATCAACCATGGCTTCTGCGCCCATGAAGTAGGGATCTGAGGTATCGGCATCATTTGTCTCTGACAATGAGATTTGATGGTTCAGAACTTTATGCATGGCTGTTCTGACGTTGACAAGATCAGGGTGGTCTTCGGGAAGTACATCCACAAGTGCTGAGAATGCGTCCTTTAAAACGTCAAGACTTGGAAGGTCTTCTATGCTTCGCTCTCCAACCGGGAGTTGTGGTTCTACAGGGAAAGGTTCAATTCCATCGGGCTCATTTATATTGAATCTTGGTTCTTCAAGAGATCCTTGCTCTATTTCATCTCTTTGGCCCATGGCCATTAGGAACTGCTCTTCATGAGCCAGATCATCCTCAGGCAGAAATGTTGTCTCCGGCATTGCCAGATCAGCATCATCCAATCCATGAGGTAGCTTTGGATTGTTAGGTCTCGAAATATGATGAATCTCCAACGGATCATAATCATCGTACTCGGTCCAGTCAATAGCCGGAGCATTCAGGTTTGGATAATAGTCTCTGGGAATACCCCAGTTATAAATATCATGGTGATAACCTCCTCGCCTCGGAACATATGGCGTGCCGCAGATGTATCTTCGAGATTTGTGGAATCTTTCTTGAGCAAGCCCTGGAACCGAACCATCCAGGGATCTTTTTTTGCGTCTGCGATATCTGAACAAATCATTTCCAAGACTGCGTGGTATTGCCATGAGTCAATCCTTTCAATTAATAGAGTTTTCTTTCATGGTACCAGAACTGTTTCAAAATTTCCTGTGATGGGAGTTATTTTTGACTTACGAAAGGATTACAACTCGGAATATGTTTAGCGAAACCCAAAACAAGTTCTCGTCGACAAATCTTTATTTTCAATATGGCACAGAATTAACTACTTCAATCTTAGGCTGGCCTTTGGCCAATCCAAGTTTCTCGTCGAGGTTTCGCTTCGTGATGAGACCGCGTGGCGGCTACTTTCACGTGGAATCCTCAGCGAGCTCTAATGTCCCGTAGGACGGCTCGCTTTGTTGTATAAAATCCCTTTTGTGAGGATTGGTGAGTGGTGAATGAGGCGGTGTATTTAAGCTTTGTGGTTTAGCTGTATGAGTAACCGGTTGATTTTTTAGATGCTATGTTGCACATTTTGGGTAAATTCTACAGTTGAAAATCTGGCTTTTGCAACGTAAACTATCCGTAGTGCTTGTACCCTGACCTCTTGGGCCAAAAGTAAAGGTTCTGTGGCCTGCTCGGTATTGGTTTGACGCCGACGGGGACGAAGTCTGAATAAAAACGATGATGATTTAAACTAATGTATTGAACCAAAAGCCTGCCGGAATCGTGAGCATCCACTGGACGCTATTTGAACACCCACAATATTTATGACTATTATTTGGAAACCATATACATTGTCGGCTCGGGAAGAATGAAACGACCACTCCACGCACTCTTGGTTACAGGGCTTGTGGGTTGCGGCTGGCTATTGTCGGGCGCAGTCCATGAGATCGGACACGCGATGATGGCAAAAGCTGGAGGTCTGGACATTGTGCAGATGCAGCCGTAGGCGCTCTTGGGTCGAGTGCATGTCCGATTCGCCGGGGAGAGTACCCGTTCGTGGTACGCGGCTGTTGACATCTCGGGTATGCTGTTCACCGTGCTCGTCGGGATCTGCGGCACAGTTGGTGCCTCCCTTCTTGCCCAGAAGTGGCGAGCGGTGAGCCTTGCCGTGTGGTTCTTCGTTCCAATGATGTGCCAGTGCTAAGCGTGGGTCGTTTTGCCAGTGGCCATCATGCTTGGAGCCAACGCACCAAGGAACGACGTGACCAACTTCATACAACAGACGGGATGCCATGCGCTTGGGGTATTGCTGATTGGCCTAGCGTTGGTGGCCTCGTGTGTGGTAGTTCTGAGATGAGCATTTAAGCGAAGAAGAGCCAACCAATGCGTCTATGCGACGACTGAAAGTCGCGAATGAAGCACACGTTTCTGTTATGACTAAACTTCAAAAAATAATCAGAGCAGAATGTTCGAAAATGTCAGGGATCCCTGAGAAGGATATTACAGATAGCACTTCCTTTGAAAGCATCTTCTTTCCATTAACCCAAGAATTGGATAGCATATTTCATGTAGGAGCTATAAGTGATGGTGTCTATGAAGGGTCTACTTTTTCTGATTTAGTCGAGCACTATGAAAGATACGATTTGCCTGAATACAAATAGCATGCCAATGCAATGGGACCTCCTTTCAGTCGGGCCCTGATTGGCGGCGTTAGCCAGCTATATGCTCAATGCCGGCTAAATGACGTTTAATACATCATGAGGTAAACATTGGACCATCGAAATCGTCAGCAGAGCGAAAATCTACCTTCGGAGCCTGAGATCGCAACATACACAAACCGTATGGGTGATACATATTACTTGCACGAGGGCAGGACCAAAACGGGTAAGGTCCGTTATTTCGTAGCAAAGACTCCGCGTGAAAACACACTTTCGACAATGCCCAGAGGATTTGAATTCTCCGAGAGCATCAACGGTGTCGTTTCCGTACGTAGGATAAATGTATCGGGGACAAGAATTCCGGAGAGGGATGTCGATCTTGTCCACGCTGAGATGGCTCGTCATCATCACCTGTGCGAGCATCGTATAGATGTTGTCAAAGGCGAGATTATCGTCTTCGAACCAACGAATAGTCCCTTTTCTGGACTACCGGAGGAAATGGTCCGTATCTTCCCCATGGGCACCCTCCGGAGTCTCCGTATGAAGCGGCGAATTCGATACAGCCCGGTGATGAAATTCGTCCCTTTACAGAAGCACAACGGCTACAGCGTTCACCGGATGACTTACCGGGGGAAAGGAGGCTGGTCGTGGCCGCTTGCGTCCGGTTCCCTTCATGAGCTTCTGCCAAGATTTCTTCATCACGTGGGAACCGATGAATTCTTCGAGCTTTTGTGAGAATGATGTGAACCGAGGCTAACATTTGAATGCAGCCGGACCTCCTGTATCGGCCGCTGATTCAATCCGTTCGGTTCAACAAGATGATGCATATTTACAAACCAAAGATGGCAAGCGTTTTCTTTGCTGGACTGTTTTGCGTGATTCTTGCATCTTGCATGGTTTTTATCTCAATCCAGCGAGATGGTTCTCTTTTTCTTTTTTTCGAGCGCAACTTGCCTTACGCTACCCTGTAGCTCTATATTGTTGCTGGATTGAGTTTCTGTAGGGATACATATCACGGACTCTTTCCTTGATGCGATAATCGTGAAAATCGTCCCAATCTTCATTCAGATACACACAGCGTAGGTCTAACATGGATTGGGCGCCTGACACACTCCAACGCATGCCACTGCCTTCCATGCGATCTTTGACAACATGACCACAGGCGCCTTCCACAACGCCACTGCCAATTGGATAGCCCTTGGCCAGATATTCATCATAACGCATGAACTTCTTTTTGCGATCCAGATACTTGATTACCGTATTGAGGGTTTTACGCTTGCTTGAGTTGAATTTACTTTTCGTTAACATCTGCCTCAGACCACCGATAACACGACCGACATCACCTTCCAATATTCGACGAAGACGATCTGTCACAAAGGCTTCCGCCGCCTTATCATCCGAGCCATGCACGCAACGGGCTGCATCCCACAAATAGTCCATCACATGAAAAATATCCAGAATGCAAACCATCGTCACCCCCAACGTTTTCACCAGCCCCTGCACTTTCTTCCACAGAGCCGGGGCACCATCCATCACACAGACAAGCTCCTGGGACCGGGACGTTTGACGAGCTTCTATCTGTTCACCCAACCACTCGAAGATCACATCTTTCCCATTGATTTCTTCGCCGTTGACGTCATGGGTCAATTCGGCACGTAATACTTTGTTTTGAGGGAGCGGTCGGTCTTGAGACCTGTGTTTACGAACCACGTCGTCAACCACATCCTCAGCACTACGGACAAATCGATCGATTGAATACACACTGCCGACACACGCTTCACGTTTCGTCCCGGGGCGCGGACCGCGTTTACGAGCATGGTGACACGCGTCTGCGGCCGGCGGCCGGTCACCGCGAATCCGAACCCCCTTACAATCGCCGGTCACCACCAGAATTTCACCTTCCTGATCTGGGGAAGGAGTCGGTCGAGATGATCGAAACCCTTCCACATCTTTGGCCATGGAGCCATTCATGTCTTCCAGGACTCGGATCGATGGACGCAACCGAAGAATCCGCTCAAGGTCCCGCTGGGCATCTTTATGGGAACCCTTCACACAAAATGACTGAGACCATTGCTGCAGCAAATAGGAATAATCGCTTGCGGGAAGGCCAAGCCTTGCATCCAGAGGGACCACTTCATGTTTCTGTGTCTCACGCGTGCCGTAGATGGTGCGTTCAATCGGCGGCAAGGCGCCAAACACCGACATATAGGGTTTGGCATGGAGTCGATCCAGTCGTTTCAATATGCGACCTTCGTACTCCAGGGTGGGGCCCAGATCGCCGGTCCCTTGGCCGGCGACGAAACTGGTCAGCATCAACCGGCCTAAACTCAACATTTGGTCCCACAGGTTTTCTTCGACCACATCGATTTGTTTACCCAGAATCGTAGCCTGACGGATGGTTTCTTCGATCTTCTGAAATTCCTCTTTAGCCTTGAGCAAGGCATTCTCTTGTGCCATAATCATTATTGGGTCTCCTTAATAAGGTTAAACTTCTTCTTGTTGCATAAATGTTTTATGCTTTGGAGACCCATAATATCAATACTATTTAACTGTAAGTAGATTATTTATAAGGCGTTATACGAGCGCGCCCTGCAAGTTACGCTCCTTTTTTTCTCACTCTTAACCTTTACTTTTGGTATATTCCTGCTGGGACCCGTTCTTAAGAACCAAATTGTCGAGGTGCTCGATGATGGTATAGTTATTCATTCTTTCAGAAAGAGAATCAAGCTGGATATTAATGATCTCCACGAGATCGTGACCAGACGAAATGGCTACATCTCATATTGTTTTCACTCAGATAGGGGCTGGTTTCAGGTCACTCCGCTATGTTACCCTTGCGGAGATATGCTACAAGATGAATTCAACAGACTATATGGATCATCGCATCCGGTGGAAAAAAGAGAAAAACAGAACAAAGCAATGCAGGAAATCTCTTAATCGCTTCACGATTGCGGATTTCCTGATCTTTCCGTTCGCAACCAGGAATACTGATGATGAATATCTTCAATCTTTTTAGAAGGAAACCGAAAGACTCCAAAGTGTCCAAGAAGCTCCTTGATGTCGCAGGAGAGTATATCGCCATGGGCGATGATCAAGCAGATAAACAGGAGTACTTGAATGGCGCGGTCAGTGCGTGGAACATCGCATGTCTTGACTCAAGAAAACAAAAAAAGGCCCTGAAAGAATATCGTGAAAATTACCGCCAATTGAATCCATTACATACAAACCGTGACTGTGGCGATGCTCTGGAGAATATACGACTTTTGATAAAACGTAAGAATGAGTTGTATCCTGAAGCACGCATTCAGATTGCCTATGCTAAGATAGTGACAAAAGGAAATAAGGATCACGTAACAGTTGCTTCAGTTAGGTTACGTTAAAAAATAAACAGAAATGCAGACAAGCGAATTTAGGCGAAGCTCGCTATGCTTCCCCCTGATACGCGACGTTCACTAAAAAGAGACGAATACAAATGGCAGAATACGGGGAATGGAATCAGAAGGGCGCGACATTGAGCGATGTAACGGCCAAGAAGGAATACGGAGTGGACCGCGATTTCATTATCAAGGGCATAGAGGCTGGCAAACTGGAATATCGTGACGGAGCCATATGGGGAAATCCGTATCTCAGGATATTGAGAAGTCAGCTCGAGAAATACATAGCTGAAAACCTTGGTAAAAAGTACTTGGTGAACACCAAGTATGCCTCGGAGTTGAAAAAGATCAAGAGGGAGATATCCGCAACTAAAAAGAAGCTGAAGGCGCTTCAACTTCGCAAAACTGAAATAGAGAAAGCACTGCGCAACTAACACGAAACCACGGCGTTCGGTCTAAGCATGAAGAAAACCGAACAAACGTTACTTGACAACATGACCGGCGAAGATGCGCTGCGCA
>Ga0272441_10004414_pt1 | contig 25520 bp, 15 predicted proteins | sample SSMProp6N_FD_193582 | JGI IMG/M metagenome (GOLD analysis project Ga0272441, IMG submission 193582) | Marine sediment archaeal communities from Little Sippewissett salt marsh, Falmouth, MA, United States - SSM-Prop-6N | ecosystem: Environmental > Aquatic > Marine > Wetlands > Sediment ...
GCCCTACAACGAAACTGGTATCGATCATTCTCCCGTTTCTTTAGGCTCGCCTTGGCAACTGCACGGTCTAAGTTCTTATACTTGCTTTTCCATTTTGATTTGGGTGTGGTCATAGTATCACCTTTGCTTAGGGGCTGTGACTACACCCACACCTCGTTCACAACGTTAGAGATTTACCCGAAGGGAACCTCTTTGTGACAGATGTTAGTAAATAACACAATATTAACTTCAATGGACAAACCTTTATTATAACCGCCGTTTTCTGTCATTCCCCTTTGATCAACAACCAATGGTGATGACTTGGCCAGTGTTTTGGACTATCTGGATCATCCTGATCCCGCCACCCGTAGCAGGGCGATCAGGAGGTTCTGCCGCGATGTTGAAATGTCCCATATCAAACTGGATCAGGCAGGGCCCCATCTCATGCGTCTTTTGGACTCCAGGGACCCGGAGATATCCACCCTGGTGCTGTCTTCCATTGCCAAGATAACCCGCATGAGCCGGACCAGGGCGATCAAGGCACTTCCTCTTCTGGTGAAGGTGGTGGAGAAGATGAGCCGGGAAGGGGCCATCAAGTACCACACCTACGACTATTACACCGTGGTCATCAACCTGATCGGTGAACTTTCAAACAACCATTTCAACACCATCAAGCCCGCTGTCCAGTATCTCAAACTCATCCTTCAACCGCCCATTTACAACCCTGAGGGTTTCGCACCTGGACTGGAGAAGGTCTATACCAGCGTCGCCAGGACCTACGGCAAGATAGGCCTGGTAAATCCCACATATCTGCAGGATGCCATACCGATAATATGCCAGTGCTACATCGACACCTTCACCCACAAACGTCTTCTGGAGGATGCCCAGATGTCCAGGACGGGTTTCAGATGGTCGCTGCTGGAGGATATCAACATATCCGGCAAGTTCAACCCGGGTTTCATCATCCCCAACCTACTCCAGGGACTCTCCATTAAAAACGATCAGCTCCGAATATCCATACTCAGCATCCTTTCCAACCTGGGCACGGGTATAGACCAACTGATGCCGTCCCTGGCCAAGGGCCTGGAGAACCCGGATGACAAGGTCCGCATAGACACCCTTGAGATCATAGAGGCATATGCCGTGGCCAGGCCCGAGACCAAGCCCCACACCGTTCCCTACATAATCAAGGCCCTCAACGATCGATCGGAGAAGGTCAAACAACAGGCGGACCTGACCCTTCGGCGTCTGAACGTGGACCTCCATTCATACAAAAGGGTGCTCAAGATCGTCCAGAACGCACAGCGGATCGCCGACGAGCTTAGCAAACAGGGCAAGGACGTTTCCAAGCTGACCGATCAGATCAACAACGCACGGCTTCTCGTCAGTCAGGTGGAGTACCAACGGGCCCTCATGGCGGCCCGGGAGGCGGTGGACACGGTGGAGAAACTGTCGGGCAAGAGGATACCGATGTCCGATCCCGGCGCATCTCCATCCCCGGAATCCCAGAAAAGGAGCACCCAGGAGGAGAGCCAGACCGACAGCGAACCGGTGACCATGGCGGACACCACCCTTTTCGAGCTGCAGCCCCCCGATTCGACATCGCCCAATGAAGACAAGTGGTCAACCAACCTGCTTAAGTTCTTCAACTTCTCCACCTTTGTGGTTTACCCCCAGAACCAGTTCACCCACGCCGCCGCCGAATCCCTGGCCAAGAATGAAGAATCCTCCTACAACCCGCTGTTCATCCACTCCGGTTCCGGTCTGGGAAAGACCCACATCCTCCACGCCATTGGAAACAGGGCAATGGAACTGGACCCCTCGCTCAAGGTGCTGTACATAACCGCGGAACGGTTCACCAACGATCTCATCAACGCCATCAGGGACAACGCAAAGGAGGCGTTCCAGACCCGGTTCCGCAGCATTGACATTCTGCTGATCGACGACATCCACTTCCTGGCCGGCCAGGAAAGAACTCAAGAAGAGTTCTTCCACACCTTCAACTCCCTTCTGAACGCCGGCAAGAAGATCGTGATCACCTGCGATCGGCCTCCCACGGAACTGTCAACCCTTCAAAACCGGATCATTTCCCGGTTCAAGGGGGGGTTGATAACCGACATCAAATCCCCGGAATACGAGACCAGGATGGCCATACTGCGGCGGAAGACCCAGCGGCTGGATGTGGAAGTCCCCGACTCGGTGGTTGACCTTCTGGCAAGGAACTACTCCGAGAGCATCCGGGAACTGGAGGGTGGTCTCAACGAGGTGGTGGGTTACTCCACCCTTACCAAGACCCCCATAACGATCGAGATGGCCCACAACGTGCTGAACCTACCCATGGGTGGCATAGGAGCCGCCGGGACCGGACAAGGTCAACAACCCGATTCAATGGATGACGATCTGGACATGGAGTTCACACCACCGGCCTTCGAATGGGGTGTCACCTACCTGTCAAAGGAGGACGATCCGGGAGTGGCCTACAACTTCTACTCCAAGCTGGCATCCATCCACGATCACCTGTGCATATCCCGCGTTCACCCGACCAAGCTTGAGAGCCGGTACCGGCTTCCCCAGGAATCCGTAATCTGGCTTTCGAAAAGCGGGGAACCAAACTCCCAACCCCCAACCAACATAGGCAAGATAGCCCACACCATCAACCATTTCATCAAAAAGAGCGAGGCCAGTGTGATTATCCTTGACGGTCTGGAATACCTGATATCCAACAACGATTTCCCCGTTGTCATGCGGATGCTGGATGACATCCAGGAATCCATAGTCATCAACCAGTCCATAATGATCATCCCCATCTCCCCCACCGTGTTCTCCAAAAAGGAGCTCACCCTGCTGGAACGCAACACCTCTTACCTGACCCCACAGGTGATGAAGGAGGCCATTTTGGAGATCAAGAGCACACGGGAAGAGGCCGAAAAGCCGGATGACGGTAGCGGTGATGTGAAAAATTCCGATGACGTGGGAGAAGGGTACAAACCCAACGGCGACCTTCTCTCTGATGTCAGGGACCCCTCGGACCTGTTTGCCCTGAAATCCCAAAATCCCGATGATGAGGATATTACCGAGCTCAAACCCATGGAGGATGACCCTGAGCTGAACCCGGAGGCCATCCACATAAGGTTCAAGGAGCTCAAAGACAGGGCCCAGTCCCTCAGGGACTCGGGCGAGCTGTCCCCCAGGGCCGACGAACTTCTAATGATCACCGAACCACTGCTGGACAACCGGGAACTCCGCAGGTGCCAGGAGGTCATGAACGATCTGGAGAAGGAACTGGGCCTCAACCAGAATCCCAAGGCCGATGACGAACCGGCCAACCCTCTATCCCCCGATACCGCGCAACAACCACAGCCCATGCCCCAACCAACGCCGCCGCAGCAGGATGCCAACCCTGAAAATCGGGTGCCCTGTCCGCACTGCAACCAGCTCATAATGAACGGCAGCGCATTTTGCAACAAATGCGGGCTTCGGGTCCGGTGATTCGGCAAAATCATTAATACGCCCCGGGATTTGCCCGATGCGGTGAGCACTTGAAGGTTCTCATATCCGACTCCCTGGCAAAGAAGGGTGTAGAAATATTGGAAAAGAAGTTCGAGGTTACAGATCAAGAACCATCCCCGGAAGAGCTTCTGGAGATGATCCCCCACTTCGATGCCTTGATCGTGCGCAGCCGCACCAAGGTCACCCGGGATGTCATGGAGAGGGGAAAGAACCTGAAGGTCATCGGCAGGGCGGGTGTCGGTGTGGACAACATCGATCTGGAAGCCGCATCTGAACGGGGTATCAAGGTGGTCAACGCGCCCACCGGGTCCACCATATCCGTGGCGGAGCTGGCCCTGGCCCACATGCTATGCCTCAGCAGGCACCTGAGCAAGGCCGACTCGACCATGAAGGATGGGAAATGGGAGAAGAAATCCCTCAAGGGTGTCGAACTATATGGCAAGACCCTGGGCCTTGTGGGTTCGGGGCGAATCGGGGGAGAGGTGGTGAAGAGGGCCAGGGCTTTCGGAATGCGCTGCATATCCTACGATCCATATCTCCCGAAGAACGTGGCGGAGGAGATCGGCCTGGAACTGGTGGAACTGGACACGGTCCTGACGGAATCGGATTACATATCCATACACGCGGCCCTGACCGACGAGACCCGGCACATTCTTGGCAAGGACGCCCTGTCCAAGATGAAGCCCACCGCTTACCTGATAAACTGCGCCCGGGGCGGTATTGTTGACGAGGATGCACTGGTCGATGCACTTTCAGAGGGAAAACTTGCCGGGGCGGCGCTGGACGTCTTCGAGTGCGAACCTCCGGGCGAGTGCAGGCTTCTGGAACTGGATAACCTGGTCTCATTCACCCCTCACATCGGGGCTTCCACCCAGGACGCCCAGATCAGGGTGGCGGTGACCATCGCCGAACAGGTTGGCATGGCCCTGGAAGGGAAGGATCCTGAGTTCTGGGTCAACAGGAAATGATCCCCATCGCCCGGTCCACCACCCCCCGGATATTCATATAGACCCGCATACTCCCGCAACCTTCGGGGCACTTTCGGTCCACCCCCCCAAACAATAATACCCCACATTGCGCTTCGGGAAGAGAGGTTTTCATAATGACCTACGATAGCAGCATTGCGCCCCAGGTTGAGGAGATAAAACGGGCGCTCGAGGACAGATTGAGCGAGGAAGAGATCGCACAGGAACTCCAGAGGTATTTCGACTTCGGGGTTGACGCCGAGGAGGCCAAACGGGGAATCATCAAGAAATACGGTGGCAACGTAACACCGTTCCAGGCACCGGCGGTCAGGAAGAAGCTGTCGGAGCTGAGCGGTAGCGAACCCAACGTCATGGTAAAGGGCAAGGTATTCGACATGAAGCCCAAGGCGGTGACTGTCCGGGGGGAGGAACGGACCATCCAGGAAGGGCTGATCGGGGACGAGACGGCGGTCCTGGGTCTGACGGCCTGGATCGATACGGAGATCGCCGACGGCGACCTGGTGGAGATCAAGGGCGCCTACACAAAGACCTTCAGGGGCGACGTCCAGATCAATCTGGGCAACCGGACCACCATCAACCGGCTGGAACCGGACGAGGACTTCAAGGTGGCGGATTACACCCCCGAAGGTCCCCGGGAGGCCAAGATAAACGAACTGTCCCACGGGATGTCCCAGCTCACAGTCACCGGCAAGATCATCGATGTGGAGGAACGGGAGGTAACCGCGCGCGACGAACAGAAGACAGTGTGGTCGGGCAGCCTGGCCGACGACACCGGCAAGGTATCTTTCTCCGCCTGGAAGGATTTCGATCTTAAGGTGGGCGAGGTGGTGAAGATAACCGGGGCTTACGTCAAATCCTGGCGCAGCATCCCACAGCTGAGCTTCGACGATCGGGCAGAGGTGGAAAGGGTCGAAGGATCGGAACTTTCCGACCTGGATGCGGGCAAGGCCTCTCTCATGACCCTGGAGGACCTGATCCGCCTGGGAGGCGCCTTTGACGTGAACGTGGAAGCGGTGGTTATCGACATCAAGGATACCTCCGGGCTGATCCAGCGCTGTCCCGAGTGCAACCGTGTCATAACCGACGGGGCGTGCATCAACCACGGCCCGGTGGAGGGGGTGCCGGACATGAGGGTTAAGGGCGTGCTGGATGACGGGTCCGGTGCCGTGACCCTGGTCCTCAACTCCGAGGCCACCCAATCGATCCTGGGCATGAACCTGGAGGAGGCCCACGAACTGGCCCGGTCCGACCTGCAGAGTGACGCCGTGATCCTGGAGCTACAGAAGAAACTTCTCGGTCGTCCCCTGAGGGTGAGAGGCAACGTGACCACTGACGATTTTGGTGTGATGATGATCGGGACCGAGGCCGAGACCATGGCACCTGATGTCAAGACCATAGCGTCCGGTCTTCTTGAGTCCCTGGGGGTGGAATAGATGGAGAGCAGAAAAAGAGAGGTGGCCTGGCGCATGTTCGCCGACGAGTTCAACTCATCCACGGTTACCCTGGGCGATCAGGAGGAATCCTCTCCCCAATACGTACTTTCTCCCCTGGGAGCCATGGTTAACCGGTTATACTTCGTGGGGGTTCTCACGGAAAAGGAGAACCGGGGGTCCGAGGACGATCCCATCTTGCGTGCCAGGGTGGTCGATCCCACGGGGACGTTCTTCATATCCGCGGGTCAGTACCAACCGGAAGCCCTTTCTTCCCTTCAATCGGCCCAGGTGCCCTCCATCGTGGCGGTGGTGGGCAAGAGCCGGACATATTCACCGGACAGCGAATCGGTGTTCACATCGGTGAGGCCCGAGATGATCGTTGAGGTTGACCGGGAGGTTCTCATGAACTGGCAGCTTTCCGCCTGTCAGGACACCCTGGACCGGATCGAGGCCGTCAAGGAGGGGAGGAGAATGGACTCCCCATCGGAACAGGAGCTGCAGTCCCTGGGATTCCGTCACGGTCTGGCCAGAGGCGTTCCCCGGGCCCTGGAGCACTATCCGGACTGGGACTTTGAAAGGATGGTGGACCTGGTGGTGGACGTTCTCAAGGGGCTTCGGGAGGGCAGGGTCGCCTCTCCCAGGTCACGGCAGGGCTCCCCTCAGGGAGAAATGATATCGGACCATCCATCATCGGATCAGGCATCCCCCGATACGTCAATCACCGCCGATGATGAAGCATCGGTTGATCCAGCGGTCGAAGAAGGTGGGGGAGAGGGCGCAACGGGACCGGTTCCGTCCCAGGGAGACGGTGCCGATGGAGCGACGGCCACTCCGGAGGATCATGAAGAGGCCCTGCTGCAGATCCTCTCCACCATGGAACAGACCGCCAGGGGCGTGCCTTACCAGAAACTGCTGGAAGAGGCCGAGTCCAAGGGTATCTCCAAGAACGTGGTGGAAGAGACCGTCAACATGCTCATCGACAAGGGCGTGGTCTACGAACCCACCCTGGGCTATCTGAAGGTGGTATGAGCTGACCGGCGGGAATCGCGATCTGGAGATCGAGATCAAGGCCCCGGCAGACGATCTTGGGAGACTCGAGTCCAGGCTGAAACTAATGGGTGCGGTCTTCCTTGAGGTCCGGGTGGAAAGGGATATATATCTTACCCATCCCCAGCGGGATTTCTCTCTCACCGACGAGGCATTTCGGATAAGGAGCGTGTCCGGAAGCAATGTCCTTACCTACAAGGGTCCCAAGCTGGACCCGCTCAGCAAGACCCGTGTCGAGATAGAGGTTAACGTTGATTGCCTGGACGATACCCGGGAGCTGTTTGAACGGCTGGGTTTCACCCCCGCCATGGAGATAGTCAAGACCCGGAGATACTACCGACATGAAGATCTGGATGTTTGCCTGGACGATGTGGAAGGACTGGGCACCTACGTGGAGGTGGAGGGCAGGGGCACCGACATCGATTGCGTTCGCAACAGGGCCAGGGCCATTCTGGACCGTCTTGGCCTGAAGGGTAACGAGAGAAGGTCTTACATGGAACTCCTCTTCGCTTCCCGTAAACTGCCGCTTTTCACCTACGGCCTGCTCATGGACCCCGAAACCCTGCGGGACCGGTTCGGGCTTGACAACGTCCGCAGTACACCGGCCACGGTCTCCGGTGTGCTTTACGATTCCGGAAGGTACCCGGTGATGATGGACGGCCAGGGGGTTGTCATGGGAATGCTGCTGGAGTCGGACGACCTGCCCATCAAGATGGACGAGATGGACCAATTCGAAGGCCACGTCCCGGGAGACGATTCATCCCTGTATCTCAGAAAGGTCCGGACCGTCAACATGCAGGAGGGGAAAAGATGCCTGGCATGGGTGTATCTGGGCAATGTAAACCATCCTCACATCGAAAAAACCGTCGCAGAGGAAAACAAGATACTCTCCGGCAGCTGGGAAACCCGCAAAACAACACCCTGATGCACGCTCAGGTCACCGATCGGGCCGACGGTCTGACACCGATCATGCGGGATTGGATGCCATGTCACTATCAGTTGAGGACTTTTCCTGGGGAGCCACCCTCAGGGCGTTGTAGGCACGACAGTTGGGACAGAACTGGGGCAGGGGATCTGCCGTAAAGCCTCTCCACTGACATTTAATGCAGAAGGCATCCATCTGGGACCCCTGAAGGGGCTGTTTTTTCTCATCAAGGAACACCAGTTTCAGCTTCTCATCGGCTATGCCTTTTTTAACAAAATCTATTACATAATCCTTGTCCAGGATCATCAAGTTCACGTCGTCATCCTGGCCCATTACAATCCGGATAACATTCATTGCCATAAGTTACATCCTAACTCTATATTAAACTTGGGACATTGTCCCGGCGTTGGCCCCATCCTGGCGTGGATCGATGTTCATCTCAACGACCTGAGGGATGGAAAGGCGAAGAGCGATGATTAGTTTTCACCCCTTTATAACGACCAACCCCCGACCAGTCCCCATCCAATTCCCGGCCAATGCCCGGCCAGTCCCCGGATAGTCCCCGGGACCGAACACGATTTTGCGGTATTTCCAGGGAAACATTTTTTAATCGATGATACTTCGGCAGAACGATGAATCTTTACCGCTTCATTAAGGAATATACCTTCGAACTCAGCACCCTGGGATTTGCCATTGGGACGGTACTGACCCTGTTGAGCGCGCTGGGCATCTGGGCGCTCGGCTCCGGTGCGGGTGAATGGTTCGACGGCATGGTTGGCAACTGGAAATACTGGATATTCCTGGTGTGCATCATGGTCGCCCTCATAAGCGGGGGTTTTCTGGTGTCCTTCATCCAGAGCCGAAAGGAGCTTATGGAGCTTCTGGACACCGATTCCAAAGCAACCTTCACCCGTAATCTGGACGACGCGGAATACCTGGCCTGGAAGCTCGGCTCCCGCTACGAGATCATGGTGGAGGAGAAGAAGGACGAACTTCGGCTGGGACGACGCAAGTCCAAGCGGAAGTAACCCCATCCACCCCCCACCAGGCACCGATATTGCCATTATACTGCCATTATATTTCCATGACCTACATTATAAATAGCTTTTTAAATGGAAATGGCCATTAACCGCCAACTACGTGAAGGTGATTACATGGTTGCATGGTGCAGCAAATGTAAGCGATACGTTAACCAGTACTGCAACAGGTGCGGGGAGAACTTCGGTGTCACGGTTTGTGAGAAATACGCATGTGGCGGTACCATGGTCTGCCCCATCTGCGGCGGTTCCGAACTGTCTGCCAAGAAAGAACTGGGGAAGGACCCCTACGATTACCGGGACCTCTCAAAGGAGGATCGGATAGCGGGTAAGACCGAACGCACCCATGCCGACATGGTCGGAGGCGGGGGAGGAAAGGTCCCCTCCACCGCCGGTGACGCCGGTCACGCCAAGTGCCCAATGTGCAGCTACGAGCTACAGGGCAAGTGGAAATTCTGCCCCATGTGCGGGGTATCCTTTTCCAAGTCCAAGTAAAACCCAGATAAATATCGTGGACATTCCACGGTCATTGCGGGCATGTGGCATCGGGCAAGGCGCCATGTTTGCTGGCAACTATGGCCACGGGTTGGTCTCGTAATGCACAACTAGCTTATCTTCAGCTTGGCTGTTTCCACCATGGTGATGGTCTTCACCAGGTGATCGGAATACTTCTTCCTGAACTGTATTATGAACGAATTGAAATCCCGCATGTCCCGGAGCCGGAGCTTGATAAGCAGATCGTACTCCCCGGTAATACCGTGCACCTCCTCCACCCGCGGATCGTTCAGAAGTGCCTGGTCCAGGTACTCTTCCATGGACCCGGAAACCAGCATGAACACCGTGAGTCTCTTCCCCAGTTTCTCAGGGTCAACCTTGATGGTGAAAGAGGATATCACCTCTCTTTCCCGAAGGCGCCTGATCCTCTCGTGTACCGTGGAGGGCCGCATGTCCAGTTCCTTGGCAATTGCCTTGGCGGGCGAACGGGAATCCCTTTTCAGACATTCCAGGATCATCCTGTCCTTTTCATCCAGTTGGTTCATGATTGGAAATTGTTGGATATTTATTTATCAGTTTTGGAATATTCTCAATATTTTCACCACAAACGATCTTTTTTTGATCAATATCCGGTTCTTCATGGGGATTGTATATATTCACGGTTCGGCGTGTGATGTTCGGTGCCGCACATGGACTACAAGGTAAAAGACATGGAACTGGCCGAGAAGGGCAAGCTCAGGCTGGACTGGGCCGAGTCACGGATGCCCGTTCTCCGTGCCATAAAGGAGAAATACGCAAAAGAGCAGCCCCTCAAGGGACAGAGGATAGCGGGCTGTCTTCACGTCACCAAGGAAACGGGAATACTCGTCAGGACCCTGGAGGCCCTGGGGGCCAAGGTTTCCTGGTCCGGGTGCAACCCCCTTTCAACCAACGACGAGATAGCCGCGGCCCTGGCCGCCGAAGGGTACTCGATCTACGCATGGCACGGCATGTCCGTTGAGGAGTTCTACTGGGCCATAGACAAGACCCTAAAGTTCGATCCCACCCTGACCCTGGACGACGGGGCGGACCTCATATTCACGATCCATAACAAGCATCCCGACAAGGCCCGCAACGTGCTGGGTGGTACCGAGGAGACCACCACCGGGATCCACAGGCTCAGGGCAATGGCCAATGACGGTAAGCTGCTCTATCCTCTCATTGCCGTAAACGATGCTGAGACCAAGTGGGATTTTGACAATGTCTATGGCACCGGCCAGTCATCCCTGGACGGTATCCTGAGGGCCACATCGGTGCTGGTGGCCGGCAAGAACTTCGTAGTGGCGGGCTACGGCCACTGCGGCAGGGGATGCGCCATGAGGGCCAAGGGCCTGGGCGCCAAGGTCATAGTCACGGAGGTCAACCCCATCCAGGCGCTGAAGGCCACCCTGGAAGGCTTCGATGTCAAGCCCATGGACGATGCGGCCCGTGTAGGTGACATATTCATCACCGCCACGGGTATGAAGGATGTGATCGTGGACCGACACTTCCAGTCCATGAAGGACGGCGCCATTGTATGCAACACCGGTCACTACGACTGCGAGATCAACCTGATCCATCTGCACGAGATGACGGAATCCGTAACCGACATACGCCATGCCAACCAGCAGTTCATCATGAAGGATGGCAGAAGGATCTACGTGCTGGCCGAGGGAAGACTGGTGAACCTGGCCGCCGCCGAGGGCCATCCTTCCGAGGTCATGGACATGTCCTTTGCAAACCAGGCCATGAGCATGATACGGCTGGCCAAGGAAGGCAAGGATATGGATAACCAGGTATACGATGTTTCAAAGGAACAGGATCAGGAGATCGCCACCATCAAGCTAAGGACCATGGGACTGGAGATCGACGATCTGAGCCCCGATCAGGTGAAGTACCTGACGGATTACTCCGCAGGTACCTGAAACCGCATGAATGTGGATAATGGGTGAAAAATCCGACTGGACGGTTGAATATGCCCTTTTTGAGCGTGTTCGGACACACCAACCTGGACATTCAGGTACGCACAATAGACGGTGTGAACACCCAACCGTCCGTCCAGGTGACCAGCAGCCGGACCCAGTACGGAGGAGTGGCGGGCAACATCGCCCGGGCCGCCGGTCGCCTGGGCCTGGAAACATCCCTCGTATCTTACGTGGGTGATGACTTCCCCCGGGGGTTTCACGATGCCCTTACAGCTGACGGGGTGGACCTGTCCCACTTCGTGGAGGTCCCCGGGACCCAGTCTCCCACCTGCTGGATGATCACCGACAAGGACCTCAACCAGTGTTCCATGATCCAGGCCGGTCCCATGGAGAGGTTTGACACCTACGACCCGCCCGAGAATCTGGTAAAAGGCTCAAGTTTTCTCCATATCACCACCGGGAGACCGGGTTACTACATGAAGTTGGTGGAGATGGCAAAAAAACACGAGGTTCCCTATTCCTTCGACCCTGCTCAGGGAATATACTTCGACCACACGGCGGAGACCTATCTCAGACTGGCCAGGGGTTCGTCATTTCTATTTATGAACGAGTTCGAGCTGGAGACCGTTTTAAAATACGCCGGTCACGACTCGCCCGAGGGACTGCTGGAGCTTACAAAGACCGTGGTCATCACCAGGGGAAAGGAGGGCAGCCAGATCATCACCAGGGATGGCATGGAAGACGTGGGGGTTGCAGTTGCGGAAAAGGTAATCGACCCGACCGGGGCCGGAGACGCGTTCAGGGCGGGTTTCTACCTGGGACTGCTTAGAGGATGGGATACTAAAAGATGCGCCCGCATGGGAGCCGTGGTGGGGTCCTTTGCAGTGGAACGGGAAGGGCCTCAGGGCGGGCTACCCGATCTGGCAATGGCAGATTCCCGGTACCGGGAAACCTTTAAGGATTAACCAGAGGGGATGGTCAAAGAGACCATCATACGGTTCGGGCCTTCTTCTTCTTGACCTTCTTTTTTTTCTTCTTGCGGGGAGCCTTCGCTGCAGTTTGCGAAGGTGAGGTCTGATCCGGTGCTGACGCCGGGGGCTTTGCTGCGGGGCCGGACGGGGCGGGCAGGATAATGGGTTCGGCGCTTCCACCCGCAGGAGGTGGAGGCGTGTCCCCACCAGGCCCACCGTCCAGTTCCGGGCTGTCCGGGAGAGGTGGAAGATCGTCACCAGGTGGAGCATCCGATCCTTCGGGCACCGGGGGCTGTGAAACCGGGGGTTCACCATCTTCCATGGGGACCGACGGTTCGACTTCCTCCGAGATTTCCCAGGAGATATCCTCACTGTCCATGAAAAAAATGTCATCCTCATTGTCAATATCGGGGTCATCGTCGTGGGCATCCTCCCCGTGATCCGGTGGACGGGCCGCATGTTCCGGTCCCGCCGGAGAGGTTGTTTGAGGAGAGGGCATGGCTGTGGGCGGGACCGTTTTGGAGGTCGGATCCCGGTCAAGCGGAGAAATGGAGGGAGCGGACATCGGAGTTGACGGAGGCACATCCATTTCATCTCCATCCGTCAATTCATCCTCCAGTTCATCCTCCAGTTCATCCTCCAGTTCATCCGACCCGTCCTTCTTTCCCCTGATGATTATCATAACCAGGATCAGGATGATGATCAACAGGATGATAACCAGGATTATCCACCACAAGTTCCCTCCCTCCTCATCGCCCGATTCGTCGTCTGAACTGTCCCCGTCACCACCGGAATCGTCACCGGCGTCGTCCGCGTCATCCGAATCGCCCTCATCAGGCACATCGGTGACATCCTGGGGGTCCGTTCCGGACTGGTACTCCTCCAGGTTGGTAAAGCCGTCTCCGTCATCGTCCAGGCCGTCATCGGAATCGTCCGTAGGTGACAGGTTGTTGTCCACCTCCCACCCATCAGGCATACCGTCACCGTCGGTGTCTTCGTCATTGGGATCGATACCTGCCAGAAACTCTTCCAGGTTGCTCAGACCGTCATCGTCCGAATCCGCCTGGGCGTCGGCCGGGTCGTTGCTGTCCAGACCGTTTTGTTCTTCCCATTCGTCGGGCATGCCGTCATCATCCGAATCCACGACCGCGTTCCCTGAGGTGGGGGTGCCGGCCACTGTCTTGGTATTATCATCTGCGAAGCCCAGGGCGTCCTCCGCCCTCACCATGTAGTAATATGTGGTGCCTTCCTCCAGTCCCGTGTCCACGTACTGAGTCAAATCCGAGCCCGTGGTTGTCACCAGGGTGTCGTCATCGGGTGTAAAACCGTCCTCGGTACTGCGGAACACGTGATAGATCACCGGGCCGCTCATGTCCCTGGCCTCTTCCCATGACAGGTTCAAGGACGTTCCTGTGCCGGGATCGTCCACCGATCCCAGGCCGTCGAACTCCGGTGGAGCCATGTCGCTGCCGGTGTCCACCGAGACCGTGCTGGCCAGTCCCCAGTTTCCCAGGGCATCCCGGGCCCTGACGTGGACCTGGTAGGTGGTGGCCACGGCCCATCCCGACTCCAGCACGTCAAGCTTCAACTCCACCTCCTCGACCATGTGATCAAAGGTGCCGTCCACCGGTGTCATGGAAGTCCCCTGACCACCAGAGGGTTCGGTGTCGCCCACCCACAGCTCCGCTGTGGATATGACGCTTCTACCGGTGGTGGCATCGCTGATCGTTGCCGTTATGGTAACCTCCAGAACCCCGTTCATGGGATTGGGGGTGGCACCCGCCATCTTCACCACAGGTCCCAGATCGTCGCTCACCGCCCCGATGGTGGTGTTTGAAGAACGTATCGGGAAGTTACCGCTCATCATGACTTTTCCAGAAGCCATGTGGATATGGTATTTATCCAACTCCAGGTGGAACACGGTGGAATCGTTGGCGTTTGGGGCCAGGTCCACGGTAAAAAGAAGGTTGTATGCCGTTCCCGGGTTCAGCAGCAGGCCCAGGCCGGTGTATTCAACATACCCGGAATCCGGCACCACGTTCCCCAGGCTACCGTCACCTGAATCCACCCAACCGTCGTTGTCCAGGTCCCTCCATAGAGCGATGCCGGTAATGCCGTCGGCCCCTGAGCCCAAAACATTCAGTTTCATACCTTCCAGCAGCATGGAGGTATCGGGTTCCAGATGGACGAGAAGCATGGGTATTCGACTTTCACCGGCGCTGACATTGTAAGGAGCCAGATCGGTGTGGGTCACGTTCAGGTGCTGCCACACAACTGAGATCACGGATGACTGACTGGAGTTGAAGGGGAACCCCACCGGGTCTATCCAGACATCGCCCAGCATCTCAAGATCCGTCTCATCGTCCAGGGCTATCCCCACGGTAGTGCCGCTGGCAACCGACTCTGAAAGGGTCACAGTCACCAGAAGATCTGACCCTGTGTCGGGTATCACCGTAAATCCCAAGTTGGAGAAGACAGCCATTCCCCCTGACGGGACCGTTTCCTTTCCCACCACGGGTTCGGCGCCGTCCACCCTGCCGTCACCGTTCAGGTCGTTGTGAAGGGCCATGAATTGAATGTCCCCGTCCGTCACCGTGCCGGTCAATGTCAGGGTCAGATTATTCAGGGCCAGTACACCTGAACTGGAGGTCAGGTGGAGCTGAAGAAAAGGCGAACCGGACCCGGAATTGACGGTTACGGGGGCCAGGTCCGTTGACTGTACCAGAACCACACTTCCACGGGCAACCGTTGCAAGACCCGATTCCGCCGGGGCGGTGAGGTTCACCATGTCAAAGGGCCCCACGCCCAGGGATGCAGTGTCGGGTATCCCCACGCCCACGCTCACCCCATCGGTGGCGTTGGATGCAATGTCCAGGGTGACGAGCAACACCTCTGGTGTCGTGTGGTTGACCACCAGGGGTGGAAGCGGAACCTGGGCAATAGAGGATGAGAATGATCCCACACCCAGCTGCGCATCCCCTGTCCCGGGAACACCGTCCCCGTTGTTGTCCGTGTACACGGTCACTTCAGAAATGTCCGTATCGGCAGCGGTCCCCAGCATCCGGAATCGGATGAAGGAAAGGGGGATCTCGTCCCGGTCCACATCCACCGTCACCTTGGCAAAGAACACATCGATGTCACCCTGTCCCACGTATTGGGGAGCCTGATCGTTCAGGGACACGTTCATGGTGATTATTGAACGGGTCTGTATATCGAACTCGATTGTGGATATGGGATCGAATGTGCCCACCAGGTCGTCCGGTCCGACGCCTATGTAGCTTCCGTCCGGTATGCTAACACCGAAAATGCCTCCCGATCCATCGACTGTGAAATCCACCATGATGAAGACCGTGACGTTTGACCCGGGAAGTACGGGTATGGTGAAACCGGAAATTGTGCAACTTCCCGAGACGAATGATCCCGGCCCCGTTACTGGGACATCCGCCCTGAGGTCAGGCTGTCCGTTACCGTCGTCCACCAGCAGGGTAACATCACCGGTATCCTCGTCCTGGGCGGTCCCGGTACGGTCCACGGTCAGGGAGGTGACGTTCACCTCATCGTCCGTGGTGTTGAAAGTGAGAGACAGCACCGACACGTCCTGATCGCCCTGGGTAACCGTGGCGGGCGCCAGGTCCGACCCTTCCAGGTTCAAAACGTCGGGTTCCTGTGACAGTATGGTGGTGGTCCTGGAGGTGATGGATAACAGGTTGACCAGGTCCGGTTCATTGACCTCAAACCTGTCTTTCGATATCACGCCCAGGCCCAGATTTGCACCCACCGTCGCGTTGGGTGATATGTCAAAAGACACGAAGAAGGTCCGGGGGGTTCCGCTGGAGATCTCCATTTCTATATCTGTAAATACCAGGAACCCTGAATCTATCGTACCTTCACCGAATGAAAAATCGGAGGTCTCGTCAAGAATGCCGTCCCCGTCGTCCAGGTAAAGTTCCATGGACGTAATGTCCGTCATGGCCGCTGTTCCAAGCATCTGCATGGTAACGGTCTTCAAATTGACGTTACCCGTTTCGGTGGACATCTGTAACTCGGCCATGGTCACGTTCTTTTGACCCAGTAGCACGTAATCCGGTGGAAACTCCGTGGGTATGTCCACCTTCAGTGTATCCACCTGCATCTCGGCCCCGGCGGGCATGATGTAAAACTGACGGCCTCCGTACTGAATGGGATCGCCCCCCCAGCCCGCAGTTCTGAATCGGAGGTTTAGTGTGTACCAACTGTCCCGGGGGATGTTTCCGGGAAGCTGGAAGGAGAAGTTTATGTACATTCCCTCGACGGAAAGGGTGGCGGACTGATGGAGCAGGTCATCGAAATCATAGGTACGGATGTAGATATCTTCCCTACTGGGAAAATTGCCGGTGGAGGTCCGGTTGCAGGTGACGTGGACCGTGTCCCCCGGGTTGAATGAATGGGTCTCGTTGTGGTGGGACGTATCGTTGAACATCCTCACCGGGTGCACCTCTGGCGACTGGGACAGGTCCCCCAGAAGAAGGGCTTCCTTGTAGTAGAAATCATCTTGGAATACAATTGGTCTCTGTATGACAATGTAGTACCAATCGGGAGTTGTTATCGGCGTGTCAAAAGTTGATGGGTTCACTGTAAGCTTGTACCGATAGGTCCCGTCGGGATAATAGCCCGACCGGATCATTCCGGACTGGTGCATATCATTGTCCTCAACATCGTGAATCCTGATCTCCAGATCGATGTTCTGGGCCTGTTTGACCACTATGGTGATGTTCTCGTCCAGGTCGAAGCTGGTCCGTTCATCACCGGAAGAGTCCCGGATGAATATCCGATCCGGGGAGTCGTAGGTATTCCCACCGCCGGTTCCGGGTATTTCATCACGTGTCCCGGGAGTGTCCTGGCACATCGACGGAAGCAGGCTTCCTCCAAAAAACAATGCCGCGATCAGTAAAACGACCAATTCTCTGTATGAGGTTCTGACCATGGGGTTCCACCTCCTATCAAGGCATTCGGAGGGGGTCTGTTGATAAAAAACTTGTCATATTGACATGTAAAACGTCCGGTCCTTATCCCGTTCTGTCTTTCTGATCATCTACGGGTACTGCATCATTCACGTTCCCCACCAACGAGAATCAGGTGGACTCCATTCTCTGGGTCATCGTCCCCAAGATCGCATCTGAAATCCAGCCCAAACTCGCTTTTGACGCTTTTTAAAAGAGTCATCAATCGGCTTCGGATGTTCACCCTGTCCCCGATCCCCAGCCCATGGCATTTTGAATGAATGTGTAGGTAAAAACGGTCCCCTCGTCTTTTCAGGGTGAATGGGAAGCCACGGCAGGCGGGAAAACGGTTGGGGTAATCGAGACAGGTTCGGCTATCGTGGCAAAACATGGGGCAATCGCCATTTACGGTTTCAAGACCCCTTGCATCCAGCATGCATTCCAGCCATCCCGGGGCCATCTCCTCGGTGCAACATGTGCCACAACGGACACAGGTCCAACGGGTGAATTCCGTAACGGGTTCAGACGCAACATGCTTCTCGCTGCCAAATACCTTAGAAACAGAAATCGGCGGGGTCGCGATCAATAACCTTTCGCTCTCCTCTTACCCGTCCCGTGAGAGGACTCTCAGTTGGATGGTCTCCCCGCCTCAACGCACACTGCACCCCATTTAACGATGATGGGGGATTTAAGGGATTCTGCTGTCCTGATATCCGGTATTATAAGAGATATCCTGGTTGCTTCCATCATATTTCCTTTTCAACAGCAGGCGTTACCTCGGGGATTGCCTCCGGGGCGTCTCCGGCCATATCGGAGGGCACGGGTTGGGCGGTGGGAGGCACTTCGACCTCCGGGGAAGGGGGAACCTCCTCGCCAGGTACTCCCTCATCCTCAGGTCCCTCGGGTTCATCCGGGAGGTCTCCTTCATCCGGGGCCTCCTCCCCCTCGGGCTGGTCGGGAAGGTCTCCCTCATCCTCGTCCAGGGGCGATTGTCCGTCCTCCTCTTCCTCCCTGTCCTCGGGCAATTCGTACTCCTCCTCGTCGTCCTTGCCCTTCTTGTTTATCATGATGAATAGAAGGATCATGAGTATGACGATCACTATGGCCACGAAGATCCCGACATACAGCCGGGTCTTATCATCATCCTTGTCATCGGACCCATCTTCGTTTTCATCACCGGAACCCGGGATGTCCCCGTCGTCCTGAGGATCGCTATCAGCCTCGTACTCCTCCAGATTTGAGTAACCGTCACCATCGGGGTCCTCTTCCGCGTCCTCCTCATCGGTCGGATCGAGGCCGTTGTCAACCTCCCAGCCGTCCGGGATACCATCGCCGTCGGAGTCCTCATCGTTGGGATCGGTGCCATAGTCGTTGATCTCATCACCATCACTCAGACCGTCACCATCGGAGTCGGCTTCAGCGGGATCGGTGCCATGGTCGTTGACCTCGTCACCATCACTCAGGCCGTCACCATCCGAGTCCTTCTTGGTGGGATCGGAACCGGCCTCGTACTCCTCCAGGTTGGTCAGACCGTCTTGGTCCGCATCGGCATCCGCATCGGAGGGGTCGTCGGGGTCGAACCCGTTGTCCTCCTCCCAGTCGTTGGGCATGCCGTCACCATCATCATCCAATGCCCCTTCCTCAGGGGTGTTGGATTTCACCACGGTGTTCGTGTCGATGTTACCCGCACCGTCCACTGCCCGGACCATGTAGAAGTACTCCGTTCCGGCGATCAGATCCGTATCCGTGTAGGTGAACTCACCGGCCTGGGTCTCGAATACCATGTTGTCAGCGGACGGGGTGAACGTGTCGCTGTCATCAACCTGGGTGGTCCGGTAGATCCGGTATTTGATGGGTTTGCTCATGTCCTTGGCCTCGTTCCAGCTGAGGACCAGGGAATCCCCGGTCCCCGGGTCGTTGACCGTTGCCAGACCCTCGAATGTGGGCATGGTGATATCGGTGCCGTTGACCACTATCACGACGGACTTGGCCTCGCCCCAGTTTTCCCTGGCGTCCCGGCCCCGGATGTTCACGGTGTAGTTCACCCCGAATGACCATTCCAGGTCCTGCATGTCCAGCTTGAGGCTTATCATCTCCTCCATGGCGTCAAAGGTCCCGTCCAGGGCGGTAAGGTTCACCCCCTCTCCCCGGCCCGGGTCCTCGTCACCGATCCAGTATTCGCCCCCGGCCATCAGGCTTCTTCCCGTGGCCAGATCGGACAAGGTGGCAGTCACGGTCACCTCAGTGGCCCCGTCCGTGGGATTCGGGGTGGCCATCGGACCAGCGGATACCAGGGGACCGTACAGGTCGTTGGTGGGTCCTATGGTGACATTGGAAGATGTGAAGGGGTAGTCACCATGGATCAGAACGTCCGACTCGATGATGTGTCCTCCAGTGGAGGGAAGCTCGAAGTAGAACTTGGTACCTACGGTCGCATCGGCCTTGATGTCAACCATGAACAACAGGTGTTTGATCTTGTCCGGCGTGACCGCCACCGTCAGGTCTGTGATGCTTACCGGGCTTGTGGTGAACTGGATCTTTGCAAGCTGGGCCTCTCCCTGATCGGCCATCCCGTTCCCGTTATCGTCCTCGTAGAGGTACACGAAATCAAGTTCGGAGGCCGTGGCATTACCACCAACCGTCAGGTTCAGGTCCGTCAGGGTCACGGTGGTGTCCGACTCCAGATGAAAGGCCATCATGGGGAATGGTAGCTGACCCTTGGCAGCGTTTACCGGTGCAAGGTCGGTTGCCGTCACGTTCAGATGGTGCCAGATGGTCTTGTAGATACTGGCCAGGGATGAGCTCAGCGGGAAGGTGGACGGGTCAGGCCTGCCATCACCTGTGAATTCAATATCCCCGGTGGATGCAATGGATACCCCGATGGTTTCGCCCACCGTTGCGTTATCCGATATGCTCAGGGCCACAAGCAGGTTCGATCCGGGTGATGGGGGCACCGCAAATCCGATGAAAACGAATTTTGCAATCCCGTTCTTGGGGGTTTTTGAGTTTCCAAGTATCGGATCGGTCACATCCACCACACCGTTACCGTTCAGATCGTTGTAAAGACGGACGCCCTGTATATCCTCATCCGAAGCTGTGCCTGTCATACTGACCGTTATGTTGTTCACGGCCACGGTCTGGGCCGAGGCGGTGAATTTCAGCTGAAGGACCGGCACAGTATCACCCACACCGATCTCCGTGGGGGCCCGGTTGATAGCGCTCACCTTTATGAAATTGGTCTGTTTCACCGTCGCTTCCCCGGTCTGGAAAGGCAACGTGACGTTGAGGGTATCCAGGGGGCCCACGGTCAAATCACCGCTCACCATCTCCAGGGATATCTTGTTATCCACACCGGCGTCCACGGCTATATCGAACGCCAGTATCAATGTGACAGGAGTACCTGCATTAATCGTCAGATAGAGGTTGTCGAAGATCACCTTCCCCGCCGGGTTCACGACCCCCTCGGCCACCTTAGAATCCCGCAGATCTATCTCCCCGTCCATGTCCGAATCCAGGTACAGCCGCGTAGCTGAAAGGTCTGCGGCATCGTTCCCCTTCATCTCCCCCTTGAGGGAGGCAAGGGTCACGGAATTGTTATCGGCGTCAAGCTGAATGGATGCGAAATGGACGTCCACATCACCCTGATGGACCTCTGCGGGTACCAGGTCAGTGAACGCAACGTTGAGCATATCAGCAGTACCTGTAACTATGGTTGACAGGCCGGAGTCCATGGGGAATGTGCCTTTCACCATGTCGTTGCCCATCAGGGACAGGCCGGATGCATGGAGGGACAGGCCCACAGTGTAGCCTGTGGTGGCCGCCGCGGCAATGTTAAGGGCCACGATGAGGGTCACATCGTTTCCATCGGTAACGTCCAGGTCAAGCCCATCGAAATCCACCGAACTGGCATCGAAGGCGGCGTCGGCGATCATACTGTCTGCAGAGGTTATGACCCCGTCCTCGTCTTCATCCCGGAAGAGAAGTATCCTGTCCACATCGGCGTTGTTCCCGGTTCCCGCAAGGTGGAAACTCAGTCCGTTGAGTGTGATCGTTCCGGCCTCGGCTGAAAGAGCAAGGCTTTCCATGGGCAGGACCAGCTGGCCCTGGGACACGTTGACCGGGGCCAGGGACGTTCCTGTCACCGTCAGGTTCTTTGCGGGAAGCATCACGGGCTGCGTTATTCGTATCTGGGCGGCACCCTCGAACAGGGTGGCCATGAACATGGACCGGACCGATACATCCACCGTGTACCACCATCCGTCGATGGTGGGCGGGTCCAGGTCCTTGAGGTCCACGGAGAATCTCACGGAACTACCGTCCTGGGTCAGGGCCGGACTGTCGAACCAAACATTACCATCCTGGTAATCCATGATATGGGTCTCGGACATGGCCGAGGAGGCCGTGGTACCGTCGGTGATGAACACCTCTACGTAGACTGTCTGATCAGAGCTAAAAGACGTTGCCGCCTGGGAATAATCCGGGTCGGAATAGGTCATGATGCTGTGGACGGGCTGGGTGTTGCCAATATTGAGGTAACCCCTCACCCGGTCCCCGCCGTCGGTGGATATCTCCCAGTAATACCAGTCGGCCACCGACAGGTCTCCGTTGGGAGCGTCACCGCCGAAATCGGCGTCAAGGGTGGACGGGTTGAATGTCAGGTTGTACCAGGACGTTCCGTCTGAAAGCTCGGTCTCAACCATTTCCGCTCCGTCCAGAAACAGCCTGTTGTTGAACATGGCATGATCCCATTCCCACAGATCGAAGGTGGCGGTTGCCCCGACGTCAGGGGTGTGGTATGCCACGTTGATGTTCTCGGTTATGGAGAACTGGGTCCCGACCTCGCCAAGGTCATCCTGGAGTACAACCCAACGCAGAAACTCGCTGTAGAGCGGGGTCTGCTCCGGAGCGTTGAATGCCTTTACCGTGGCTATGCCCCCGTCTTTTGGAAAACCGGCGGCGTTCACGCTGTCTTCCGTTGACACCACCAGATCGTTGGCGTTCTGGAAACCCATGGATATGGTGTTCCCTTCAATTGCCGCGGCCGATATGTTCAATACCACCAGCAGGTCCACGGGGCTTCCGGACTCCACATCGCCGTTGAGGAGGAAGGTCACAGTGCCGGATGTGAAACTCCCGCCGGCGATCAGTCCCTCATTTGCATCAACCTCCCCGTTGCCGTTGGAATCCATGAATAGGTTTACCGTCTCGACATCGGCATCGGCGGCGGTACCGAGCTGTCTGATCGTCATCTGCTCCACTATAACGGTTCCGCTGTCCACCGTGAAATGCAGTTTTGCAAAGGGCACCATCCTCTCGCCCTGCCAGACATCCACGGGGGCTAACTGGTTGATCCCCACCGTAAGCTCGGACGGGGGCGCCGGCCGGATAAGGGAATGGGTCGAGCTCAGAGGACCGAAGGGGTTCACCGCGTCGGCCGCCGAAACTCCAACATAGGTCTGGTCCACAAGGCTGACACCTATGGCGTTGTCGATTGTGGCATAGGCATCGATATCGACTACCACAAAGACAACCCGGTCGTTCCCATTGGTCACGGGAAGGCTCAACCCGGTGAATGTATAGGTGTTGCCGGCGAAGGCACCGGTGTCGCCCAGGCGACCGTCATCCGCAGGATCGTAAACCCCGTCACCATCATCCTGGTGTAGCTCCACAACGTCCGTGTCGGCGTCGGTACCGTTCCCCACCTGGTCCACCTTGATGGATGTTATCTCGATGTCCACATCGGTTGTGGAGAAGGTCAGTTTGTAAAGGGCCACGTTATTCTGGCCCGGGTTCACTATCGCAGGTGCCATGTCGGATCCGGCCACATCCAGGGCGTCGGGTGCCAGCGCGACTATGTTCACGGCCGTATCGGTCTCGCTGTAAGCGGCAACTGTGTCGGGCTCTGAAACATCGAAACCCACAATTGAACAGCCCACGGTGTTCCCGGCGGTTGCCCCGCCTGCCATATCATAGATCACGAAAAGCGTCAACGGTTCCGTGTTGGTGACCTCAAGATCGATGGAGGAGAATGTCAGAGAGCCGCTGGAGAAGGTCCCTGTCGCTATCTCGGTATCAGCACCATTGAACGTACCGTCACCGTCATCGAGGAATAATCGAACCTGAGCCACGTCGCCGTCTGGTGCCGTTCCTGTCTTTGCAACCGTCAATGTTCGAATGTTGATATTACCGGTTGTGGTGCTCACATCGAGTTCGGCCATGACCACATCCGTTTCCCCGATCTCCGCATTGGCGGGTCGATCCAACTGGTCAACTGTCACGTCCAGATAGTCGATTGTAGGTGTGGCAGGCTGGATGAAAACCTGAATGGCTCCCTGATGAACATCACTGCCACCTGAGTTCCTTAGGTCCAGCTCGATGAAATACCAGTTATCGAAATCGACCGCGGAGGGGTTCGGGAGGGTTATCTCAAACTCCGCTGTATCTCCATTCATGGCGATCGTTGGAGCGAAATTCTGGATCTCGTCTCTGAAATAATCAAAAAACAGTATCTCCGATTCCGCGCCGTCTGCCGTATCGCCTCCCGAGAGGTTTACGGAGAAGTAGACCGTGTCACCGGGATCGAAGGCGTTTGTGAGGACTGTCCTGCCGCTGTCGGAGAACGTTCTAATATCCCGGGTACTGGGGGGATTTCCAAGAACCACTGCGGCAAAGGCCTCAAAATCCGCCTGACCGCCCTGTCCTCTCATTCGGAGGTAGTACCAGTCTGGAGTTGCCACATTGGTTCCCACCGCCGGGAACTCGGTGGCCAGAGCGTTGGGGGTGAAACTCAGAGTAAAGAGCGATGTGCCGTCCTTGTGGTCCGCCTGCTTTACCATCGGAACATCGTTGATGTGCCTGGTCTGATCATCGAAGTCAAAGAGCCTGAGGTTGACGTTTGCGGGCGTGTCCACGCTCCGGTCCACTTTCACCACCACATTGACCGTCTCATCCAGTGCAAAGGCGGTCTTCTCATTTCCACCGTCATCCCGCAAGAATATCCTGGTAAGTCCCTCGTAGTACTCTCCACCGTCCACCATGAGGGTGGCCCGGGCACTTGGGGTCTCGGTACCGAGTCCGATCCCGGAACAGGCGGTAATCACAAACATGGCAGCCAGCAGCATGGCCAACAAGCCATTTCTTCGATCCAGCATTGGTTTCATTTATTACTCCTCCTCGATTTTTCTTTCAACGAACGTGCTCTGTGTGATCATTTTTCTAAATGATATTCTCCATAAAAAGGGTTTGGCACAGCTTTCGAAGACCGCTTCTCCGAGATAACTCCCAGACTTTCATGACCCGTCAAAGGCCGCTCACGGAACGGGCCATCACTGCTGTCCGTTCCTGGCATTCTCGATCATACGATTCAGCACCTCAAACGCATTGGCCGCATCGGGTTTGCCGACCAGAACGGATATCTCGGTGGTAATGGAAAGGATGTCGATTATGTTGATGCCGCTCATGGTGAGCTGTTTTGTGATGTGGTAGATTATCCCGGGGGTGTCCCAGAAATCCGAGGGGACGAGGATGTGCAGTTCCACCAGGTCCTTCTCGATCTTCAGTGGCGTGCCCCATTTGAGCATGTCCAGGAAATCGTATACGTACCTCTCATCGATTATGACCGCCATCTCGGATGTTCCCTGAAGCACGCTGAGGACCTCTCCCCGCTTGGTGTCAATCTTCTTGGACATTTCCTGAAGAACTGGGTATATGTTCTCGGTCTTTTCAACGGCTATATCCGCAACCCCCGATCTAAGGTTAATGCTACAGCCTGAAATGATCCTTTGAATATCCCTGTCATATGCCTGGGGCTCGGCGGATTCGGAAAACCTCTTTATGGCCATGATCACCGATTGAGTGGTGGGCACCTCCCCGGTCTCCTGCTCCATCCACGACACCATGTCACGGGCCAGGGCAGACTGGTTTATCCATCCCTTTGCCAAAAATTCCTCCAGCATGGGGGTCTTTGCTATGTACCCTTCCACGGCCCCGGGAACGCTGTTTTTCACAAAACCCCCTCTTTTTTAACATAGTGATTCATATTTTCACGAATTGTTTAAATACATTAAGTATTTTTCGACCCATTCCATGCCTGTTTCACATGGGCTGGCTCGGTGGTGGGGGGGGAAGGGGAGATGGGGGGAAGGGGAGATGGGGGGAAGGGGAGATGGGAGGGAAGGGGAGATGGGAGGGAAGGGGAGATGGGGGGAAGGGGAGA